>ENA-ORRE01002065-ORRE01002065.1-human-gut-metagenome-genome-assembly--contig:-NODE-2065-length-12302-cov-9.141667_pt1 | contig 12302 bp, 7 predicted proteins | sample MGYA00242171_ERZ509126 | MGnify/ENA primary metagenome ERZ509126 (study PRJEB26280, sample SAMEA2338648) | human gut metagenome | biome: human gut; feature: human-associated habitat; material: faeces... | reverse complement strand
GTAGAATACCTTTCATAGAACAAAAATCGTTAGAGGTTTTTACTAGGGCGGTGCGTGCACTAAACTAGATTTGAGTTTATTGAATAAAAAGGTTCACTAGAGAATATTGTGTGTGTTCTGGTGAGCCTTTTTAGTATTTTACCATAATTATTAGTATTTTGAGTAATTGCATATGTTTACTGTAGGGGTAGCCGTGCTAGGCTATTTTCAAGCCGGAAGGCTCTGATTTTCCAGATAATGATTTTGGAGAGTCAGGGCCTTTCTTCGTGCTGAAAAGCACGGCTACGGGTGCCTGCTGTCAACATATGAGAGAACTTTTGGTCAAGTTGGCCAAAGAAATCGCATAGACACAGGAGCTGTGGTATACTGTGTCTATGCGAATTTATAACAGTCTTAGGACAATGTATTGGAGGTAATGCAATGGAATTTGAACTGCTTGCAGATAGTATTAAGCAAATAAATGATAAAGCAAGTTCAGCAGCAAAAAGTGCTGTAAATCAGCTGTAAATCAGCTCATGACATTGCGCAATTGGGCGATTGGTTATTATATAGTTGAATACGAACAAGATGGCAGCGACAGAGCAGAATATGGTTCTCATCTTTTGAAAAATCTGGAAAAGCAAATTGATCAAAAAGGAATGAATTATACGCTTTTTAAGGCTTGTAGACAGTTTTATAAAGTATATCCTCAAATTGGTTCGACAGTGTCGAGCGAATTTAAATTACCAGATTTTGGAAAAAGTTCGACAGTGTCGAACGAATTTGTAACAGATCCAGATGTTTTAGTTAATAACTTGTCTTTTTCACATATTCGAGAAATTATGGTATTAAATGATGCGTTTGAACGATTTTTTTACGAAACAGAGTGTATGAAATGCAACTGGAATGTAAGAAAACTCCGCAGACAGATAAAAACTAACCTTTATGTAAGAGCTGGTATCATAAAATACACATAACGATTCAGGCACGGGCGGCGCTCTGGTTTACGATCTGCAGCTTTCTTCAAAAGGGCATTTCGTTCATTACCGTTCCGATTTTCACACGTCTGATGAGCACGGAGGAGTACGGTACCTACAAGGTTTATCTGTCCTAGCTGCAGATCCTGACGATTCTGACATCGCTGTACCTGTTCAATGGTGTTTACGACAATGCGATGGCAAAGTACGAGAAGCAGCGGTAGCCAACGTAGTGCTGAACTTTATTTTTATCCGTATTTTCGGTTATGTTGCAGCCGGTTACACGACGCTGGCATGCTATATTCTGTATTCGGTTGGACACTATGTGGTGAGCAAACGGATTCTGGTGGCAGAAGGTATTGAGGAAAACCTGATGGATGCCGGATTTCTGCTGGCATGTTCCGCATTTCTGATTGGAGTAAGCGTAATCTGCAATCTGCTGTTCCCATACAGGATCCTGCGGTATGCGATTCTGTTCGCAAGTGCAGGCCTGGTGTTCTGGAAATGGGAACTGTTGTTGAATACGATGGCAGACATCCGCAAAAAGTAAATCAAAAGAAGAAAGAAAAGGAAAATTTACATGAGTACCAGTATTTCAATAAAAGAATTAAAAGAACTCGATCCGTCGAGCTATCAGATCGTGGATATCCGCGATGCAGTAGAGATTTCCCACGGAGCCATTCCGGGGGCGCTTGCGATGAAGACAGAAGAAATTGAGACCAGCGATGCGATTGATCGGACGAAAAAGACGATCATCTGCTGCAGCCGTGGCCGGTTCAGTGTGGCAGCCGCAGAAGAAGCAGGACAGGAAAAAGAAGTTCATTCATGTACAGAAAAATAGAAGAAACGCCGGAGCGGGAGAAAATGCTGATCCGGTTAAAAGAGCTCCGTCTGAAACGAGGCTACTCGATGTTACAGGCGGCGCGGAAGATTTTCAGCCATCTGGACACCTACAACCGGTATGAGAAAGGCATTCGTGAGATCCCGTTGGACTCGCTGATGCTGCTGGCAAAGACGTACGACTGCAGTCTCGATTACCTCGCAGGTATTTCCGACCAGCCGCGAAAATATGGAAAATAATGCCAGAAACCGTACCGCTTCTGAAAAAATACGGTTACAGGCAGCCTGAAAGAGAAAAGAGGCTGTCGCACGAATAGCAAATTTCGGCATCCCCAGTAGTAATTGAAAGGATCCCAGCATCATATCGAGCGATTCATCCGGTATAAGATCCCCTTTTCACTCAGGATATTTTCATAGGATTCCTGACGCTTCTCTAAGAAACTTTTGGAGATGTACAGACGTTTATTCCCTTTAGCACGGGAACATCGTTCTTTATACGGACAGCCTGTAGGTACTCTTGGTTCAGTAGGGTGACCGCCTCCTGTATTTTCAGAAACATATTTTCTTCCCATTTTCCAAGCGATTTCTTCCATACAAACGTATACTTATTAGCACAGGCTTCCAGTTTCGTACCATCTATAAATATGGTTTCTTTTGATAGTTCGCCCATTCGTTCCAAGCGACGTACCATCTGATAAAACAGGGCTTCGCAGGTGTCTGCCAAAAATCCAGTACGGAACCTTGCAATCGTGCTGTGATCCGGTGCTTTCTGACCAGCAAGCAGCTACATAAAGTTAATATCACGTTTACAAGCGGTTTCAATCTTTCTGCAAGAATAAATATTTTGGGAATAAGCATAGGTCAGGATCTTGAACATGGTCTTTGGGTCCACTGCCGGATTTCTGCCTTTGGTAGAGTACGCCTGATACAGTAAACTGTAATCTAAATCCTCCAATTCGTGGCTCAGCAGTCGGACAGAATCATCATCAGGAACCAGACCTTCCAAATTTAATGGCAAAACCAGTTGATAAGGCTCGCTGAATTCGGTATAATTTTTATGGTATTTTATGTATTTGGTCATACTTAATTATACCATGGATTGCGGGCTCTTCGGAGTCCGTTTTCTGCTTTTGGACATAAAAATGGAGCTATTGCTCCATAGATGATTACTCATCTATTTTGCAACAGCCCACTTGACTTCTCTTAATTGTGCACATCACCTGAAGCATCTGATTGCAAAATTTCTACAGAATGGATTGCATGAGTAAGATATGCATCCGGTGCAATACAGGATTCAAACTCCCAAACGGTATCGTAAAAGGCCGAAAAAATTCGATTCAAACTAATTTTGTTCGGAATACAGATATTGTAATACGGTGTATTTCTCCTAAAACGCAAATAAGAAAACTCATCTGCAAAAAACAGTGTCGGTCTTGGGATATGCTGGTAATCAGACAGCAAACCATTCGGCAAAATCTTAATCTGAAGCGCATTTGAAATTTCATGCAGATGTTTCATATGCTTAAAAAAATGAAGACGCTGTTCCGGCGAAAGCTGAATTCGATAACCATAGAAATCCAATTCGCCAGTAACTGTAAAATCTGTAAATGCAGAAGCATAAATCAGTGCTCTTATCGGTGTAACAGCAAGTATCTGCGATACCAGAGAATGCATTTTTTGAAGTACAGGTCTGTATGTCTTTCCTATAAAAGAGCCATACTTATCAAGCAGCTCATTATGTAAATCAGTTGGAAGAAAATGTTCTGTAAAATGTCCAAGCAGACAAGAAGAATTCCGGGCAAACAGTGAATGCTCATATTCGTAAGTACGAATCATTTCAGGAATAGATGTCCGTCGAATAAGCAATGTTTCTTTGCTGCAAAGTAATTTTAATTTGTAATAAAGTTCCGTTGAAAGAGACGAATCTTCAATTGTTGTAACAGCAAGACAATGGTTCTGATCAACTAACATACCTGAAAGCGAATAAATATCTTTAATCGCAAAAACCATTTTTTTCTGTGCCTGTGTTCCGCAATAAAGATTAAAATCAATATTCGAAAGATTTGAAAGCAAATTCATCAGGAAACCAGCCGTATAAACCGGATTATCTGAAGACGATTCCAAATCAATCATTAAAGAAAAATGAACTCCTGGAAGCACAAGTCCTATGTCATTGTGCATGCTGTTAAATTCAGCAATTAAAAGCTGATAATTCGTGTCTACATTCAGAATATCTACCATAGCATAAATATTTAGCGACTTTACTTTACGGAGTGATGGATGTTTCATTTTAAAGATAAACTGATCCAGTGTAAGTTCCGGATAATATGAAATTTTAGTAGCCACTTTAGAACCAGTTGTTACCTGAAGTTCTTTTACATATGTATATTCAGATTCGAGATGATCGTAAATCGCTTTCTGAAGATTCGAAACGTCAGAAATTTGATATTCTTCTAAAAAAGTGTCCCGGTTATCATCAGTCAGAGCCTCAACAATACACTGGCTGATATTCTGCAAAATAATTTCGTGATTTTTTTCTGTTGGAAGTGATTTTCCACTAATCCATTTGCTTATATAAGATTCATCATACTGCACAGCTTTGGCAAGTACATAATTTTTTAAATTGGCCATAGATGTCAGATGCTCTAACAGAACACTGAAACTGTTTTTTCTTTCATAATAATCAAAAGCCCCTCTCTTCTATTATAATTTTAGTGTACTGCATACAAAATAAGAAAACAAGAACATTTATACAAAAAATTTCCTATTGAATGAAATCCTGAAAAAAATGAATTAGTTGATTTGTTTGATTCAATATGCCAAATTCACCACTTCTATTGAAAAGGAAAAATATCTATGATAGAATACGAATCGTCATTATAAAACAAATAAATAATCGGAAAAGGAAGTAAATAATTATGGAAAATACAGGAGCAACATTAACTGGAAAAGCGAGCGTTGATAAACCATGGTTACAGTTTTATCCAGAAGCACTGCGCAACGTTGAAGTGCCAACAATAACTGTTGAAACGTTTTTAAGAGCAAAAAATCCAGACGAAAATAAAATTGCATTTGAATATTACGGAAACAAAATTACATGGAAAGAATTCTGGGGAGAAGTTGATAAAGCAGCAAAATCTTTAAAGATACTTGGATTTGGTGAAGGAAACAGAATTCCTGTATTTCTGCAAAGTGTTCCGGCACATTTTATCCTTCTGATCGCAGCAGAAAGAATCGGAGCTGCAATTATCTGCAGAGATGACATTCCAGAAGAATTATGTTTTGCAATCAGAAAATCAAAATCAGAGACAGCATTTGTCATGGATTATACATCAAAGTCAGATGAAGATCTGTTCCGTGCAACGACACCAATGAAGCGTGTAATTAAGGTTTCTCCATATGATTATGCAGATAGAAAATCTGTCCCGGACTATGTTGAAAAAGAAATTGCATCCAGATATACCGGTGCGATAGAGACAACAGAAGGAGATCTTACATGGGACGAGTTCCTGGCACTTGGGAAAGATTATACAGAAGACTATATGGCACAAGAAGATGTGAACAGACCAGTATTTGGCGCATATACAAGCGGATCCACAGGAATCTCTAAATTAGTTATTCATTCTTCTTCTAATATAGTAGCAACTGCATTCCAGATGTCCATCTTTATTCCGCCGTCAGATGTACCGGAAAAATGGTGGCTGCCAATCTTACCACCTGCACTGATTGCAGTAACTGTATCAATGGCAATCTTCCCATTGTCAGCAGGACTGATTATGGTACTTGATCCATTCTGTCCGCTGGAAGATATTGATATCGCATTTATGGAGCAGAAGCCAAACTTCTGGGCACTGATTCCAATGTTCTGTGAAATGCTTATGAAGAGTGACAGAATTCCGGAAGATTACGATATGTCTCATCTAAGAAGTATCGGAACCGGAGCTGAAGCAATGAACGAAAGGAAAACACAAGAAGTAGAAGCATTCTTCCATAAGCATAATGTTAAAGCAACTTTAAGTGCCGGATATGGTCAGAGTGAAGGATGTTCAAACTTTACACTTCCAAATCCGATGTTCCCGCTGGTAGACGGATGCGTTGGAATGCCAATGCCGGCAACAACTATGGCAGTATTCTCAGAGGATCTGGAAGAACTGAATTATGGAGAAATCGGAGAATTATGTATGACGGGTCCTGCTATGATGCTCCACTATGCGGGATGGAGAGGTGATGAACTTACTGAAAGAACACTGATCAATCATCCAGATGGGAACTGCTGGTTACATACGGGAGATAAAGCTTACATCAATGAACACGGAATTGTATACATTCTTGGACGTGGAACAACAAAGCGTTTCGGTGGCGGAGAACTTTACATGATGAGAATGGAGACAAAAGCAGTACGTGTAGCTGGTGTAGAAGATGGATTCTTCTGCTTTGTACCAGATCAGGATCATGAAGGATATTTCCTTCCATATTTCTTTGTAATCCTTGATGAAACAAAGAGTCTGGATGAAGTAAAAGCAGGTCTTGCAGATGCACTGGAAGAATATGAATATCCGGTAGACATCCGCGTAATCAAGGAAAGACCGTATTTCCACTTCAAGACAAACAGAAAAGAACTCACAGCAGCAATTCTTGAGGAACTGAACTAAAAAAGACTCCTCTGTCGCATCAATATGTAAATTCTATATAAATAAGTAAGAAAAAACCTGATGATTCCCCGTATTTTAACAAATCATAAGATACGGGGGGATTTCTTTATTACGTTTATACATGCCAGAAACCTGAAAACCAGACTTTTCGATGTGTTTTTGTGCTAAAAAACGTCAGTATGTCTTGAACAAAACAGTTAGCAGTGATATATTAAAGGTAATACCTAATTAATTATATGCAAAAATATATGCAAAATACGAATTACAGTAGCATATAATAGAGGGTGGAGTATAAATAAAATACAATGGAAATGAGGTGGGGGCAAACAAAAAACATAATATGAATTATCTAATACAAACACGAAAGGAAGGGTAGACATTATGAAAAAGAGAAGTAAAATGCTTTTGAGTTTATTCCTCTCTACTATAATGGTATTCAGTGTAGTGCCTTCAACAGTTTTTGCAGAGCCTGCACATGAAGAAACACCAGCAGTGCAGGAAAATACTACAGAAGCAGTGCAGGATAACACCAATACAAATGAGGCAGAAGATCCAGCAACAGAAGATCCAGCAACAGAAGATTCTGTGACAGAAGATGATGCAACAGAAGCAACTACTGATTCTTCAAACACAGATACTGATGAAAATAAAGTAACTATTTCAGGTATTACAATACAGACACCAGTCATCCAGTTCAAGGGTGCTAATGCAGCTGTAGCAGAAGCACTTACAAAAGATATAAAGATTGATGAAAGCGATCCGGCAATCCAGAGCCTGCGTGAAGCATTGGGGGATCTCGAAATGGTTGGCGGAGAAGCCGGCACAGAATCCAATGAATCTAATATCAGCACAGCAGACCTGTATGAAGCAGATGAACAGGCTGAAACCAAGAAGCTGACAGAAGACCAGATTAATACAGTTGTTGGTATGTATCAGCAGTATCTGAATCAGTGGTCAGCCAATGCTAATGTACTCGGTGTTCAGAATCCATTCTTTCTGGATTTCAACGATGATACAGATGGTCTTGGTATCCTTGGTCAGATGCTTGCCTTAGACGGCAAATCTGTTCAGGATATCAGAGATGGCAAGGTGAGCTACGATGACCTGACAGGTATGATCTTTACTTTCACATATGGTGATAAGTTAGGTATTAAGTATTATGGTCCAGATGTAACAAATGCAAGAGATGAAGCTCTTGCTGCAGTTACAGCATCAGGTGCACAGACAAAGGCACAGAAGCTGCTTGTTCTGAATGACTGGTTGGCCCATAACAATACATTTGATATGTCCTACATCATGAACTCTGGTAAGAAATCAGATGATGACAAGCCGATGATCGCAAAGGATCCTCAGAAGCAGAAGCATGAGGATGAAGTTTACGATGAGATCTATAAGGTTTACGAACCACAGATCAAACAGAATTTCCATGATCAGATTTATGCAGGCATTAAGCAGAATTTACTTGTTACTTTTTATGAGAATGCCATTCAGGATGCTGTTTATAAACAGGCATTAGCAAAGGCTGCTGATCCTGAGAATCCAACGGATGCTGAAAAACAAGCAGCTCAGGAACAGGCAAAGGCTTATGTTGAACAGCATAAGACAGATATTGATAAAGATCCAGATGCATTTGCAAGAACTAACTTTGGTGATGATGCTGCTGATCAGCTTAAAGAGCAGGCAGACGCATTTATCAAAGATGCGGAAGAAAATGGTGTTGAGGCAGACCCTGAGAATGCTCCTGGAGTTAAGGTGACTGTTGAGCAGCTTACTCAGCGGCAGTTAGATAGCGATGATCCGGCATTGGATATGGACGGTGATGGAACGAAGGAAACAAGCTTTAAGCAGGCGATTCCAATCTATGCGAAGCAGGCTGCAACCGGTATGACAACTGGTGTCATCAACTATTGGGAAGGTACTCAGTTTGGTGCATTCGGTATGGGTACATCTGTATGTCTGGGTTACTCCAGAGCTTTTTCATATCTTGTGCAGTGCCTGGATAAAGATATTTATCTTAAAGATCCAAGTAAAGGTTATGACAGCAAGAAAACTGTTACAGCAGATGATGGTACAACTTCAGAAGTATGTGATAACTGGAAGACAGCCAAAGAACTGTACTATGGTTCAGATGGTAAGACACTGGATATCAATGCAGGCTACACAGTTGACCTTGTAAGAATTTCCTTCCAGTCCAACGTTACAATGTATGGCGAAGAACAGGAAGACTTCGGTTCCGACCATTACTGGAATGCAGTCAAGGTGGATGGTCAGTGGTACTATGTAGACCCTTGTTATACAGATGTCTACACAGAAGTTATGAGTCGTGACCGTGTCGAGACAGATGGTGATATGAACCATGTCTTCTTCCTGTTCAGCGATACAGATGCAAGAAAATTGTATCAGGGTAACTTTAGTGTTTTAAGATCACTTTATCAGAATGAAGCAACAGATACAACATATGAAAAAGCATGGATGGCTCGTGCAGCAAGTAATGTTTACTATGCAGACGGTTATGCGTACTACATGTATGATTCTACAGACCTGTTTGACAGAGTAAACAGTACAAGCATGAATCAGAGCCAGAAGGCTGCAGAGTACAAGATTGTTCGTCATAAACTGACAAATAAGGATACAGGCGATGGCGACAGCGATTATGAGACACTGATTAATTTCACAGACAAGGAAAACGACGATGATGACGATACATTTGTAAGCGTTCTGAACAAAGACGGTAAGATGGAGAAGAATGATCTTCTGACCAAACTGTATGCACAGTTTGTGGATGAACAGAGCATTTACCCATCCATCGGTCTGACAGCAGCACTGTATACAGATGGTAAGATTTACTTTAACGTATCCAACGATATCGTTTCCTACAATCCTGCAGACGGTGCAGTAGCCGTTGTGAAGGAATATAACACAGTATCTGCAAAACGTGATAATACAAAGTTGTTTGGCGGTATGGCGTTTACAACAACAGATGAAAAGAGTGCAGATTTCACTGTCACAAATCATCCAATCGCAGGTCTGACTGTGAAGGGTGACGAACTGGTTGTTTCAATCGGTACAAACTTCGCGTTCATTTCAGGTAAGAGCAAACTGCTTGACCATTCCAGCTACGGTTATGAATTCGAAGAGACAGATTACAATCCGACTTATACAAACTACAAGAAGTATCAGCAGTTCATGGGCAGTCAGAGCAATGATAATGACGAGTTCATGTGGTCTGCAAACTTTGTTGATACAGTTGATTTGAAGACTTTGACAGGTGATTCTCATAACTATAAGACAGTTTCTGTACCTGCAACATGCGGACGCAACGCATTTACAGAAGAACGTTGTTCTGACTGCGGCCTGATTAAAGACGGTACACGTGTTGAAGAAGAAGGTACAGCACACGAGCATCATTACATCAAGTTCCATGAAACATATTATACAAAAGATGATAATGGCAATTGGAATGAAGCAGACAACTATGTTTGCCCAGAGTGCGGTGCTTGTATTACAGAACCTGTTAAGTCCAAATATGAACAGGCTAATTCTACATACGAGAAAAGAAAAGCTATCTGGGATGAAGCTCAGAAGAACGCAGCAGAAGGACATGCTTACACAGCAACAGATGCTGAGTGGAGCGATGATCACACAAGCGTTACATTCCAGAATCTGAAATGTGAAACTTGTGCAAATCAGATCAATAAACTGGATTGTCTCCTTGAATCAGATGAAAATGCAACAAACAAAGCTAACAGAGATTCTATTGAGAAAGCTCTTGCAGAAAAAGTAACTGCAACGGCTAAACTTGTTAGTCACACTGGTACATGTGATCAGGGTGTAACATCTACTTACAAAGCAACAGGTAAGACAGATGATGGTTACAGATATACTGCATCTGATAAGAAGACATCTGACGCAGGTCAGCACCAGTACACAGGTACATGGGCATGGGAACCAGTAAAAGATGACAACGGCAATGTAACTGGATATACAGCATCTGTAACAGGTGTTAAGTGTTCTGTATGTGATGATGAACCTAAAGCAGAGCAGATTACAGTTGCTGATGCAGTTAAAGATACAGAGAAATCTGTAGCTGCAACATGTACAGAAAAAGGTAAAGATGTCTATACAGCAACAGCAACAGTAAAGGATGCTGAAGGTAAGACAGAAATCGGTACATTAACAGGTACACATGAAGTTGAATTGGCAGCCCTTGGTCATAAGTATGGTGCTCCTGTATGGAACTGGACAAAGGGTGAAAACAACACTTACACAGCAACAGCAACATTTACATGTGCAAATGATGAGAAACATGTAGAAACAGTTGATGCAAAAGTAACTGAGAAATCTGATGGCGCAACATGTACAGAGGCAGGTAAGATTACTTACACAGCTGCAGTTACATTTGAAGGCAAAGATTACACAGGTACTAAGACAGAAGAAGTAGCAGCTCTCGGTCATGATTACAAAGTCTCAGAAAAAGACGGATGGAAATGGACAGCTGATAAAGAAAAAGGATATACAGCTGTTGCAACATTCGTATGCAGCCGTTGTAAAGATTCTAATGACGTAACTGCAGATGTTGTTAAAGAAGACAAGAACAGTCAGATCATCTACACAGCAACTGCTAAATACACAGATGAAACTGGTAAGGAATTTACAGCTACAGCTACAAAGAGTACAAAAATGTCCGTATCTTACATAGTTCACTGTCAGGACATCGGTTGGGAAAAGAACTGGAGTAAAGACGGACAAACGTCTGGTACAGAAGGAAAGTGTAAACGTCTGGAAGCAATCCGGATCAAGTTACCAGATGGTGTTTCTGGATCTATCGAATATCGTACACATATTCAGGACATCGGTTGGGAAAAGAACTGGAGTAAAGACGGAGCAAAATCCGGTACAGAAGGAAAGTGTAAACGTCTGGAAGCAATCCAGATCAAACTGACTGGTGAAGTTGAAGAGAATTATGACGTATACTACAGCGTACATGCCGAGAACTTCGGATGGCTCGGATGGGCTAAGAATGGCGAAGAAGCAGGAACAGCTGGTTACGGATACCGTCTTGAAGCAATCAGGATTCAGCTGGTTACCAAAGGGGACAAAGCACCAGAACTTATTGGTACTATCAAAGAAGCTATGAAAGCAAGACTGGTCGGATACCAGACACATGTACAGGACTATGGTACACAGGCATATGTATATGACGGTGCTATGGCAGGTACAGAAGGCGAGTGCAAACGTATGGAATCTATCCGTATGAAACTCCCGTCTTCAGTGAACAGCTCAATCCAGTACAGATCTCACGTTCAGGATATTGGATGGGAGAAGAAATGGGCATCTAACGGATCATTATCCGGAACAGAAGGACAGTGTAAACGTCTGGAAGCAATTCAGATCAAACTGTCTGGTGATGTAGCAGAGAACTATGATGTATACTACAGAGTTCATGTTCAGGATTATGGATGGCTTGCATGGGCTAAGAATGGAGAATCTTCAGGAACAGAAGGATACGCAAAACGTCTCGAGGCAATTGAGGTTCGTCTGGTTCCAAAGGGAACAACTCCAAACCTTCCAGCATCAGCAAATGAAAAAGCCTTCATCAAAAAATAATAACAAAGCTTAACTTGCAAGGGGCTGTCGGGAAATGAACCGCTCCCCGTCAAGTAGACAATTGAAAAAATATAAATTTTTCCTGCCAGTAGAAATTTATCTGCTGGCAGTTTTTATGTAGCTTGCAAGTAATTTTCGTGTTTTTCCATTGGCGTTAAAATTCCAAGATTCCTTTGCAAGCGTTTATTGTTGGTAAGCGTCCAATAAGAGGGTGTATCGAAATTTCTGGCTGTTGCATGTAAACTAT
>ENA-ORRE01002060-ORRE01002060.1-human-gut-metagenome-genome-assembly--contig:-NODE-2060-length-12317-cov-2.539961_pt1 | contig 12317 bp, 9 predicted proteins | sample MGYA00242171_ERZ509126 | MGnify/ENA primary metagenome ERZ509126 (study PRJEB26280, sample SAMEA2338648) | human gut metagenome | biome: human gut; feature: human-associated habitat; material: faeces... | reverse complement strand
TTCCAAATTTTAACATCGCGCTCCTGTAACCAGCGAACATCGTTTGACTGCGCCTGATATATCCACATCATTTCAAGCACTGCCTGGCGGATAAATAATTGCTTTGTGGTAAGAATAGGGAATTCCTGTGATAAATCAAAATGAAAATGATGTGACGGTACTTTGATTGTGTTAGTTCCCGTTCTGTTAACAACTTCAGTTCCCTCTTCAAGTATTTTTCGGCATAAGCCCAAATAATCTTTATCCCATTGTGACATAATTATATCCCTTTCAAAATAAACTAACGGTATTTTAACATAAAGCGACATTCATTTCAACTATAAAACTGATTGAAAAGGTGAACTGCCCCTGATGTGCAGACAGTACAAAAAGGGATGAATAAATGCCATTAAACCGAAAAACACATTTTTCATTACGAACTTGAAAGTACAATTTGCCTTGCATATGAATTGATGATAAGCAGTCAGTCGCATTATAAACACATCAAGTATTTATTAAATTTTTGTAAAGTCTATTTACACTTTCTTAATTTGTGATATACTCTTTATGTTACTAATTTATGAACCGAGGTGCTCCTATGGGAAAGGTTAAATCTTTTTTGAACAGCAAAATTGTTAAAAAAGATGTAGGCGAGCCGACATATCTTACCTGGAAGGAAGCTTTGTCTTATGCAATGGGCCGTGGCGCTCAGGGTATGAGTACAAGTATGACAGCTTCAAAATATGTCAATTTCTTTATTACCGATGTGCTTCATATCAAAGCAAGGCACGCAAGTAATATCAGGCTTTATTGCGGTATTTTTGATGCGATTAACGACCCGATAATGGGTGTTATTGTTGATAAAACCCGTTCACGCTGGGGCAAAATGAGGGGCTATATCAAATTTGCACCTTATCTTGTGTCACTGTTTATGATTTTATTCTTCGTCGGTAATGACAACCTGTCATATGGAATGAAGATGGCATTGACTGTTTTTGCTTTTGTCGGCCTTGATGTTACATATACTGCATTTGATGTTCCTATGGGCGCGCTTGCGTTTTCAATGACCCCCAACGGTACTGAACGAACGAAGCTTTACGGTATTGCGTCTATCGGGCGTATGATAATCGGTGCTATTCCGGCAGCTTTGGTTGCTTTTGCCGCTTGGTTACCGTATTTTAATTCAAATCTTGATAAAGCATATTTGGTTGCGGCTGTTTTTTCGGCAGTGTTTATTATTGTGTTTACCCGCTTTACATTTGCAAACTGCCATGAAAGAATGGAGCATAGCGAGGAAACGCCGTCACTTAATGAATGTATCCACTTGCTTTTAACAAATAGGCCGCTTTTAATGCTTTTCCTTTGTAACATCTTTTTTGTAATTATTAAGGTATCCGAGCAATGCTCATTCTATTTTGCATACGATTCACTTTTCAATGCTAAATATAACGGACTTCTCGATATTATGAAAGCACCGGGTTCTGTTTTGGCAGGTTTGCTTGTTCCTATTATTGTTGAACGCTTGGGTGCTAAAAGCGATAGTAAAAAATTCTATCAGGTGTGCTGTGTTTTAGGTATAGTTTTAAACGGACTTTTTGCCCTTTTAACATACAACGGAATTATGAACAAGCCTGCAAATCAGCCTGTTTCAACCTTAACCGGTGTAATTGTACTTGCATTTTCAATGCTTGTTACATTCCCGCTTGAATTTAAAAACCTTATGCAAAAGGAAATGGAAGCCGAAACAGTTGATTATGTTGAATGGAAATCAGGCAAGCGTGTTGAGGGTACAATGCTTTCAATTATGTCATTTACAGGTAAGCTTGAAGGTACACTTTCATCTTTCATCTGCCTTCAGGTACTTGCAAGAACAGGTTATGTTGAGCATACAACCGATGTTTCCACTGTTCAAAATCATTCAACTCTTTTAGGTCTTTTCCTTATGACCACCGTATTTCCTATTGTGGGTTACCTGCTTATGCTTATTCCTATGCATTTTTATAATATTACAGGTGATGGCCACAGAATGATGATTAAAGAAATTATGGCTCGCCGTGAAAAAGAAAAAGCAGAAAAGGAAAGCGCATAATTTAATATTGACAGTTAAAAACAGCCCTTATTTTAGGGCTGTTTTCTTATTGACTTTATATCTTTATATGTTAAAATAAATATATCAATGTTTCGGAGGTATAGAAATGAAAAAAACATTTTCGATATTTTTAAGCTTGCTTCTTGCAATCAGCTGCTTATCGGTAGGTTCAATAAACGCATTTGCAAATACTAAAAAGACTGCGCAGGAAATCTATTTGAATTCAAGCGCTGCAGTTTGGGGCGACTTGGGAAATAAAGCATATGTTGAATTTACTCCGCCTTATACCGGCTCATTTGAATTTTATTGCTTTAATCAAAGCTATGGCGGTAATATTGTGGCGTCGATAGAAGATTTCAGCGGTGAAACATATAACACCGTGCTTAATGATAATAACCCAAATCTTATTTGTGCCGCTACACTTGAAGCCGGTAAAACATATTACTATGTGCTTGAATCGGCATCTGTGTCTTTTTCAAATGTAGTAAGTGTAAGAAATCATAATCACGATTTCAGCTTATATAAATCATATCCTGCTCATTATGACCAATATGACAGCGCACAAAATTATGACGGTTATGTTGAAAGCATTTGCACATATTGTCCGGAATACATAAAAAACGCCAGCTTTCCTGCTGTATCAAGCGTAAAAGCCAAGACTAAATCTTTCACATATAATAATAAAAAGAAAACTACTTCAGTTACGGCTTATGACAGAATGGGAAATGTTGTTTCTCCGTCAAATTACACCGTAAGTTATAAAAACAATACCAAGCCGGGATATTTAACTCTTACAGTTAAATTTAAAGGCAATTACTCAGGTACTGCGATAATCAGACTCACCATTAAGCCGAAAAAGGAAAAACTTTCTTCGCTTAAAAGCACAAAGAAAAAGAAAATAACTGTTAAATGGAAAAAGGATAAAACCGTAACAGGCTATCAAATCCAATATTCAAAATCAAAAAAATATGCTAAAAAATCAACTAAAACAGTAACAATAAGCAAGAAAAGCACTACTTCAAAAACTATTTCCAAGCTTAAATCAAAGAAAAAGTATTATGTAAGAATTCGTGCATATAAAAAATCTGCCGGAAAGAAAATATACGGTGCTTGGTCTAAAACAAAAACTGTTAAAGTAAAATAAAAATTGAGCGTTCAAAAAATATAATTATTATAAATATCCGCTTGAATCGTCTATTATATTATGATAAAATCAAAGTGCTATATGATTTTAAATAAAGGAGGTAAAAATATGCAAATGACTTTTCGCTGGTTCGGTAAGGACCTCGATACCGTATCACTTGAGCAAATCAAGCAAATTCCGGGTGTAGTCGGCGTTGTTCCTGCTCTCCATTATCTTCCTGCCGGGGAAGCTTGGGAAATGGAAGATGTGCAGAAAATGTATGATGAAATCACATCTGCCGGGCTTACAATGGAATGTATCGAAAGCGTAAATGTTCACGAGGATATAAAGCTTGGTTTACCTACAAGGGACAAGCTTATTGAAAATTATAAAACATCAATCAGAAATCTTGCAAAGGTTGGGGTTAAAGTAATTTGCTATAACTTTATGCCTGTTTTTGACTGGACAAGAACAGACCTTTATATGCCTTTGCCTGACGGCTCAACCTGCCTTAGCTATGACGGCAAGCAGGTAGAGGGCAAATCACCCGAAGATATGTTTAAAGAGATTGATGATAACTCAAACGGATATGCTATGCCGGGTTGGGAAACTGAAAGAATGGGTGAAATTAAAGAACTTTTTGAAAAGTATAAGAATGTAACTGCCGATGATTTGTGGGCAAATCTTAAATATTTTCTTGAAGCTATTATGCCTACTTGTGAGGAATGCGATGTCAAAATGGCAATACATCCGGATGATCCGCCTTGGGGTATTTTTGGCCTTCCTCGTATTATCACAGGCAAAGAAGCTGTTGAAAAGCTTCTTGATATGGTTCCGAGCAAGTACAACGGTTTAACTCTTTGCACAGGCTCACTCGGTGCAAGCCCTAAAAATGATATGGTTGAAATTATTAAAGCCGCAGGGGATAGAATTTATTTTGCTCATCTTCGCAATGTTTCAATCAATGACAGGTGGTTTAACGAAACTGCACACGAAAGTGACTATGGTTCACTTGATATGTATGAAATAGTTAAAGCTCTTCAAGAGGTTGGGTTTGACGGATATATTCGCCCTGACCACGGCAGAATGATTTGGGGAGAAGTTGCACGCCCGGGTTACGGACTTTATGACAGAGCATTGGGCGTAAGCTATCTCAACGGACTTTGGGAAGCTGTTGAAAAAAGCAGAAAGGAAAAATAAACATTATGTTTAAACACGAGAATTTAAAAGGTAAAGTTGCTGTTGTTACAGGCGGCGGTGGTGTTCTTTGTGCCGCATTCGCAAAAACCCTTGCTAAACAGGGTTGCAAAGTTGCAGTGCTTGACCTTAATGAAGAAGCAGCAAAAAAATGTGCTGATGAAATCAATGCAGACGGCGGCGAAGCTATTGCAGTCGGTTGTAATGTTCTTGAACTTGAATCAATGGAAAACGCAAGAAAAGTCATCAATGAAAAATTAGGCTCTTGCAATATTCTTTTAAACGGTGCAGGCGGAAACAACCCGAAGGGAACTACTACAAAAGATACTCTTGAAAAAATCGACCTTGTTCAAAAGGATGAAAATGTAAAAACTTTCTTTGACCTTGACCCTAACGGTATCAGCTTTGTATTTAACCTTAATTTCCTCGGTACACTTATTCCTACTCAGGTATTTGCCAAGGATATGGCTGAAAAGCAAAAGGGTACTATCATTATGATTACCTCTATGAATGCATTTAGGCCGCTTACCCGTATTCCTGCTTACAGTGCCGCTAAAGCCGCTGTTAAGAACTTTACCGAATGGATGGCAGTTCACTTTGCTCCGCTCGGAATCAGAGTTAATGCGATTGCACCGGGCTTTTTCTCAACAAAGCAGAATGCAACTCTTCTTTGGAATGAGGACGGAACACCTACTGAAAGAACAGGCAAAATTCTTGCCGCTACACCAATGGATAGATTCGGCGAACCTGATGAACTTTCAGGTACACTTCTTTTCCTTTGCGATGATACTTATTCAGGCTTTATTACAGGTGTTAATATTCCTGTTGACGGCGGTTTCAACGCTTATTCGGGTGTATAAAAAATAAGAATATTATTATGGGCGAGTTGATTTGCAATTCGCCCTTTTTTAAAATCGGGTGATGAAAAATGGATAAAAGCAAAAAGAAAAAAACTTTGCTCATTGTAATATCGGCTTTGATTGTTGCAATTATAGCGGCGGTGCTTTATATAATTTTCGGTGTTATCGGAATTGACGGAAAAGTTGAATACAGGCAAAGCGAAAAAGTAAATGCCAATGTCAGCGGAAGTAATGTCACCGTGCTTGATAATAATGTGAATTACCAAACTATAAACGGATTTGGTGCGTCTGCTTGCTGGTGGAGCCAGGATGTAGGCTCGTGGGATAATGCAAGTGATATTATGCAGGCACTTTATGATGGTGACAAGGGAATAGGACTTAATATTTACCGCTACAATCTCGGCGCAGGTTCAAAGAATGATAGTCACATATTGACTAAAAACCGCCAAACCGAATGTTTTTTAAATGCTGACGGAACATATAATTTTAATAATGATAAAAACGCACAGCAGTGTCTGGAACTTGCAAAAAAATATGCCGGCAAAGATATGCGCTTGACTCTGTTTTGCAACAGTGCTCCCGTGTATTTAACAAAAAACGGTGCGGCATACTGTACCCCATATAAAAGTGATGATGAACAGTGGATTTCAAATCTTGATAAATCAAATTACAAGGCATTTGCCGATTTTTGCTATAACAGTGCCGATTACTTTGTGAAAAAAGGTTCCCGTGTTACAAGCGTTTCGCCTATAAACGAGCCGCAGTATAATTGGGCGGCTTGGTATAATGATGATAATACTTATTCCGTTAATCAAGAGGGCTGTTATTATTCCAAATATGAAGCAAGAGATTTGCTTAAAACTTTTGTTAAAAAATTTAAAGGCAGTGAGCTTGATAAAAGCGGAGTAAAAGTATCAATGTTTGAATCCGGTGCTATGGAAGGGCAAGGCAGTACAGCAATGGCATATATGGATTGCATTTTGGGCAAAGGGCCAAAATATGTTTTCAAAAATGCCGCTCTTCGCAAATATTTTGACGAAGTGAGTATGCATTCTTACTGGTCAGATACAGATACTAAAAAAGCCACGGCAGATTATATTTCTGAAAAATATTCAAAATATAATGTTGCGTCTACTGAATATTGCCAAATGACTACCGATGAAAACACAGGTGTGTTTGACCTTATTTCCAAAGCGAAAAATGGAACTAACGGTACTACAATTAAGTACGGTGTTGCAATGGCAAATAAAATTGTGGATGATTTAACTCTTTTAAACGCTACCGAATGGGATTGGTGGACTGCCTGTTCCTACGGTGTGTATACCGACGGTCTTATTTACCTTGATGAAGATAATCACGAAAATCTCGATTTTTCAAAAAGATATTACTGTCTCGGCAATTTTTCAAAATTTATTAAAGAGGGCGCAATCAGAATTGCTTGTTCATCAGGTGTTGAAAATGTAAAAAGCGTTGCTTTTGTTAATGAAGACGGTTCAACAGTTGTAGTATATGTAAATAACAACGATAAAAAGGTAAAAACAACTCTTAACTGCACAGGTGATTACAGCGTTTATACAACCGATAAGGATAACGATATTGCCAAAACAGATTTTGGCACAGCAAAAAAACTTGATGTTTCGCTTCCTGCTTCAAGCGTAGTTACCGTAGTTTACGATTAAAATTTAATATGTATAACTTAACACCCCAAGGGCAATAATACCCTTGAGGTGTTTTTTATGGCTACAAAAGATAAACCAAATAATAAAAATTTAAGAGCTTTATTTTCAGTGATTTGCCTTTGCATTGTTGCACTTGGCTTGATTGTTTATTTTTCAACCCAGTCTTCGCACACAACAGATGTAAACGAAGCTACTACCGTGGTTGAAAAAGCTAAAGAAAAAAAGGTTACCACCACAAATAATACGCAGTTAACCACCGCAAGCCAAACCGAAAAGCAAACAACTAAAAAGCAAAATTCAAAAAAGCCGACTACCGTAACATCAACCGAAGTATCTACTATGACATCAAGCGATACTAATATTCCTTATAAATCGTTTTACAAATATCCTTGCGATGAAACGGTGCTTTTGGGTTACAGTGAAGAACTTGTTGAAAATAAAACCATGAAAGATTACAGGGCGCATACAGCGGTTGATTTTAAAGCTAATAAGGGCAGTAAAGTGCGTTCGATTAACGATGGGCTTGTATTAAGCGTAAGCAAAGACGCTATGCTCGGCACCGTGATTGAAATTGACCACGGCGGCAAACTTGTTGCAAGGTATTGCGGTATGGATACCGTAAATGTATCAGAGGGCGATTATGTAACTATCGGCGAAACTCTCGGTACGCTCGGTACAACTCCGTTTGAAGAAAAGAGCGAATCACACCTTCATTTTGAAACGCTTTTGGATAATAAGTATGTCAACCCACTTGATGTAATGGGAAAAACAGAATAGCTTTTGAAAAAATAAACAAAAAATAGGCGAGCAGTGAAACCCCGATGATTTTTAGGGGCAATACTGTTCGCCTTTGCTTTTATAGATTATTCGTTTGTATCTGCATTTTGATTTTCCGGCTCGCTTGAAACCGTTTCATCATTTGCAGGCTCTGCCTTTTCCTGCTCGTTATTTGCATATGACGGGTATGAACCGCTTTGTGTAGGTTCATTTTCACTCGGCACATTTGCAGGAGTATAAAATGGTGATGTGTTTTGCTCGCCTGCATTTTCATTTGCAGCGGTTTGTGCTGCTCCGGTATCAGATGTGTGCTGCTGTGGGTTGTAGTAATAAGCGTTTGCACTGTCGTTTTGATTAGCTGTGTACTGCTCATTGGTATTTTGTGCAGGGTTATAATAATTTCCCGCACCGGCAAAAGCATATTTGTTTGCCTTTTCCTCTTGTGAAAGGAAATCGTCTTCCGTAATTCTGCCCTCTTGCAAAGCTCTTATTTTGAAGTTTTCATAATAGAGTGCTTGGGTAGTTAAATAATAAGGAATTGCATATATGCTTGCAATGCCGAAGGAGATACCGCAGAGTATCCACCAGCCGATAAAGCTTAAGTCAAGTGCAAAAAGCTCACTCCTGTTGCCGGCAACCATCTTTTTAGATAGCTTGAGAGCCTCCATAGGCTTCAAATTCGGGTTTTCACACATAATCTGGAATGAGAAGTATGAACTGTAATTATACACGATACCCGGGATTATGAAGAGAAAACACCAAAGCGTTATAAACAAGGTTCTTAAAATTGTAACAACAAGCTTTTTACCGTATGTTGCGTCAAACGATACTTTGAATATGTTTTTGATTTCTTCACCGAGTGAAAATTGCTCACTCGGGTCACGCTTAACGAGGATTACATAAAAACCTAAAAGTGAAACAAGAAGCGGAGAAAGCACGATTGAAAGAACGGTAAGCCCTTTAATTCCTGTATCGGAAAAATAACCTATGCTTGAAGTGTTAACGGATGTGTTGGTAATGCCGGTATCACCGCCGTTATAGCTTTGGCCGAAGCTTTCAATAGGATTGTCGCTTGAGCTGTCACCGTCATCGTAGCTGTCATCATCATCGTAGCTGTCATCGTCATCACTTTGCTCGCCGTTAAAGTATTTGAAAAAATCTTCAGGTGTGTTTTGGTTAGAATTATCGCTGTAACCGTTGCTGTTTTTCGGGCCGAAGAGGTTTTCAATATCATCACTGTCAGTGTAAACATTTACACCTATGGTTAAACCCTGGGTTAAAAAAATTACAATTGCACTTAAAACAAACAGGGCGAATATTTTGTCTTTAATGATTTGCTTAGCTTGTGATTTTACCAAGCTTCTGTTGATGTTATTCATAATTTTATCCTCCTTTGAAAGATAAATTAAAACTCAACCTTTTCCTCGATGAATTTTACAAGTTCGTCAATCGGAAGTCTAACCTGCTCCATAGTATCACGGTCACGAACGGTTACGCAGTTATCTTCAACTGAATCAAAGTCGTATGTGATGCAATACGGAGTACCGATTTCATCTTGGCGGCGGTATCTTTTGCCGATAGAGCCTGCGTCATCATAATCAATGTTAAATTTCTTTGAAAGCATAGCAAAAACTTCTGTTGCCTGCTCGTTAAGCTTCTTTGAAAGCGGAAGAACTGCTGCTTTAAACGGAGCAATTGCAGGGTGGAAGTGCATTACTATTCTCTTGTCATTCTTTTCTTCATCAAGCATTTCTTCATCATAAGCTTCTGTAAGAAGTGCAAGGAATAAACGCTCAACACCAAGTGAAGGCTCAATAACATAAGGTACATATTTTTCGCCTGTTGCCTGGTCAAAATATTCAAGGTTTTTGCCGCTTGTTTTGATATGCTGTGTGAGGTCGTAGTCTGTTCTGTCAGCCACACCCCAAAGCTCGCCCCAGCCAAATGGGAATTTGTATTCAAAGTCGGTTGTAGCTTTGGAATAGAAGCAAAGTTCTTCAGGGTCGTGGTCACGAAGCCTGAGGTTATCCTTGTTGATGTTAAGAGAATAAAGCCAATCACGGCAGAAGCTTCTCCAATAATCAAACCACTCAAGGTCAGTGCCCGGCTTACAGAAAAATTCAAGCTCCATTTGCTCAAATTCTCTTACACGGAAGATGAATTTGCCCGGAGTAATTTCGTTTCTGAATGATTTACCTACCTGTGCTACACCGAAAGGGATTTTCTTTCTTGTAGTTCTCTGCACATTTGCAAAGTTTGTAAAAATACCCTGTGCAGTTTCAGGGCGAAGATAAATTTCGTCTTTTGCATCCTCTGTTACACCCTGGAAAGTTTTAAACATAAGGTTGAATTGGCGAATATCCGTAAAATTATGCGCACCGCAATTTGGGCAAGGAATGTTATGCTCCTTAATATAAGCAGACATTTCCTCATTGCTCCAGCCGGCAACATTTGTGCCGTCAAAGCTTTCAATCAAATCATCTGCTCTGTGCCTTGTTTTACATTCACAGCAATCCATAAGCGGGTCGGAGAATCCGCCGAGGTGGCCTGATGCAACCCAAGTTTGCGGGTTTATAAGAATAGCACTGTCAAGCCCTACATTATATGGGTTTTCCTGAATAAATTTCTTTCTCCAGGCTTTTTTGATATTTTCTTTAAGTTCAACACCGAGTGGGCCGTAATCCCATGTATTTGCAAGACCGCCGTAAATCTCTGAACCCGGGTAAACAAAACCTCTACCCTTGCAAAGAGCAACAAGCTGATCTAAAGTTTTTTCTGAATTATCCATTGTATTTTCCTCCGTTAGTTATATACACATTATTCTACTATGTTTTTGTTAATAAGTCAAATACATATTATTAAAATAAAAAAGGAAAAGTGTTTGTCACTTTTCCTTTTTAACGAACCTAATTTATATATTTTATACTTACCAGCCCAAACGCATAATTGTAAGTGTGCATTTGCCTGTTCCGTATTTATAGCATGCTCTGTGTCCTTCAGGTGTAAATATATCTACTCTGCCTACGCTTGAAAGGCCTGAACCGCCTCTGTCAACTACTGTGTAGTTTGTTCCGTCAATATTTACTATTGAACCCATAGGCAACCAGTTACAAGCAATGTAGTACGGGTTTTTCATTCCGTTTGAAACACGCTTGCCGCTTGCAGTTCTACCTGTACCTGTACCGCAAGTGCCGCAAGCACAGTAGTGTGTGTATCTGCCTGAAATTACTTGGCCTACTTTGTATCCCTTTTTATTCTTTACTCCGTTAGTCTTGACCTTGGCACCGTCTGTTTCCTTTGTGCCTACTTTTACTACCTCGCTTTTAGCTTTGGTAATAACATCTTTGTCAATAACTTTCTTAGTCTTTTTCTTACCATTTACATATTTTACTTGATAAGTTACATTGGCTTTGCCTTTTTTACCTTTTTTCACTACGGTTTCAATGCCTTCGTAAACATCATCATTTTCTTTTTCAATGGTACCGTATTTAACGCTTTCTTTTTTGGTAACTTCCTTGTATGTTACACGGTTAACAGTTACCTTGGTTTTTTTTGTAATCTGCTTATTTACAGATGGGGTAGTGTAATCATCACCGTCAAGTGTAACATTTGCTACATCAAGAAGTGTTGATACAGTTCCGTCTACAACCGGTACTTTGTATATTTCACCGTCAACCTTAAGTGTGGTTGTTTTAGATGATATATACTTAATTTCCATACCGTCTGTAACAATATCATTAAGTGAGCAGCTAAGAGTAACTTTTTCGGTGTTAAATCCGATTTCGTCAAGTGCTTCCTTAACTGTGTCACCGTATACGCTGTATGTGTTTGTTACTCCATTGAATTCAACATTTATGTTGTTAAGTCTGTCAACTTTAATAACTCCGCCCTTACCTGCGTTAAAAGAGCTTATATCGAGTTTGTCTGTATCCTTCAAAGTAACATTTGCTTGCGACAGGATTTCGATAGGTTCCGTTTCGTTTGTCGTAATTGTATAAGTGTTGTTATCAACTTTAATTTCAACAGTGTAGTTTGATACCATCTGTGCAAATGCAGTTGATGCAAAAATAATTATTGCTAACACAAACGCAATTACTGCCGTTACGACTTTATGGCTTACGCCGCGTATGTCGCCGGTTGTTGATTGGTTAGTCATCTTAATCTCCTTTTGTGATAGAAATATTAGGGTTTCGCTTTGAAACATTGTTCCTAATACCGATACGAATGTAGCTACAAAAATTTCATATCGAGCAGAGTCGTTTTTTCTGCTTCACCGTTATTATTTCCTCGAGCGATTGCCATTATAGTGACAAATGCATAATGTGTCAATATTTCCGAAGATAAGATTTTGTATAATATGCACAAACGTTTTTAACATTGTGGTATGGTTACAAAACGGTTACACTATATCTTGTGGTTATATTCTTTAGCGATTTAGTGTGAGAAAGTATATTTTTGTAAAATCGTTAGAAATGCCACTTTAAATTCTTACAATTTGTAACATTTTATTTTACCAATTTTTAATAACTCAATATATTGTATAAAAAGTCTAAAAACGAAAAACGCTACCCATTATATAGATATTGTACGACAGCCTAACAGTTAGATAAAAC
>ENA-ORRE01002050-ORRE01002050.1-human-gut-metagenome-genome-assembly--contig:-NODE-2050-length-12405-cov-3.549393_pt1 | contig 12405 bp, 9 predicted proteins | sample MGYA00242171_ERZ509126 | MGnify/ENA primary metagenome ERZ509126 (study PRJEB26280, sample SAMEA2338648) | human gut metagenome | biome: human gut; feature: human-associated habitat; material: faeces... | reverse complement strand
CAGCAGGGCGAGCAGCGGCCAGAAGCGGTTCTGCGGGTGGGCGTAAAAGAATGCCGCCTCCCTTGACTTGACCGACGGGAACGAGCCCAGGATCAGCACGCGCGACTTTTCGTCATACAGCGGCGGAATATTGTGCAGCTGCGCTTGCCATTCCATCCTCTCGCCCACCTTTCTGTCTTTTTCGCCATTTTAACACAGGAACATCAAATCGCCAAGTCCCGTTTCCTCCGTCTGCGTGCGCTTCGCTGCGTGCGCTTCACGCTTCGCTGCGGAAATGGGTTGGCTTTTTGGCAAAGTCATGTTATGATAAAGTAGATATATATCAAATGTAGGTGCCTTGCCCCGCGTGGGCGCGGCCATCTTTGAGAAAGGACTGCTATGAAAGACGACGACAATCACATTCTTCTTTTAGAAAAGGGCAAACGAGGCCTTCTGCAGATCATCTTCGGCCGCACGGGCATCATCATCGTTTCGCTGATCGTGCAGATCTTGTTCCTCTTTGCCGCCTTTTACAAGCTCGAGGGCTTTCTGCCCTACTTCTGGGGCGGCAACACGCTGCTGTCGGCGGCAGTCGTGCTGTTTCTGTTCGGCAACGACGACAACCCGACCATCAAGCTCACGTGGTTTTTCATTCTCGCCATTTTGCCCGTCTTTGGTTTGATCCTGTATATCTACATCAAAACCGACCTTGGCCACCGGCTGATGATCCGCCGCTACAACGACATCCTGGCGCAGACGGAAGACCTCGCCCCCTGTGCTGACGCTTGCCCGAGCGAAGAGCTGCCGGAAGGGCTTCGGAATCTTGCCACCTATCTCAGTTCCTGCGGCTTTCCCTGCTACCGGAACACCGAGACGGAGTATTTTCCGCTCGGCGACGACGCATTCGACGTGATGCTCGATGAGCTTGAAAAGGCCGAACATTTCATCTTCCTTGAGTATTTCATCGTTAAAGAGGGTTACATGTGGGGCCGCGTGCTGGAAATTCTGAAAGAAAAGGTCAACGCCGGCGTGGAGGTTCGCGTCATGTACGACGGCACCTGCGCTGTGGCGCTGCTGCCCTATTCCTATCCGGAAAAGCTTCAAAAGCTCGGTATCGCGTGCAAGATGTTCGCTCCCCTGCGTCCCTTTGTCTCCACGCATTACAACTACCGCGACCACCGCAAGATCATGGTCATCGACGGCAAGATCGGCTTCACAGGCGGCATCAACCTCTCCGACGAGTACATCAACCTCTCCTCGCGCTACGGCCACTGGAAGGACACGGCCATCGCCCTACGCGGCGACGCCGTGCGCAGCCTGACGCTGATGTTTTTGCAGATGTGGGACGTCAGCTCCGTGCACTTTACGCCCGAAGTCTACAGCAAGTATCTCGACGTGCCGCAGCCGGTGCGCGAAAAGGAGTCGGGCTACGTCATCCCCTACGGCGACAGCCCACTCGACCGCGACCTTGTCGGCGAGATGGTGTATATGGACATCATCAACCGCGCCAACCGCTATGTGCACATCATGACGCCGTACCTCATCATCGACAACGAGATGATCACGGCGCTGACCTATGCCGCGCGCCGCGGCGTGGAGGTGCAACTCATTCTGCCGCACGTGCCCGACAAGGAGATCGCCTTCTCGCTCGCGCATACGTATTACCGCAGGCTGCTTGAAAACGGTGTACAAATTTATGAGTACGAGCCGGGCTTCGTTCACGCGAAGGTCTTCGTCAGCGATGACTGCAAGGCGACCGTCGGCACGATCAATTTAGACTACCGCAGCCTGTACCACCACTTCGAATGCGGCACGTACCTTTATGCATCGCCCGAAGTCGCAAAAATTGAGCAGGATTTCCAGCAAACGCTCGCCAAGTGCGTCCGCGCGGACGCAGAGCTTCTCAAAAACGACCCGTTTATGCGAAAGCTCATCGGCCCCGGCATGCGCATCATCGCCCCGCTGCTGTAAGAAGTAAAAAAGTCGAAACCTTTCGGTTTCGACTTTTTTACTTCTCAATTACTTTTCGAGCTTCTCGAGCGCGCTGCACACGGCAGTGTGCTCCTTCTGCACCGCCTCATAGAGCGGCTGTACGCTTTCAGGCATCGAATCCTGACCGCGCAGCGCTTCCGTCATCTGAGAGCTGGCGTGGGCGAGCGAGCCGAGGCCAAGGTTCAGCGCCACGCCCTTGAGCGTGTGCACCGCGCGGAACGCCGTAGGTGTGTCGCCCGCGTTCATCGCGTTTCTCAGGTTCTGCATACTGTCGTCGCCCGGGAACATATTAAGGAAGCGCACGATGCGCTCGTCGTTCTGAAAACGCGCCTTGGCTTCGCCGTAGTCGCCGCCGACGCAGCGGAAAAATTCGTCAAGTTTCACGTTCTTTCGCCTCTCGATAAATTGCTACGCAATCCTTTTTCAATTCGGCCTGATACATCGCAAGGTCCGCCCTGCAGATCGTTCTTGAGATGCGTCCCGCCGCGAACGCGCCGCCGATGCTTGCGCTGATGTGCAGTTCAGGATACTCCTCAATGACGATCTCGTCAAGCGCGGCGCGGATGGACTGCAATTTCTTCTCCAGAATTTGCTGCGGCAGGTCGCGGAACAGCAGGAAGAATTCATCGCCCCCGTAGCGCACGAGCTCGTCGTCGCTGCGGATCTGCGATTTGATGGCCTGCGCCGCGCGATAGAGCGCCGCGTCGCCCGCCTGATGGCCGAAGCGGTCGTTGATGTGCTTGAAGTTGTCCATGTCGATCATGGCGAACGAGAACCGGCCCTCCAGATTCTTGAGCCGCTCGTCGTAATAGCGGCGGTTGTAGACCTTGGTGACCGAGTCCATATACACCTGCCGGTTGCGCACGAGCAGCTGGTTGAGCACATTTTCGCGCTCGAACATGTCGTCGCTCTTGATGCGCTTGACCAGCTCGAGCGAATACGGCCTGCCGTCCACCTCGATGAACGACGCGAGTACATAATAGATATCGCTCTCGTGCGTTTCGATCTTCGTCTGTGGCTTGTGCGTGCGCAGCACCTCCTGCGAAATGCAGTTTTCGCAGCGGCGCTTCTTTTTCCACACCGCGTAGCAGTGCTCGCTCTTTTTAAGCGTGTAGCCCTCATCCGTTTTCGTCAGCTCCACACAGATCGTCGGGGCAACCAGCCGCGCAATGTCAAAGATACGGCGATACCCCGCCAAAAGGCCGTCCACCTGCTCCTTGCTCACGCGCAGCACGTCGTCCGCCGTGCCGCTCATCATCGGCGTGAGCGCCTGCGCACTCTCGTGCTGCACCGTCTCCTGCACGTCAGTCAAATGGCGGTAGCTCTTGTCGATATCGCGGATGATGCCGACGAGCGAATTGTAGCGTCCCGCCTCGGTTGACGACCACGTCACCATGATCGCGAGCTTGCACCAGTGCATCGCGCCGTCGAGTCTAATCTCGGCCTCGGTTTCAAAATACGTCTCGTCGATCGTGGCGGTTTCGGCCCAGCCGCGGATCTCGTTGAGCGTTTTTCTGCCCACCACGGCGAGAAAATCGGCACTCCCCGCCGGATCGACCACGACCTTGGGAAGACCCGTCCGCTTGCTTGCGCTGGCCGAGAGCGCGATCGCATCGGGATTTGTCGTGTATTCAAACCACAGCTCGTCCGTCAGCTCGCTGAAAAACTGGCGTTTGCCGCGCTCCTCCTCGAGCTGGATCGCCACGCGCGTGGTACTGTCCTCGCTGCGGCTTGCATAAAGTTCTTCCACTGTGCAGCGCGCCTCGCTGTGCCCTTGGTCAAGGTGCGGCACGACGGACAACTCCTTTTGCAGCCGCACGGCGATCTCATCAAGGCATTCAAGCAGCAGCGGATTAAAGCTGCCGCACTCGCCCGAATGAATCATGCGCATCGACTTTTCGTGCGAAAACGCCTCTTTATAGCACCGCTCGCTCGTGAGCGCGTCGTAAACGTCCGCGACTGACACGACCTGCGCCGCGATGGGGATGGCGTCGCCCTTGAGGCCGTCGGGATAGCCCTCGCCGTTCCACCGCTCATGGTGCCAGCGGCAAATCTCAATGGCGTACTTGACGAGCCGTTCGTTCTGATAGATCGGCAAGTCGGTGATAAGCTTTGCACCGATCTGCGTGTGCCGCTTGACAATCTCGTACTCCTCCGGCGTGAGGGAATGGGGCTTGGTCAGGATCTCCTCCGGAATTTGCAGCTTGCCGATGTCGTGCAGGCCCGAGGCCATGCGGATGGCCTCGATATCCTCGCGCTTTAAATGATAGCGGTCGGTCTTGCCGACAAGGCACTGGAGCAGAAGCCCCGTCACAAGGATCACGTGCGTCATGTGTGCCGCCCTCGCCGCTGCGGCACTCCACCGCGTGGCCGAGGATATCGACCATCAGCTCGGTGTTTTTCTCCTGCCGGTAGAAGCGGTCTGCCAGCACGCTCATGAGCTGCTGCTTTTTTGTGTGCAGCAGCACCGTGTTCATGATGCGGCGGCGGATGACGTTCGGCACAAACGGGCGGCTCACATAGTCCACCGCGCCGAGCTTGAAGGCCTTGTCGATATAGGCGCTGCCCGTCTCCCGCTTTTTCAGCTGCTTCCGGCAAAGCAGCAGAAACACCGGGAAAATTTCCCTTGAATGTTCCGTGGTTCTGTGCTAAGTTTACATTGAGTATCAAATGTTTCTTAAAAACACGCATAACATAAACAGTTTTTGTTTGGCACTGGCTTTTCCGGTGCCTATTTTCTTGTCCGCCCGCCCCGCGGCGGCATTTCTACAAAAGAGCGCGCCCTAAAATGCGTATGAGGTCTACACTATGGTCGAAGCCAGAATCCTGATCGCGGACGATTCGAAAATGAACCAGCAGATCCTTTCCGAAATCCTCGGCGACCGCTACGAATACCTCTATGCCGACGACGGCATGCAGGCGCTCGAGCATCTGCACTCCGAGTTCGACATCGACCTGCTGCTGCTCGACATCAACATGCCCCGCCTCGACGGCTTCGGCGTGCTCGAGGTGATGAAGCAGCGCAACTGGCTGCAGGAGATCCCCGTCATCATCACCTCGTCCGAGGATGACGAGTCGTTCATCCAGAATGCCTACGACCTCGGCGTAACGGATTACATCCGCCGCCCGTTCAACCTGACGGTCACGCAGCGGCGCGTGAGCAACGCACACACGCTCTACGCGCGCCAGAAGCACCTCGTCCACCTGGCCGAAGAGCAGGTCTACGAGCGCGAGAAGACGAACAGCGCCATCATCAACATTCTGAGCCACGTCGTCGAGTCGCGCAATTTCGAATCCGGCACGCACATTCTCCATGTGCGTGCCATCACCAACATTCTGCTGCGCCAGCTCGTCTGCACATCTCGGGACGGCGCACAAAATAGAAAGGAAGCATCATGGCTCACAACAAATTTCTCCCTCGCGTGCTCGCCGCAGCGGCGGCGATGATGCTGCTCGCAGGCTGCGGCAGCAAGGCAGACCCTGGATTTTCCCCGGCGAACCCTGTCAATATCACGATCTGGACGTACTACAACGGTGAACAGCTCGAAGCGTTCAACGCGCTCGTCGACGAGTTCAACTCGACCGTCGGCAAGGAACAGGGCATCACGGTTGAGAGCTCCAGCCACGGCAGCGTGACCGATCTTGAGAACAACGTGCTCGCCTCTGCAGAGGGCAAGGTCGGTGCCGAGGCGATGCCCAACATCTTCTCCGCCTACGCCGACACTGCCTACGCGCTCGATGAGATGGGTCAAATTGCCGATCTGAGCGATTATCTAAGCGAAGAGGACCGCGCCGCCTTTATTGAGGACTATCTGAGCGAAGGCGACTTCTCCGGCTCGGGCAGTATCAAGATCTTCCCCGTCGCCAAGTCGGCGGAGCTGCTGTTTCTCAATGAAACGGACTGGGAGCCGTTCGCCGCCGCCACAGGCGCAACCTATGACGACTTGGCCACGATCGAAGGCCTCGTCTCCGTCGCCGAACACTACTACGAGTGGACCGACGCGCAGACGCCCGATATCCCGAACGATGGACGCGCGTTCTTCGGCCGCGACGCGATGGCGAACTACATGCTCATCGGCGCCAAGCAGCTCGGCTGCACGATCTTCGACGCACAGGACGGCAGCATGACGCTGAACTTTGACCACGACGCCGTGCGCACCCTCTGGGATAACTACTATGTACCCTTCATCAAGGGCTACTTTTCCGCAAGCGGCCGCTTCCGCAGCGATGATGTGAAGACCGGCAATATCATCGCCTACGTCGGCTCGTCTTCGAGCGCAACGTTCTTCCCCACGCAGGTCATCGCCGACGACATGGACAGCCACGACATCACGCGCAAGGCGCTTGAAAGCCCGAAGTTTGCGAACGGCGAGGACTACGCCGTGCAGCAGGGCGCGGGCATGGTCGTAACGAAGGCGAGCGACGCTGAGATTCAGGCGAGCCTCGTGTTCCTCAAATGGTTCACCTCACCCGAGCACAACATCACGTTCTCTGTCGACTCAGGCTACCTCCCCGTCACGCACGAGGGCAACTCCATCGACACGATCCGCACAAGCGGTCTTGCCCTCAGCGACGAAATGGACGAAGTCCTCTCCGCCGCAGTCGACACGGTCAACGAAAACCATCTCTACACGCCCCGCGCCTTCTCCGGCGGCACGAACGCCCGCGCCATTCTTGAATATTCCATGAGCGATAAGGCAAGCGCCGACCGCACCGCGGTCAAAGAGGCAATGGCGCAGGGACAGAGCTTTGAAGAGGCCTCGGCGCAGTTCCTTTCCGACGAATGCTTTGAAGCCTGGTATCAGGATACGCTTGCATCGCTTGAGGCCTTTCAGGGCTGAGTGACTGTTCAATGACAAAAAGGGGCAGTTTTATGTTCTTTCGCAAACCATCGGATCATGTGCCGCATGTCACCATCTTCCATACGATCCTGCGCTCCATGCTCTGGATCCTGTTCATCGAGATCGCGCTGCTTGTCGGCATTCTCTATCTCTGCCGCATCAACACGAGCCTTGAGCAGAATGCTGTCGACATCTTGCAGATACAGACGGAAAACCGCCAAAACTATCTGCAAGGCCAGATGCTCGACGCGCAGGACCTCTCGTCGCTTGCGGGCAAGATCAACGCCGTGACGCAGGCCATGCTCGACGACGGCGAGATCAGCCTCGACACGCTCGACAGCGGCAGCGACGCCGCATCCCCCCTGCTGCTCTCGATCGGCGACAGCCTGATCTCCTCGATGCGCCATCGCCCCGTCACCGGCATTTTTGTCGTGCTCAACACGCACGATCTCGACACACGCAAAAAGGGCGAGCCGCTGCCCTGCCTTTACCTGCGCGACCTTGACCCGAATTCCTCCCCCTCGCAGCGCAATTCTGATCTTATGCTCGTGCGCGCACCCGCACAGGTCGTACAGTCACTCTACATTGCGACCGACACGAGCTGGACGCCCTCGATCAACTATGAGGCTAACGGCAGCAGTGGCTTTCTCTATCCCGTCTTTCAGGCAGCCTACCACGGAAACGGCGAACTGGACGCCGCGGACTACGGCCACTGGACGTCCTCGCCCTACACGCTCTCCGGCGACGATCACTCCGCCATCGCCTACACCATCCCGCTTATTTTAGATGGCGGCACGGTCTACGGCGTGCTCGGCGTCGAAATTCTTGAAAGCTACCTGCAAGCCCTGCTGCCGGGCACCGAGCTGCAGAACGACAGCTCGGGCACCTATCTTCTCGGCGTCGCATCGAATTCCGCCATCGGAAAAGACGACCTTACCGTCAGCGTCATCTCCGCCTCCCCCGCTGCAAATGCGCCACAGCAATCCTATGACCAGACGCTGCTGCTCAAGCCGTCAAAGCGCGGCGGCTACCAGAGTGACTCCCCCCTCGGCCTTTGTCACGCCGCCGTGGCACCGCTGACGCTCTACAACCGCAACGCACCGTTTTCCAATGAGCAGATGCTGCTTATCGGCTCGGTGCCGGTATCGGCGCTTTACGCCTTTTCAGGCGATGTGGTGCGGCTTTTGATCATCGCTGTCCTCGTCGTGCTCACCGCAGGACTTTTCAGCAGCCTTGTGCTGGCGCGCAAACTCTCGCGCCCGATTTCGCGCCTTTCCGACGAGGTCGCGCACGCGCGTGAAAGCCGCAGCTCCATCCCCATACTCTCCGCCACCGGCATCATCGAGCTCGACCGGTTCTCCTCCGCGTTCACGCAGCTCGGACGCGAGGTACTCGATACTTCGACCAAGTTTCTGCGCATCATGGACATGGCAAGCGTGGAGCTCGGCGGCTATGAGCTGCGCTCCGCTCCCGACAGCATCTATGTCACCGACAATTTCTTCGACCTTCTCGGCATGCCCGGCGTTGACGCAGACGACTTAACAGCGCAGAGTTTCCGCGAGCTTTTGCAGCGCTTTGAGCGCTCGTGCCCCCACTCCCCCGCGCCCGACGGCGCGATGCTCTACCACATCCGTCTGCCAAGCGGCAAAGAGCGCTACCTTCGCATCGAGACGACGCACGAGGACGGCACACAGGTCGGCCTTGCCGAGGATGTGACCGCCAACACGCTTGAAAAGCTGCGCATTGAGCACGAGCGCGACTATGACACGCTCACAGACCTCTACAACCGCCGTGCCTTCCGCCGCATCTGCGCCGAGTTCTTCTGCTCACCCGAAAAGCTCGGCCACGCGGCGCTTTTGATGTTCGACCTCGACAACCTCAAGCAGATAAACGACACATTCGGCCACGACTGTGGCGACGAGTACATCCGCCTCACAGGCGAATGCTTTGCCAAGAATGCTCCCGCGCGTACCGTCTGCGCGCGCATCAGCGGCGATGAGTTCAATGCTCTCTTCTACGGCTACAACGATCAGGATACGCTGCGCGCCGACATCTGCGCGCTGAAAGCCGCCCTTGAGCAGTCTGTCGTCCAGCTTCCCAGCGGCCGTGAGCTGCGCGTGAGCGTCTCCGGCGGTGTCGCGTGGTATCCCGAGAGCAGCACAAATCTCATCACACTGCGCAAATACGCGGACTTTGCCATGTATCAGGTCAAGCACTCGCGCAAGGGCGAGCTGCTGGAATTCGACCCTGAGGTCTACCGCACCAGCCTGCAGGAAAGACGCTGCCATGAGGAGTTCCGCCGTCTCATCAACGAGGAGCTTGTCTCCTACCACTTCCAGCCCATTATCGACGCAAAAGACGGCAGCGTTTTTGCCTATGAAGCGCTCATGCGCGTGGATCTTCCCACGCTGCACTCCCCTGCTGACGTGCTGCGCCTCGCGCGCGAGGAAAACTGCCTGCACGAGGTCGAGCGCATCACGTTCTTCTGTGCGTCAAGTGCATATCAGGCGCTTGAAAACGCCGGTAAGGTCGTGCCCAGCGCGCTGCTGTTCGTCAATTCGATTGCAAGCCAGTATCTAACGCCCGATGAGCTTTCGGAATACTCCGCGCGCTACGCCTCGATCCTGCCGCGCATCGTCATTGAGATCACGGAGGAAGAGGGGCTCGACCCCAAGGCGCTGCGCATCAAGCAGACGATCCCCGGCAGCTCTGGTGCGTTCGCGCTCGACGACTACGGCAGCCAGCGGCTACAGCAACGAGCGCAGCCTTCTCGAGCTCTCGCCCAACTACATCAAGATCGACCTTTCCATCATCCGCGACATCGACACCGACGCCAACAAGCGCCAGATCGTGTCGAACACCGTATCCTACGCGCACCAGCGCGGCATGAAGGTCGTGGCCGAGGGCCTTGAGACCGCGGACGAGGTACGCACCGTGCTGTCGCTCGGCGTCGACCTTCTGCAGGGCTTCTTCCTCGCGATGCCGCAGGTCGAACCCGGCGGCGCGAGCGAAGAAAGTCTTGCCGTCATCGCCGAGATGCACAGCCAGAGCGATGAGAGTCAAATTTCGATGTTTGGCGGCGACAAGCAGTAAATTTCGCAAAAAGGCTCACGAAAGCATTGCTTTCGTGAGCCTTTTTCTTTTATCCGTTCTCTTTCGCCGTGCGGGCGCATTCGATGATCGTGCGCACCGCGCGGTCGATGTTGATGGGCTTGGAGAGGTGGGCGTTCATGCCCGCGGCGAGGCATTTTTGAATGTCCTCATGGTAGGCGTTGGCTATGAGGGCGATGATGGGGATGTGCTTCGCCGTCTCGCTGTCGAGCTTTCGGATGGCGGCGGTCGCCTCCAGGCCGTTCATCACCGGCATCTGCATGTCCATCAGGATCGCATCGAACTTGTCTGGTGCGGCCTGCCCGATCCGCTATAAGCAGTCCTGCCCGTTCACAGCGCGCACACAGTGCACCCTGTAGCCGCGCAGCTGCTCGGCGGTGATCTCGTAGTTTAGGTCGTTGTCCTCGGCCACGAGCACAGTGAGCGGCTTTTCCGGCGTATACTTGACGGTGTTTGAGAGCAGGTTCATGTATATCTGCCCGAGGCGGATCTGGTCGGAGAGCAGCACATTGTGGGAAATGTCATGCAGCTTCCCCGAAAAGCGGATGTTTTTTGCCTCCGCCATGCCCGCGATGGCCTGGCAGTAGAAGTCAAACAGCTCCGGTAGCTTCACCGGCTGCGAGACGATCTTAAACTCCACACTCTCGATGCGTGAAATATCCTGCACATCGTCGATGAGCTCCTGCAGATTGCCGCCGCTGATCTGGATCTTTTCCAGGCACTCTTTCATCTTCCCCGGGTCGTCCGCATGCTGTAGGGCGATGTTCGTAAAGCCCATGATGACATTCATCGGCGTGCGGATATCGTGCGACATGCGCGAGAGGAGCTCGGACTTTGCCTCGTTCGCGCGGCGCGCCGCATCTGCCGCGCTCATCAGGTCCTTTTCGCGGCGCTTTTCTTCGCTGTAAAGGCGCATCGCGAACAGCACCTGCTCCGCCTCGCCATTTTCCCCGCGCGTCTGCACGATGAAGCGCGCAAGATGCCAGTTGCCATCCTTCACGGGGTATTCGAGCATCACGGAATCCTCGTGCCGCAGTCTCTCCGCGAGCGCCGAAAGGTCAAAAAACGGTTCAACATAGGGCAGATACTCCGGCAACGATGCTCTGCTTGCTCATTTCACTCATGTGGACGCTCGCTCTGCCGCTGTGTCCGGTCAGACGGTGCATCTGCCGCTCGCTTGCAACCTCTTCATAATAACCCGTGCGCAGATCGATACGGTAAATCATATAATAGATCTTGCTGATGGCCGAGATGACCTCGTAGCTCATCCGGCTCTCCGTGAGCGCCGTTTCCAGCGCGTGCTGGTGCTCGCGCTCCTCCCTCACGATCTCATCCACGCTGCGGAAGTCCAGTAGGATTTGAAAGCTCGTTTCCGTCTGCTGCACCCTATTGGCGCGCACCTCGAAATAGATGTTCCCGATGGCGTTCGGCACACTCTGGTAGCGGCGGCTGACGCGGTCCTTGGTCCTGAGATTTTCTGCGTCCAAAAATTGCAGGAAGTCCAGTGCGCTCTCCTTAAGGACGCACTTGTGATAGTAATGCTCGACCGCCTCGGCATAGGAAAATAGCTCCTGCCCGTGCGGGAGCAGGTCGCCCGCGGAGTTGGAGTGCTCCTCGATCTTGACGATCTCGGCCCGGTCGTTCATCAGATCCACGCGGTAGACGGACGTGCTGTCCTTGCAGAGCACCTTGAGTATCTGCTGCTCAAGCTTCACGGCCTGCAAATTTTGCTCGAGCGACTTTTGCTTCTCTTCCAGCAGCGTCAGCATGCGCAGATTCTCCCGCGCGCTGCCGAGGTGTCCGCCGACAAAGGCGAGCAGGCGGAGCTTATTGTCCGTCAGCGTCCGCTGCGGGTTGTCAAGGCCGAAAAAGCCGCTCAAGCTGCCGCGGTAAAAGACCGGCACCGCGATCTCGGAGCGAATGCTCTGCGCCTTTAAGAGCTCGTACTCGCTCGGCATCTGCGTTTTCACATCTTCAATATTGGGAATGACGATCGTCTCGCCGCGGCCGAAGACCTCCAGCCAGTAGGGCATGTCCGAGGGAAAGATCTCCGTCAGGTTGTCAATCTGCGGCGCGACGCCGTTCGCGCACCACTCAAAGGTGTTGCAATAGGCCTCCGCCGTCCCCTCCAGCCGCTCGAAGAGAAACACGCGGTCAGACTGCATGGCCTCGCCGATCAGACTCAGCAGGCGGTAGACCAGCTCGTCCATCTCCTCCTTGCTGCGGGAGCGGTCGATGCGCGCGAGCTGATCGATGAGCGCAAGGCTGTATTCTGCCGCAATGCTCGCCCCTGCGGTCACGGGCGGATGTTCTGCTTGCTTCATGCGCTTGTCTCCTTTGCGGCGTTTACACTCGTCATAAATATGCAAAATTGGTCACAGTTTGTTTATTATAGCATGGGGTAATTTGAAAGCAAATACGAAGTTGCCCCCTCCCGACCATCGTTCGGCATCACCGCACAAAAAGTGCGCCGGCTCAACGA
>ENA-ORRE01002044-ORRE01002044.1-human-gut-metagenome-genome-assembly--contig:-NODE-2044-length-12444-cov-5.983372_pt1 | contig 12444 bp, 7 predicted proteins | sample MGYA00242171_ERZ509126 | MGnify/ENA primary metagenome ERZ509126 (study PRJEB26280, sample SAMEA2338648) | human gut metagenome | biome: human gut; feature: human-associated habitat; material: faeces... | reverse complement strand
GTAGCATGCGCCGGATCTCACGCCAGACGGTCAGCCCGCCCAGCCCCGAATCGTAAACGCCGATCGGCGCGTCATTTGAGTTCGCAGTCACGGTCCTTCTACTTTCAAAGCCCGTCTTTCAGCCGGGCCAAAATACACTCCACCACCTCCTCGTCGGAAAGCAGGTCGCAATCGACGATCAGCGACGCCTGCGCATAGAAAGGCTCCCGGGCAGCCATATCGCGCTCCATGAAGGCCACCAGCTCCTCGTCGTTCAGCCCTTGCAGGCGAGGCCGCTTGCGGCGTCCGTAGGGGCTCAGGCGGCGGGCGATCTGCTCCGCCGAACGGCGCAGGTAGACCGTGCAGCCCGCGGCATTCATCCGGGCCATGTTGTCGCTCCACGTGGGCAGTCCCCCGCCCGTGGAAACCACCGGAACGGCGCCCTCACCGATCACGCGGTCCAGCACCTCACGCTCGACCTCCCGGAACCGCTGCTCGCCCTCGTAGCGGAAAACGTCGGAGACCGACGCCCCCTCGCGCTCCTCGACCAGCGCGTCGGTGTCGGCATACGGAATGCCGAGACGCCGCGCCAGCTTGCGTCCGAGGGTGCTCTTGCCGCATCCCATGTAACCGATCAGGAAGAGGGGTTTCATCGCCGGCAGGTCAAAACAGGTTCAGTTGTTCGGGGTCGATCACCTCGTCGGCATCGCCTTTGGCCCGCTCGATCTCGAACTCCACGTCCCCGACGATCGTTCCGGCCGGGGAGTGGTCCGCCGAGGCTTTTTCCGGAGCGGGTTTCGCCGCCGGATTCGCTTTCGGAGCGGCGGATTCAGCCGTTTTTACCTCTGCGACAGAATCTTGCGACGTATCACCGGAAGCATCCGTCAGCTGATCGCCATCAACACCCTCTTCGTCAGCCGGTTCCGGCTCGGGAGGAAGCTCAGGTTCGATCATCCGCAATGCGGCGACATCGTAAGTCGTCAGGCGCTTGCCCTTGGCGCGGTGGCTCTTGACGCCCACGAATTCGTCAACGTCGATGAGGTCTGCGGGCCGCGAAGCGTGCGCCCCCTTATAGGTGATCTCCAGCTGAGCGCCGGCACGGTCCGTCACGCAGATGAAATCGGCGTCGGCATCCAGGAAATCCTGCGTCTTGTCCGACATTTCGGCCGTGAAGCGCTTCATGTAGTAGTACTGCTGATCGCGGTCGTAATAGCACAGACTGTAAACCCGGTCGGATTCATAACGCGCCACGCGCACGGTGTCGTCGGGGAAGTGCTGCATCAGGTCGTAACCCGTGATGTAGTACTGGTTCTTGGAGGTCCACACGATCAGCTTGTCGTCGCCCTTGAATTCGCCCAGCAACTTTCCGCGGCCGTCGGCGTTCAGGCGGCGGACATCCTCGTCGAACCAGACGTTCTGGCCGCCGAGCGTCGAGGTGCCGCGCTCCTTGAGGACGATCTTGTGGATGCCGTAGCGCGAGAAGAGGTTGCCCTGGCTCTGGCGCCCCTTGATGGCGAGGGTCGAGAAATCGAGGTCGACGATCACCTTTTTCAGGCGCGGACGGGGCTTGAAGTAAACCTTCAGCACCTCGGCCTCACCGTTCGGATTGACAGACATATAGAGTATCTCGCTCTTGGGCGTGCCCTTGGTGATGTCGTACTCCTTGTCGCGCGTGATGGCCTTGATGGCGCAGCGCTTCATCATGATCGGGCCGTTCTTGCCGTCGCGGTACAGCACGTTGTAGATCGTGCGCTCGTCGTTGCGCTTGAAGACCCCGATGTAGTAGATGCCCTTCTCGAAGAAGGCCTTGTCGCTCACCTTGGTGATGACGTAGCGGCCGTCCTTCGTGAAGACGATCACGTCGTCGATATCCGAGCAGTCGCATACAAATTCGGCGTCCTTCATCGACTTGCCGATGCCGAAGAAGCCCTCGGCGCGGTCGACGTAGAGCTTGGCATTGGTCACGGCGACCTTCGTGGCCTCGATGTTGTCGAACTCACGCAGCTCGGTGCGGCGCTCCTTGCCCTTGCCGTATTTGTCGCGGATACGCTCGTAGTAGGCCACGGCGTACTCGGTGAGATGATCAAGGTCGTACTGCGTGGCCTTGATGTCCTCCTCGATCTGACGGATCTCGTTGTCGGCCTTGTCGCTGTCGTAACGCGAGATGCGGATGAACTTCAGTTCCGTCAGGCGCTGCACGTCGGAGAGCGTGACCTCGCGGCGCAGCCGTTTCTTGAACGGCTCCAGCCCCTTGTCCACGGCGGCGTAGGCCTCTTCGCGGCTCTTGCAGCCCTCGATGAGCTGGTAGAGCTTGTTCTCGATGAAAATGCGTTCGAGCGACGCGGCATGCCAGGCTTCGTTCAGTTCGCCGAGCCGGATCTCCAGCTCGCGCCCCAGCAGCCACTTGGTATGCTCGGCCGAGCGGCGCAGGATCTCGCTCACGCCCAGGAAATGGGGTTTCTCCTCCCAGATGACGCAGGCGTTGGGGGCGATCGAAACCTCGCAGTCGGTGAAGGCGTAGAGGGCGTCGATGGTTTTGTCGCTCGACTCGTCGGGCGAAACCTGGATGATGATTTCGACCTTGTCGGCCGTATTGTCATCGACCTTCCTGATTTTGATCTTGCCCTTGTCGTTGGCCTTGATGATCGAATCCTTGATCGACTCGGTGGTCGTGGTATAGGGGATTTCGGTGATGGCGAGCGTGCGTTTGTCGATCTTCGAAATCTTGGCACGCACCTTCACGGCCCCGCCCCGCAGGCCGTCGTTATAGCGGCTCACGTCGGCCATGCCGCCCGTCGGGAAGTCGGGATAAAGCTGGAATTCGCGCCCTTCGAGGTGTGCGATGCAGGCATTGATGAGCTCCAAGAAGTTGTGTGGCAGGATCTTCGACGCCAGACCCACGGCGATGCCGTCGGAGCCCTGCGCCAGCAGCAGCGGGAACTTGATCGGCAGCGTGACGGGTTCCTCCTTGCGGCCGTCGTAGGACAGCATCCACTCGGTGGTTTTCTTGTTGAAGACCACTTCGGAGGCGAACTTCGACAGGCGCGCCTCGATGTAACGCCCCGCGGCGGCCTCGTCGCCCGTGAGGATATTGCCCCAGTTACCCTGGCAGTCGATCAGCAGGTCTTTCTGCCCCAGCTGCACCAGTGCGTCCTTGATCGACGCATCGCCGTGCGGGTGGTACTGCATGGTCTGTCCCACGATGTTGGCCACCTTGTTGTAGCGTCCGTCGTCGACGACCTTCATGGCGTGCAGGATACGCCGTTGCACGGGTTTGAGGCCGTCCTCGACATGGGGCACGGCGCGTTCGAGGATCACGTACGAAGCGTAGTCCAGGAACCAGTTCTTATACATGCCCGTCAGTTTGCGCACGCCCCCTTCGTCCTGCGTCAGGCGGTCGAACTTGCCCGCCCTGGCCGGGGCGTCGGCCGCAGGAGCCGCGTCGGCCGCATTGCCGGCGGTCTGAGGGGTCGGGGCCTCTTCGTTGAGCGGCTCGTCCCGCCCGATGGTATCTTTTTCTTCTGCCATATTGCTTAGTTGATTGCGAGATCCTGCTCGACGATGTCCTCCTCGATGCGCAGGTTGTCGATGATGAAGCCCTGCCGTTCGTAGGTGTTCTTGCCCATGTAGAACTCCAGCAGGTCGTGGATCGGGTCGTCCTTGGTGATGCGAACCTTGTCCAGGCGGATGTTCTCGCCGATGAATTCGCGGAACTCGTCGGGCGAAATCTCGCCGAGGCCCTTGAAGCGCGTGATCTCGGCATTGGCGCCGCAGCGTCCGACGGCCTTCTGCCGCTCCTCCTCGGAGTAGCAGTAAAACGTCTCCTTCTTGTTGCGGACGCGGAACAGGGGGGTTTGCAGCACGAACAGGTGCCCCTGGCGGATCACGTCGGGGAAGAACTGCAGGAAGAAGGTCATCATCAAAAGGCGGATGTGCATGCCGTCGACATCGGCATCGGTGGCGATGATCACCTTGTTATAGCGCAGGTTGTCCATCTCCTCCTCGATGTTGAGCGCAGCCTGCAAGAGGTTGAACTCCTCGTTCTCGTAGACCACCTTTTTGGTCAGCCCGTAGCAGTTGAGCGGCTTGCCGCGCAGCGAAAAGACAGCCTGCGTGCGCACGTCGCGGCTCTTGGTGATCGAACCCGAGGCCGAGTTGCCCTCGGTGATGAAGATCATCGACTGTTCGGCCAGCTCGTGCTTGTCGGTGCGGTGTATCTTGCAGTCGCGCAGTTTCTTGTTGTTGAGCGAAACCTTCTTGGCCGTCTCGCGCGCCTTCTTCTGGATGCCCGAAATGGCCTTGCGCTCCTTCTCGTTTTCGACGATCTTCCGCTGGAGCACCTGCGCCGTCTCGGAATGCTTGTGCAGGTAGTCGTCGAGGTGCTTGCCCAGGAAATCGACGACGAAATTGCGCATCGACACGCCCGGCTCGATCTCCTTGGAGCCGAGTTTGATCTTGGTCTGCGATTCGAAGACCGGGTCGGTGACCTTGACCGAAATGGCGGCGATGATCGACGTGCGGATGTCCGAAGGATCGTAGTCCTTGTGATAGAACTCCTTGACGGTCTTGGCGATGGCCTCGCGGAAAGCCGCCTGGTGTGTACCGCCCTGCGAGGTGTACTGGCCGTTGACGAACGAGAAATAGCTCTCGCCGTAGCCCGTGCCGTGGGCGATGGCCACCTCGATGTCATCGCCCGAAAGGTGGATCGGCGCATAGAGCGGCTCTTCGGTCATGTTTTCGTTGAGCAGATCCAGCAGGCCGTTTTTCGAAACGTAGCTGTTGCCGTTGAAATTGAACGTCAGCCCCAGGTTCAGGTACGTATAGTTGCGCACCATCTGCTCGACGTATTCGAGGTTGTAGGCATACTCGCCGAAGACCTCCTCGTCGACGCGGAACGAGATGAAGGTGCCGTTTTTCTCGCGCACGCCGCTCTCCCACCTGTCGCTCACCTCGAGCCCCTTGGCGAAGGTCACCGTGCGGGCCTCGCCGTCGCGTACCGAACGGGCCGTGAACTCGCCGGAAAGCATGTTGACGGCCTTGACGCCGACGCCGTTCAGGCCGACGGTCTTCTTGAAGGCCGAGCCGCCGTACTTACCGCCGGTGTTCATCTCGCTGACGGCCGCCGCGAGCGATTTGAGGGGGATGCCGCGGCCGTAGTCGCGCACCGACACCACCTTGTCCTCGATCGAAATGTCGATCTGGCGGCCGGCCCCCATGATGAATTCGTCGACCGAATTGTCCACGACCTCCTTGATGAGGACGTAAATGCCGTCGTCGGCCTGGGTGCCGTCGCCCAGCTTGCCGATATACATGCCGGGGCGCAGACGGATATGCTCCCGCGGCGAAAGCGTAACGATGGCGTCGTCGCCGTAGCTGTCGTTAGGATTGGTATTGAGTAAATCTGCCATAGTCTATTTTCGGTTTCGGATCTGGGCAAGGGCTGCGCTCATGGCGTCGTGCACCTCCTCCATCAGCACGTGCGTCTCGGTCGAGACGACCTTTCCGGCCGGTACGGGGGGCAGCACGCGGATGGTGATGCGGTTGCCCCAGTTGAACATCGCGTTCTTGCGGATAAGCGTCTTGGTGCCGTCCAGCACCACGGGGAGTATCTCCACGCCCGCCTCCCGGGCCAGCGTGAAGGCGCCCGCCTTGAAGCGGTGTATCTCGCCGTCTTTCGAACGCGTACCCTCGGGGAAGACGGCGACCGAAGCGCCGCGCGAGATCCACAGCTTGCCGTCGCGCACCATCTGCTCCAGCGCCTCGGAGGCGCGGCCGCGGTTGATGCAGATGTCGCCGTGGAGGATGAGATACTGCCCGAAGAAAGGCGTCTTGAAGACCTCGCGCTTGGAGACCCAGCGGAAATTGAGCGGGATGTAATAGAGCGTCGGGATGTCGATCACCGTATTGTGGTTCAACACGATGACGTAGCTTTTCTTCCGGTCGACATGTTCGAGCCCCTCCACACGCTGCCGCCAGCGGGGCGGAATGGCGAAGAAGGTGCGCACCAGGATGCGTGACAGCTCGTGCACCACGCGGCGGCCCTTGTCGAAGGGATAGCACACGACCAGCGCCAGGGCCGACAGGATCATGAAGAAGGTGCACAGCAGCACCAGGAAGATATAATAAACCGCGCTTATCATAGTTTCAGCATTTTTTGCCGGGCATTCCCGCCCCGCCGTGCCTGCCCTGCTGCCGGATCGCGTCGGAAACGGCATGGCGGAGCGTTCGGAATCACATCGGGGGACAATGAGCCATAATAATTCAATCTGCAAATTTAGGAATTATTCGCGGGATTCCAGCCTCGCGGCGCACGATTTTTCAACAAAATTTCGACGACACCTATTTTATCGGGGACAGCCCTCCCCCGCTTTCCGCGGCGCAGAAAGCGTACGCCGACAACTATCCAGAGGCGGAAGGCAGACGGCGGCACAGAGGCGGGGATGGGGGCGGAGGTGCGGGAAACGGATGCCGACGGCAACACAGAGGTGGGGATACTGGCAGAGGCACAGAGAGGAGTGCGGGCAACGGCACAGAGAGCAGCTACCGATGACGGCACGGAAAGGTGTGCGGGAGGGGTACGGAGAACGGATGCCGACGGCAAAACAGAGGTGGGGATGCTGGCAGAAGCACAGAGAGGTATGCGGGCGGCAGCACAGAGTGGTGTGCGAGCAACGGCACAGAGAGGTGTGCGGGCTACGGCACAGAGAGCAGCTACCGATGACGGCACGGAAAGGTGTGCGGGAGGGGCACGGAGAGCGGATACCGACGGCGGCACAGAGGCGGGGATAGTGGCGGGGGCACAAAGGCGGAATGCTGACGGAAGGGGGCGGGGCGCGGCAGCCGGCCGCCGCGGGTGATAGACAGCAAAGCGGGAGATTCCGTTTTGAATTTCCTGCCTTTTTTATAACTTTGCGCCATACATATTAGCGAAAGCTATTGTTTTTGGGTAGATAAAACGACCAATTTTAACGAAGCCAAGAAAACAGTAGTACTCCCGCGTCACGCGCGGGCTCTACCTGTTTGGCTTCGGGTGCTTGGTCGTACCCATCTACCGACAGAGGGGAGTCCGCGTTTTTTCATACATGAACGGCCGCCCCTCCCCCGGAAAAGGATAATTTTTTCGTAAAATTTAGTACTATGCATTGCAAAGTATAAATATTTTTACATATCTTTGCCCCGTCAACTAAAATGCAGCGCAGATTACAAACAACAACAGAATAGTATGAAAAAACTTATCTTCATCATCGTAATACTGGCGCTGGCCGCCGCAAACGCATTCGCAGCCCGCATCTATCCGGCCGAGGGCCGCGTGGTGGACGAACAGGGACAGGCCGTGGAGTACGCTACGGTCGTGCTGCTGAAAGGCAGCGACCAGGTGGCGGGCATGGCCACCGACGACACGGGCCGCTTCGTGCTGCAAGTGCCTTCGGGCGAGTATACCCTGTCGGTACAATACCTCGGGTTCGACCCCGTCGTGCGGCAGGTGCGGGTCGAGGAGAACAACGACCTGGGCGAGATCGTGATGAAAAGCTCGACGACCCGGATCGAAGGCGTGGTGGTCAAGGCGCAGCTGATCCGCCGCGAGGCAGACCGCTTCGTGGTCGACGTGGCCAACGCACCGGCGGCGATCGGCAAGGACGGCATCGAGCTGCTGGAACGCGCACCGGGCGTTTGGATCGACGACGAGAAGATATCGATAAACGGCAAGTCGGGCTCGAAGGTCTATGTCAACGACCGCGAACTGCGCATGGAGCCCGAGCAGCTGCTCACCTACCTGCGCTCGCTGCGCGCCGAGGAGATCCAGAAGATCGAGGTCGTACCGACGACGGGCGCCGACTACGACGCCGATTCATCGGGCGGCATCATCAGGATCACGCTCCGCAAACGCCGCGAGAACGGGTTGGACGGGTCGCTGTCGATGCGCACCACACAGAACGCGCGCCACCATTTCTATACGCCGAGCGGCAACATCAACATCCACACGGGCCGCCTCGACCTCTACGCCTCGGCATGGGCCGACCTGGGCAGGGACACGGCCGTCTCGGACGAACACACCGATTACAGCACGGGCAATACGAACCTCACGTCCCATTCGGAAATCGCCGAACGCGACCGCAACTTCGGCGGCAGCATCGGCTCGGTATTCGAAATAAGCCCCAAGCACAGCATCGGCGCCGAGTTCGAATACTGGCGCAACAACGAAAAGGGCCCGAACGACTCCTATACCGACTTCACGGACGCGGGTGCCGTAACCCGCACGGAAAGCCGCTACGGCATACACAACATCCGCGACAACTACTCGGCGACGTTCAATTACATCTACAAACTCGACACGCTCGGCTCGACACTCAAGCTGCTGGCCGATTATACGCGCCGCGCAACAAACGCCGACAACGACAATTTCAGCCGCATAACCTCCCCCGCGTCAGTCGTCGACTCGACCTACCGCGACAACTCGTCGAGCCTCTACGACATCACGACCGCCACGCTGGCCCTCGACAAGAAATTTTCGCCCCGCTGGTCGCTGCGCGCGGGCGCCAAGTTCACCTACAACGACATGCACAACGACGCGCTCTACGAATACGTGAAGGACGGCGCGTGGGTGCGCAACGACAACCAGAGTTTCACGATCAACTATACGGAGAACATCGCGGCGGCCTACGGCATCGCCTCGGCCAACCTCGGGCGCTGGAGCCTCGTGGCAGGGCTGAGGGGCGAATACACCCACACCCGGGGCAAGGGCGGCGACATCTCGCAGAACTACTTCAGCCTCTTCCCCAACGCGAACGTCTCCTATGCCCTGACCAAAGACGGGGCCTACTCGCTCATCGCCCAGTATGCCCGCACGATCGAGCGCCCGCGCTTCTGGAGCCTCAACCCGCAGCGGTTCCAGATCTCGGACTACACCTACCAGACGGGAAACCCCGAACTCGACCCGGCTTACAAGCAGGACATCAGCCTGACGCTGGTGCTCAAGCACAAGTACACCCTCACGGGCGGCATGACGATCCAGCGCGACGAGATACAGCAGACGATACGCCCCGACGCGGACGACCCGGCGCGCCTGTGCCTGGCGTGGACAAACTTCGACACGACGAAAAACTATTACCTCACGGCCAACGCACCGTTCCAGTTCACCAAATGGTGGACGCTGAACCTCAACCTCACCTACATCCGGCAGGGGCAGCGCATCGACGAGCACAGCGCCGAAAAACATTACAACTTCTATTTCGTAAACAGCTCGACGACCTTCTCGCTGCCCGCGAAATTCTACATCGACCTGTCGTACCGGTTCCAGAGCCGCATGGACTTCGGCAACTGCTGGGTAAAACCGCTCCATTTCCTGAACGCAGGGATCAAGAAGCGTTTCGGCGACAAGTTCACCGCCTCGTTCTCGGTGCGCAACCTGATCGAGCGCCCGCAGCACATCGGTGCCCGCGGCGACGGGTTCGTGCGCATGGTCGACGTCAAACAGCAGTGGAACGACCGCAGCTTCACGATCGGGGTGACCTACAACTTCAAGTCGGGCAAAGCCTTCAAACGCAAGGCGGTCGAAGCGGGTTCGGCCGACGAGAAGAACCGCCTGTAAAGTTCCCGGGGCAGCACCGCAGAACACAGTCCGGATCGTGTGACCGAGAATGCAACAATCCGGAATGCAGCAACCCGAATCACGACATCCCGGAACGTACACAGCTCGGCGGCACATAGCATCCCAACGTGCACAGCAGCGCACAGCACCGCGGGACACGCAGCCCGGATTGCGCGCACACCGCGGAACACAACCCGAAACGCAGCATCCTGAAACGCATCCCTCCCGGCCAGTCGGTCGGGAGGGATGCGTTTGGCCGTTTGCCAAAGGCCGGCAGGGAAAGGCAGACGGCAATGGCTAAACTCATTCCGAACGATATTCAAGCGTATGTATTTTCTTTTTCAATCTCAATACCTCCGTCGAAAAAACAGATTTATTGCTCAATTCCAGTGAATCGTATATTAATATTTCTATCTTTGTGTATGCTATGTTCTTTGCAGCAAAGACAAATGGGAATCCCCATTTAAATTCTTTAATATTAGACAAAATTATTTTACCCGACACAGAAACCGACTTTGAAAAATAATAGAGGTAGTAAAGGTGGTTGGGCGCAATTCACAAATGTGCAAAATAAACTAATGAAAGATGAAACTCGAAGATCGAATAAAATTGTTGATACAACTTCTGAAAAGTAGAGGAATCCAATTTGAGAAAGGATTGACAAACGAGGAATTGATAACAGTCGAAGCAAATTTCGACATAACATTTCCACCGGATTTCCAAACATTATTATGTTTGGAACTGCCTGTATCGAAAGGATTTGTCAATTGGAGAAAAGCACTTTCATCAAAAGAATACGAAGATGAAGTATTCGACAAATTGAATCGGCCGCTTGACGGAATGTTATTCGACATTGAGAATAATGCGTTTTGGGACGAGAATTGGGGTGAAAAACCTGAAATATTCGAACGGCAAAAAGAAATGCGACAGAAAATTTCAAGAAATATCCGAAATTGATACCGATTTATTCTAATCGTTACATTCCGAGTAAGCCGCATGAGACAGGAAATCCCATCCTATCCGTACATCAAATGGACATTATTTATTATGGATTTGACTTAGCGACCTATTTTCGAAACGAATTTCATTTGAGACTGCCTGACAATTTTGAAATTCCACAAAGTCCGAAATATATTGAATTTTGGAGCGAGCATACAAGTTGAGAAACACACCCAACTCGCACCTCTGAGGGCGGATGACGCGGGGCATTCGCCTTTTGCCGCCCGCATCAACTTTTGTTTCAGCGGACAGCGGACGTGCGCCGCTCTCCGCCCCGAAGCCAATCGCCGGCACGTTGGGCACAAGCCTGACAGCTCAAAATCAAAACGATAAAATGATATGAATTGGATAGAACAAAAGCACAAACTATTCGAAGAATTATAGCAGCCTCTTTTTGCCGAGCGCGGATGTAAGAAGAGAGGTGGGGAGTTTTATAAAGAAATCAAATCAAGGACAATTTAGCGATCGCTATGAAACTGAATTCGTCGGGACACCAAACGCATGCCCTACCTGGTGGTTTACGACAAGGATACGCACCGTACCATAACGGGACTGGTCGGTATCACGTTCGGGAAAAACGAGCCAGACAGGAACAGACTGTTCGCCACGGTAATGAACGGCCCGATAGACGTGGCCGAGAACCGGATTACAGGTGTGCTCGACGAAGCCAGGTTATCCCCCGGCATGCAAGCGGCATTGTTCGGCCAACGGGAGGAAACCGGCTATGCCAATCCGGTGATCGTCACGTTGGATTTGATGCCCTGAGTTATTCGAGCGCACCCAGTTCGGGGTCTACGAAACCAATATTTCGGTTCCAGCCCAAGCCGACCCGGCTGAATTCCCCGCCCGGCTTTCGATGGCAGGCCAGAGCGCGGTGCGGTATATAAATTGCTGCATGATGGGAAAAAACACCTCGTCATGCAGCAATTCTATTATCTGGCAGTCCTGTTCGTAGCGGGCGGCATCGGCTCGGCGCTCATCGTCGCGGCCGACCTGCGTACGCGCCGGCAACCGATGCGCATTATGGAAAGCGTATGGGTACTCACCGCCCTCTGGGCGAGTTTTTTCGGGCTATGGGCCTATTACGCCTTCGGACGCGCCACGCGGCACATGCCCGTGCAAAACAACGGCACCGGAAAGCAGAAAGACTCCGCGAAAATCAGTGAGCCGGCAAAAGGCGGCGGCATCGGGGAAACCGGGAACGAGCGGCAGGTCGGCAGCGCCGGGCAGAAGGAGGCAAACGGAAAGCCCGGAACGGACGGACGCAAAGACATGTCCGTAGCGGGAACGGATTTATGGAAGGTTTCGGAGCCGGAACGGGCCATGAACATGCCGGAACCGGGGATGCACGGGATGCAGATGGAGAACGGAACCACGACAGGAGCGGACGGGGCGGAAGATATGCCCGGAATGAAAGGGACGGCGCTCAAAGCGGGCATGGCAGATGAGGCGGGCATACCGGACATGGCAAGCGGAGCGAGCATGCCGGGAATGGCAGACGGGACGGACATGCCCGGGATGACAAACGGGACGAAGATGTCCGGGACGGCCGGGCCCCGGGGTATGGAAGGCATGGACGGGATGGACGGGATGGACGGGATGGACGGGATGAGTGATATGCCCGGAATGAAGGGGGCAGCGGACAAAGCGGATACGGCAAACGGGACGGACATGCCCGGGATGACAAACGGGACGAAGATGTCCGGGACGGCCGGGCCCCGGGGTATGGAAGGCATGGACGGGATGGACGGGATGGACGGGATGGACGGGATGAGTGATATGCCCGGAATGAAGGGGGCAGCGGACAAAGCGGATACGGCAAACGGGACGGACATGCCCGGGATGACAAACGGGACGAAGATGTCCGGGACGGCCGG
>ENA-ORRE01002043-ORRE01002043.1-human-gut-metagenome-genome-assembly--contig:-NODE-2043-length-12451-cov-2.712649_pt1 | contig 12451 bp, 10 predicted proteins | sample MGYA00242171_ERZ509126 | MGnify/ENA primary metagenome ERZ509126 (study PRJEB26280, sample SAMEA2338648) | human gut metagenome | biome: human gut; feature: human-associated habitat; material: faeces... | reverse complement strand
TCCTATTTCCCGGAATTCCAGAAATACGCCCTCGAGATGATCAAAGCACAAGGTGCCATTTTCGGTTGGGTTACTGATTCCAAAGCCATTATTGCAGGTCTGGAAGGCTAACGCCGATGGTACAGGTTACGCTTTGCGCATCGTCGTTGGGATATCTTTTCCCGCAGGATGAAACGCAAGATTTACGTCTACATAGCGCTTTTAAACATGCGGTAAATCTGTATTCAGACGCGGGAACATTCATCACTCTGTTGTGTGCGCAAACGTATCTGAATCTCCCTGATGCTGCCAGAGTCTGGCTACCTGAATGTTGGGACTGGCGAAGAGAGATTGCCCATTCAGATCCCATTCAGTTAACCCAAGGCTTACTGCGGACACCTCGATTTTGTGTGGCGCTCGAAAACGCAACGCTCTGGCAGTCGCCATTTGTGGGGAGAATGCTGACACTTGAGGCATTCCCTTTGGTTTTCCAGCACTACCCAACGATGGCATCGCAACGGCTTTTATTTTGTCTGGAACATAACGTTCAAAGCACATTGCACCTGCCGGATAGTCTCACGCACCAGGGATTAGCGATTATGGAGCATCCAGATGCGCTGGAACGCCAGGTGCCACAACTGATCGGCTTTGGTAAAGGCTTAACGCCCGATGGAGATGACTATTTGTTGGGCTATCTGGCAGCACTCTGGTTATGGCAACTCCCTGCACCACTTGCCGATCATCAATACCGGTTGCAGCAGGCAATTGATCAACATGCGCACAACACCACGGATATCAGTCGTCATTATCTGGAGCGTGCGCTTCAGGGACATTTTTCAGAACCGATTTGCCAGTTACTCGCACAACTGGTTGGGAGCGCATCGGCAATGACAATCGCATCCTGTGCAGAACAGGTCATGCAATTTGGCGCAACGTCAGGAGTAGATTGCCTTGCAGGAATGCTGCATGGCTTTCGAACCCTGAACACCATGAATTGATTTCAACCTTTTCTCCCGTAGCCCGTTTATGGGGCTACACGGGGATGCTTTGCCCGAATTTTGCTATCGGGCGGAATGAAACAGGCGTAACAGCATGAAAGTTAAATATAAAGTTTTCAGTAATCTTTATCAGGACTCAGTTTCTCTGATGCAGATTTCCGCGCAAATCAGCAAGTTGCCCGGTATTCAACAGGCCTCGGTCGTCATGGGAACGCCCAATAATCTCGAACAATTGCGCGATGCGGGTCTGGGTAACGAAATCAACGCCAGTCCCAATGATTTAGTGATTGCAGTCATGGGTGAAGAAGATATTTGCAATGAAGCACTGATACTGGCCCAGCAACGTCTGACCAGCAACCCCGATGATGAAACGGATAGTGGCATTAAAACACCGGAAAAGGTCAGCCTGGAAATGGCACTGGAAGCCGAACCCGAAGCCAACCTGGCACTCATTTCTGTACCGGGAGACTACGCCGCCGCCGAAGCAATTAAAGCGTTAAACCTCGGAATGAACGTGATGATGTTCAGCGATAACGTCAGTATCGTGCAGGAAAAATCCATCAAAACGCTTGCCCGAGAACGTCAGCGCATCGTAATGGGACCTGACTGTGGAACCGCCATTGTTAACGGCATTCCGTTAGGCTTCGCTAATGTGGTGAAACGCGGAGCAATTGGTGTTATTGGCGCGTCAGGCACCGGGCTACAGGAAGTGACTTGCCGAATCGACCAGCTCGGAGCGGGTATTTCTCAGGCGTTGGGAACAGGCGGACATGATCTCAGTGAAGAGATTGGTGGAATATCGATGCTCTTCGCTTTAGATGCGCTGGCGCAAGACGATGAAACTCGCGTGATTGTGCTTATATCAAAACCGCCTTCACCGATCGTTGCCCGGACTATTCTGGAGCGTGCCGAGGCTTGTGGAAAACCCGTAGTGGTGAATTTCCTCGGTGCGAATCCGCATGATCTGGCACGTCCCAATATCACTGCCGCCACCACACTTGCCAGCGCCGCCGACATCGCTGTGGCGTTACTGAATGCTCAGCCACTTCCGGCTGTCGAGACCGAGATTTCCTGCGCCGATCTCACAATGTTACAAAACGCCTGCCAGCGCCTGCCAGCCCATCGCCAGGCGATACGCGGTGTTTTCGCCGGAGGAACCTTCTGCTACGAAGCGCAACTTATCTGCCAACAAAAGGGATTCAGCGCAGCTTCCAATACGCCAGTTGCGGGTAATCGTGCTCTGGCAAATATCTGGCAAAGCGAAGATCACACGTTGATCGATATGGGCGACGATGATTTCACCCGTGGCAAACCGCATCCAATGATCGACCCAACTCTGCGCAATCAACGTCTGCTCAACGAACTCAACGACTCACACACTGCCGTCGTGTTATTCGACCTGGTACTTGGTTATGGCGCTTCCACGACGCCTGCCAGCGAATTACTGGACCAACTTTCACACATCGACATGAATAACGCACCGTTGCTGATTGCGCACGTTTGCGGAACGGAAGCTGATCCGCAAATACGCAGTCAGCAGATAAGCGCACTACAAAATGCAGGGGTCATCATCGCCAGCAGCAATGCACAGGCGGCGCTATGGGCCAGCACCGTTGCACGGACTCAGTTGCAGAAAAAGGGGCTAAACGCATGAATACCTTATTTAATCAGCCTTTGAAGGTTGTGAACGCGGGACTACACAGTTTTGCTGACAATATTCAACATGCCGGGGGAAGCGCAATTGCACTCAACTGGCAGCCACCAGCACAAGGCGATATTGACGCTGGATTGGATCTGGCATCGTTGCTACGTCATCCCCTGGTAGAAAATGCCAACCAAATCGCCATGACACGTTATCTCGAAGCACACCCCGTGCTGGTGGATGTCATGCTCGCTAAAGAGGCCATTCCAGCAATGGCTGAACAAAAACGTATTTTGCACTCTGGCCCGCCGATTGCCTGGGAAGAGATGTGTGGTCCGGTAAAAGGGGCGATTATTGGTGCCATGCTGTACGAAGGTTGGGCCACCAGCCAGCAAGACGCTGAAAACCAGATAAACGCAGGCGAAATCGACCTTGCCCCTTGTCATCACTATCACGCCGTCGGGCCAATGGCAGGCATCATCAGCCCGTCGATGCCGTTATGGGTGGTAGAAAACAAAACCAACGGCCACCGTACTTTTAGCAATTTCAATGAAGGTCTGGGTAAGGTTCTCCGTTTTGGCGCCAATAACGATGAAGTTCTCAATCGTCTGGCCTGGATGCGCGATGAACTGACGCCGGCAATGAAAGCAGCAATCGCACAACACGGCGAGCTGGAACTCAAGCCATTAATGGCGCAGGCGCTGCATATGGGGGATGAAGTTCATAACCGCAATGCTGCCGCTACCGGTTTGCTGATTAAGCGCCTGCTCCCGGCATTGCTGGCCTGCTCTCTTCCACAGGAACATATCCAGCGCGTCGTGGCATTTATCACCGGTAACGATCACTTCTTCCTCAATCTGTCGATGGCCGCCTGTAAAGCAATGATGGATGCCGCCGCCAATGTACCGTTCAGTTCAATGGTTACGGTGATGGCGCGTAACGGGGTGAATTTTGGTATTCGGATTTCCGGTACTGGCGATCGCTGGTTCCAGGCTCCTGCCAATGCCGTTGAAGGTCTGTTCTTCCCCGGATTTGGCGTTGACGACGCTGCTGCTGACCTGGGTGATAGCGCAATTACTGAAACCGCAGGTGTGGGTGGCTTCGCGATGGCGTCGTCTCCGGCGATCGTCAAATTTGTGGGAGGCACCCCTGTCGATGCCACCAATAACAGCCGTCGGATGCAAGCCATCACCCTCGGCGGTAACCCCGCATTTACACTTCCAGCCCTCAATTTTGCCCCCACCGCAGCAGGGATTGATGCGCGTAAAGTGACCGATCGCGGCATTTTACCGGTCATCAATACGGGTATCGCCCACAAACAAGCGGGGGTCGGGCAAATTGGTGCCGGGATCACCACTGCGCCGATGGCCTGTTTTGTCGCCGCTGTACGTGCACTGGCGGAGATCGTCGCAAAGGAGAACCATCATGGTTAAGCCACTGGCTGTCGTCGCGGTTGGCGGCAATGCGCTCATTCAGGACGAGCAACGCAATAGTATTCCCGATCAATATGTTGCAGTGATGGAAAGCGTGCAGCATATCGTTGATATGGTTGAAGCCGGATGGGACCTGGTGCTAACCCACGGTAATGGCCCGCAGGTGGGCTTTATTCTGCGCCGCTCTGAACTCGCCAGTAACGAAGTTTCTCCGGTTCCACTTGATTACGCCGTGGGTGATACACAAGGTGCAATTGGCTACATGTTCCAGAAAGCGCTGCATAACGAACTCGCTCGCCGTGGCATAAACAAACCGGTAATTGCGCTAGTGACACAAACGCGAGTTAGCCCACATGACGATGCTTTCGCCAGCCCCAGTAAACCGATTGGCGCGTTTCTCGATGAAGCAACGGCCCAACAACGCCAACAACAACTCGGCTGGACGCTGATGGAGGACGCCGGGCGTGGTTGGCGGCGTACAGTTCCCTCTCCTGCACCACTGGAAATTATTGAGCACGACACCATCGCTCACGTGGTGCGCCAGGTATATCTGGTTGTTGCCTGCGGCGGTGGCGGTATTCCGGTGGTGCGAGACGGGCAACAACTGAAAGGTGTAGAAGCCGTGATCGATAAAGATCTGGCCTCCGCGCTGCTCGCCAGTCAGTTAGGCGCAGATCTGCTGGTGATCCCCACCGGTGTAGAAAAAGTGGCGATTAACTTTGGTACACCACAACAACAGTGGCTCGACGCTATCAGCGTTGCCGAAGCGCAAACGCTGTTGCGGGAAGGTCAGTTTGGTGTCGGCAGTATGCAACCCAAAGTGGAAGCCATTGTTGATTTCATCAATGCCAGCCAGCAACAAGGCAAACAGGCCAGCGGCCTGATTACTTCACCGCAAACCATAAAAGCAGCCCTGGCGCATCAGAGCGGTACATGGATAACCCTTTAATTCTCTGGAGAACACAATGACTACAACGCTTTTAGCCGTTAACGGAACGCTGATGCGCGGCCTGGAACTCAACCCAAATATGCAAAAAGCGGGCGGTATTTTTGTCCGTGAAGACCGAACTGACGCCCATTACCGGTTGTGGAGTATTAATGATCGCCATCCGGGAATGATTCGCGTGAATGAAGGAGGAACACACGTCGACGTAGAAATTTGGCAATTACCGCTGGCCAGTTTTGCCGCTCTGTTAATGAGCGAACCCGCTGGGCTGGCAATTGGCAAAATCAAACTTGCCGATGGTAGCGAAGTGCTGGGCGTACTGGCAGAAAACTGGCTGACCGAAGGCCAACGGGAAATTACAGAACTGGGTAGCTGGCGCAAATACACCGGGCATTTTCATACTGTGTAACGCGCATTTATAAAGGGAACATACTATGCGTAAAAAAGAAGAGAATCTGAATACGGCATCAGGATTGCGTATTGCCATGATTTTGCTGGGTATTGCCGTCACACCTGTGCTGTTGTCATCCTCAAGCCTCGGCAATCAACTTTCCAGCGGCAGTTTAATTAGCGTCGTATTGTTAGGCGGCGTCATTCTGACCTTACTTTCAGCCATCACCATTAGCGTGGGAGAAAAAGCCCGCCTGCCAACGTATGGCATTGTGAAATATTCGTTTGGCGAAAAAGGGGCCATCGCCATTAACATTTTGATGGCGATAAGTCTGTTCGGCTGGATTCCCGCCAATATGTTTGGTCATTCGGTACATGACTTACTGGCTCAACATGGACTGGAAGTTCCACTGGCACTGTTAGTGGCGGCTGGCTGTGTCATTTTTGTCGCCTCTACGGCATTTGGCTTTGCCGTTCTGGGAAAAATTGCCCAGGTTGCCGTGCCGGTTATCGCGCTGGTGCTGTGTTACATCCTCTATGTGGCAACCCATACCGAAGTGGCAGTACCAGCGGCGATTGTGGAGATGAATACAGGTGTCGCCGTTTCCACCGTTGTTGGCACCATTATTGTGCTGGTTGCCACACTGCCTGATTTCGGTAGTTTTGTGCATAACCGCAAACATGCGCTGATTGCCGCAGGCGTGACGTTTCTGGTTGCCTATCCTCTGCTCTACTGGGCGGGTGCAACGCCGAGCGCCATTAGTGGTCAGTGATCTTTACGGGGTGCGATGGCGGTATTCGGTGCGGTTCTGCCTGCGGCGCTGTTGTTGATTTTCGCCTGCGTCACCGGTAACGCGGGCAATATGTTCCAGGGCACGCTGGTGGTTTCCACACTGCTTACCCTCTTTCCCAAATGGCAGATTACCGTGGCGCTGGGTATCCTTTCCGCCATCGTAGGCAGTATGGATATTATGGCGTGGTTTATTCCGTTTCTGCTGTTCCTGGGTATCGCCACGCCACCCGTTGCCGGAATTTATATCGCTGACTTTTTCCTTTATCGCCGTAATGGCTATCAAGAGTCAGTGTTAGCCCAGGAGTCACAGATTAAAGTGCTGACATTCGCAGCATGGATCATAGGCGCAGCGGTTGGCTTTATGACCGTAAAAGGCTTATTCACCCTGACGACGATCCCTTCGGTAGACTCGATTCTGGTGGCATGTATCGCGTATGCGATTCTCAGTCGGGCAAGTCAACACCGCTAATTCCTGGGTATACTCAGGCAATGATTACGGCTGAATCTGGAGAGATTCAGCCACTTTACCACTGACCAGGGAGCCTTATGTTCATCTCAGACGAAACGCTTCGTGTTATTCATCTGGTCGCCAGACACCAGAGCATTACCACCGCAGCCGAGCAGTTAAATAAAGTCCCTTCCGCCATCAGTTACACCATCAAGAAAGCGGAAGAGAGCCTGGGCGTTGAACTGTTCATTCGTAAGGGACGCTATATTGAATTATCGCCAGCGGGAAGTTACTTCATCGAACATAGCAAAACTATTCTTGGCGACCTGGAAGCATTAAAGCACAACACAGTGCTGATTCACGATGGTATTGAGCGTGAACTGACAATTGCGGTAAACAATATTATTCCTGGTGATTTGCTGGTGGCATTTATTCGAGATTTTGAACGGCAATTCACATCAACAACACTGACGGTAGATCTTGAGGTATACAACGGCTGCTGGGATGCGCTGTACAGTAAGCGTGCTGATCTGGTCTACGGTGCTCCTCATGCAGTACCAAGCAGTGAAGGCATCATTAGCGAACCGGTCGGACAAATGGAATGGGATTTTGTCGTCAGCCCACTCCACCCACTGGCAGCGAAGCGGCATCCATTAGAAAACAGTGAATTGCGTCATTATCCAGCGGTTTGTATCCGCGATACCTCCGTTAACTTCCCCCCGATGCAAGCCTGGTTGTTGGAAGGACAAAAACCCATTTTTGTTCCTGACTTCGCTACGGCAATCGCCTTAATAGAACAAAACGTCGGTATTGGTTATATTCCACATCATCTGGCATTACCGTTATTGAACAGCGGTAAATTGCTTAAAAAGCCAATGCGCGAACATAAACACGCCACCAAGTTATTTCTTGCCGCTCGTTCCGATGGTATGGGCAAAGCCTGTCAGTGGTGCATAGAATATTTAAGAAACCCACAATTAATGACACAATTTGTATTTAATTGACAATACAATGATAAAAATATAAGTCTTGCTTTAATTAGAGCACCCGTTTAAATTATTTTTGTGCAGTTGACGTAATTCATGAAAATTAACCGGTCTGTTAATCATTACGTTCACTGCACACCTTCATTTTTTTCACACCTATCCACGCCTGAAAACTATGTTATAATCAGCACTTTCTGTCAGAATGAAATTTACTAATTATGAATAACATAACCGTAAAAAGTCTGATTCAAAGCAATTACCCTACACTGCATCAGGCGGAAAAAAAGGTCGCTGACTATATTCTTAGCCACGCACATGAAGTCGTGAACTATAGTGTCACTGAACTATCAGAAAAAAGCCATGCCAGTGAAGCGACTATCGTACGCACCTGTAAGAAATTAGGTTATCAGGGTTATTACCATTTAAAAATTGCATTAGCAAAAGAAGTCATTAATCCTGACAATAGCTATCCTGATAATACCGATTTTACCGATATAACGTCGCTGGCCACATTTTTATTAAAAAAACAGGCCGAAGATTTAATACAATCAACGCAATTTTTTAATGCCGAAGTGCTTGAGTCCATTCTCAAACTACTTGCTAATTGCGACACTATTTTCTTTTTTGCTGCCGGAAATTCAAACCCTCTGGCCGTTTATGGTGCTTATAAATTCAGCCAACTCGGATTAAAAACCGTTGTTCACGTCAGCCCGGAAATGCAAATTAATGCGGCATATTCTATGGGGAAACGTGACCTGGCGATTGGTATTTCTAACTCTGGCAGCACCAACTTAATGGTCGATATCTTTAAAGTGGTGAAAGAGCGCGGTGCCAAATCCGTTTGTATCACTAACTATATTAAATCTCCGTTATCAAAACTCTCCACCCATCAACTCAATACCGCGGTCAGCGATAAAATCTTCTTTGAAGCCTTCGACTCCACTCGCGTTCCGGCAATGGGCGTTATTGATATGCTGGTGCTGTTGTTTATGTATAAAAACAAGGCGCATTACGAGAAATACCGCACCCGTGAAGAGTTTCTTGGCTCCCGTTTCAAGGGGTAAAAGGTCATCCTTTCACCCCTTGTGCAGGTTTAGCTGTTCAGTAGCTCACGCGCCTGCGCCAGGACATTTTCCGGCGTAAAACCAAAGTGTTTGAACAACACATTCGCCGGAGCAGACTCACCAAAGCTCGTCATGCCGATCACTTTACCGTCCAGGCCGACGTAGCGTTCCCAGAATCCGGCGATGCTGGCTTCTACCGCCAGACGTTTGCGTACAGCTTTTGGCAATACCGACTCTTTGTACGCCGCATCCTGATTATCGAAACGCTCGGTACACGGCATGGAAACCACGCGAACTTTACGCCCTTCTTCCGTTAACGCTTTTGCGGCGCTGACCACTAACTCAATCTCTGAACCCGCAGAAATGAGGATCATCTCAGGCTGACCGTCACAATCACTCAGTACATAACCACCACGCGCAATCTCTGCCAACTGTGCAGCGGTGCGCGGCTGTTGCGCCAGAGGTTGGCGCGTTAATACCAACGACGTTGGGCCATCTTTGCGCTCAATCGCCTGTTGCCAGGCTACCGCCACTTCCACCTGATCGCAACCGCGCCAGGTTTCCATATTCGGCGTCAGACGCAGCGACGCCAGTTGCTCAACGGGCTGATGTGTCGGGCCGTCTTCGCCCAGGCCGATGGTATCGTGGGTATAAACAAACACCGAGCGGATCTTCATCAGCGCCGCCATGCGCAGTGCATTACGCGCATATTCCATAAACATCAGGAAAGTACCGCCGTAAGGGATAAACCCACCATGCAGCGCAAGACCGTTCATGATGGCCGACATACCAAATTCACGCACGCCATAGGAGATGTAATTCCCCGCCGGATTTTCCCCGGTGAAATCAACCGATTTCTGATGGCGAGTCAGGTTAGAGGGCGACAAGTCCGCCGAGCCGCCCATCAGTTCCGGCAGCATATCCGCGAAGTGATTGAGGCATTTCTGGCTGACCTGACGGGTTGCCAGCGCCGCCGGATGGGATTGCAGATCGTGCACATATTTCTGCATATTCTCGACCCAGCCAGCAGGCAAATCACCCTTCATGCGACGAGTAAACTCCGCCGCCAGTTCCGGCCACTGCTTCGCGTAGTCGGCAAACAGTGCATCCCATTCCTGTTGAACCTGCGCGCCTTTCTCGGTCGCATCCCATTCGGCATAAATTTCACCAGGAATTTCGAAAGGGGCATACGGCCATTGCAGACGTTCACGCACCAGCGCCACTTCATCTGCACCCAGCGCCGAGCCGTGGCAATCGTGGCTGTTGGCTTTATTTGGCGAACCAAAACCGATAATCGTTTTGCAGCACAGCAGACTGGGCTTATCCGTGACGCTTTTCGCTTCACGCACCGCAGCATCTACCGCTTCTGGATCGTGACCATCAACGCCTTCAATGACATGCCAGCCGTAGGCACGAAAACGGGCAGCCGTATCTTCAGCAAACCAGCCTTCTACGTGACCATCGATCGAAATACCGTTATCGTCCCAGATAGCAATCAGATTGCCGAGCTTCAGCGTTCCTGCAAGACCACAGGCCTCGTGGGAGATCCCTTCCATCAGGCAGCCATCACCCAAAAATAGCCATGTGTGATGATCAACAATATTAAAGCCCGGTTTGTTAAATTCTGCCGCCAGCGCCTTCTCCGCAATCGCCATCCCCACCGCATTAGCTACGCCCTGCCCCAACGGGCCGGTGGTGGTTTCAACACCCGGCGTATAACCATATTCTGGATGACCCGGCGTGCGGGAGTGGAGCTGACGAAAGTCGCGAATATCATCCATCGACAGGTCGTAGCCTGTAAGATGCAGCAAAGCGTAAATCAACATGGAGCCGTGACCGTTCGACTGAACATAGCGGTCGCGGTTAAACCACTGCGGATTTTTTGGGTTATGACGCAGGTGACGACGCCAGACCACTTCGGCAATATCCGCCATCCCCATCGGCGCGCCCGGATGACCGGAGTTCGCTTTCTGGATCGCATCAACACTTAACATTCGGATGGCATTAGCCAGTAATTGTGAATTCATACTTCAGCTCTCTCTGTCTGGCGGGCTGAAACCAGCCCGCTAATCTCGAATTAGTTAGCACAGGCCACTGTCATTTCTGTCGGGCGCGGTCTGCTCATTACGGTTTTGATTTCGTCGCGCAGGATTTGCGATTTGCCGCCAAATATCACCTGTACACCGCCATCACCCAGTTTCACTAAACCCGCAGCCCCCAACTCCTTCAGCCGTTTTTTATTCACTTTCTTATCGTCTACCAGCGCCAACCGCAGGCGTGTTGCGCAGGCATCCACATCTTCGATATTGTCGAAACCACCTACTGCTTCGATGATTTGGTATGGACGTTCTTCGCGCGTTAATGTGGTTGCAACGGCAATCTCTTCATCCTCACGCCCCGGTGTTTTCAGATTCAACTTGCGGATCAGTACCCGAAATACGGTGTAGTAAATCGCTGCATAGCCCGCGCCTGCCAGGAACACCAGATACCACGGCGTGCGGTTTGGCATAACGCCATTCAGTACGAAATCAATAAGACCGCCAGCAAAAGGATGACCAATGTGCACATTCAGGATGTTCATCAGCACAAATGAAGTGGCATATAAGAAGATGTGAATGATGTAGAGAACCGGCGCTGCAAACAAAAATGCATATTCCAGCGGCTCCGTAATCCCGGTAACAAATGTGGTCAGCGCACCGGAGAGTAAAAGGCCTTTAATCAGCGCCTTACGTTCCGGTTTTGCTTCCTGATACATCGCCAACGCGGCGGCAGGTAACGCAAACATCATGATCGGGAAACGACCTGTCATAAACAGCCCCGCCGTCAACGGAACACCGTCGCGCAATTGGGCAAAGAACACCGGAATATCGCCCGTCACCAGTTGCCCGGATTTGGTCATGTAGTCGCCAAAGTTGTAATAAAACGGCACGTTCCAGATATGATGCAGGCCAAAAGGAATCAGCGAACGTTCGCCAACGGCGTAAATAAAGGCCGCGAAGTTCGCGTTATGTCCACTGGTCACCAGCGTTGAAAGCGACGCCAGACCTTTTTGTACCGGTATCCACAGCCACGGCAATAAATAGCCGACAATAATTGCCGCCACAGCCGTAATAATCGGTACAAAGCGTTTTCCACCGAAGAAACCAAGAAACTGAGGCAATTCAATATTGTGGAAGCGGGTATAGAGCAGATAAACAAAGATGGCGACAATCAGACCGCCAAACACTCCCGTTTGTAACGTCGGTACCCCGAGGATCATCGCATAATCACCGTTACTGGCTGCAACGGACTCCGCAGTAATGCCAAGTTGCGTTCCCATCGTGGCATTCATGATCATGTAACTGATAATCGCTGAAAGTGATGAAGAACCATCACCTGTCAGGCCAATCACAATACCGACACAAAACAGCAAAGGAAGGTTGGCGAAAATCAGGCCGCCGCAATTCGCCAGCAGCTCAATGTTAAATGAAATCCCGATGGCTAAAATCAAACCCGCCGCCGGAAGAATGGCGATTGGTAACATCAGAGCAGAAGAAAATTTCTGCAACTTCTTGAAGTTAAACAAGGATGTTATTTTTTTGCTCATTTTTATTCTCCTGTAGGGTATCGAGCAAATAACGGCGACGACTATTCCAGATTGGCGTGGCGCTTAAACAGTTCACTTTCCGGCGCACCACTTTCAGCAGCCATCTTCATCACTAATGCATCGGCAATCACCAGCAAAGCTTGCTCATACAACGACGCCATCGGCTGTGCCGAGCGGAAAACAGAA
>ENA-ORRE01002035-ORRE01002035.1-human-gut-metagenome-genome-assembly--contig:-NODE-2035-length-12490-cov-3.497467_pt1 | contig 12490 bp, 9 predicted proteins | sample MGYA00242171_ERZ509126 | MGnify/ENA primary metagenome ERZ509126 (study PRJEB26280, sample SAMEA2338648) | human gut metagenome | biome: human gut; feature: human-associated habitat; material: faeces... | reverse complement strand
CGCCTGCCATAGAAAGATTGCAGAAAGGCTCGCGACCACTGTCTACTTTGCCGATTCATACGCTTCCTGGCAGAAAGGTGCCATTGAGAAGACAAACAAACTTATCAGACAATATATCCCAAAAGGAACTGATTTCAGACTGCTTACGGATGAATTCATCAGGAATGTACAATATAAGATTAATAGAAGACCAAGGGAAAAATTGAATTTTTATACACCAAAGGAGTGTTTTTTCAAACTTTTTGCATAAAATTGCACTGGCTTGTTGACTCTACAGCCCTGATTCTTAACAGTTCAAGTTGTGCTACTAAAAAAAATGTTATATTTTTGTCCGAATATTTGCGTGCAGAGCATATAGAGCAGAACACAACTAACAATAAATATGAACACACTAGAATTAGAACATAGATTTGAAGAAATCTATGGGAAACGAGCGGAGCATACCTACTTTGCTCCGGGCCGGGTGAACCTTATCGGGGAACACACGGATTACAACGGAGGGCTGGTCTTTCCCTGTGCGTTGAGCTTCGGGACCTATCTTTTGATAGCGAAGCGTGAAGACCGTCAAAATCGTTTTTCGAGTGTAAATATGGATCGTTCTTACACCGCTAATGCAAACGCTTTCGAAGACAAACCTACCGCCTGGATCAAGTATCCGATCGGCGTGATGAAAGAATTTGCAGAACGGGGCTCCGACGTATGGGGGTACGATCTTTTGTACTATGGAAACATTCCGAATGGAGCAGGTCTTTCTTCCTCAGCTTCTATCGAGGTAGTCACAGCAGTGATGCTGAACGATGTCACGAAGGTACACCTCGATATGACCGAGCTGGTCAAAATTTCGCAAAAAGCTGAAAACGATTACGTCGGGGTCAACTGTGGAATTATGGATCAGTTTGCTGTCGGCATGGGCAAAGCCAATCACGCGATCGCTCTGGATTGTGCCAGCCTGAAATACGAGTATGTCCCTTTACATATGGAAGGATATAAGCTCGTCATCGCCAATACCAATAAAAAAAGAGGATTAGCAGATTCTAAGTACAACGAACGGAGAAGCGAATGTGAACAGGCGGTCGCTTCTATTTCAAGCCGGCATCCGATCACTTTCCTCTGTGAATTGACGCCCACCGAATTCGGGCAGTATTGTACTTCGATTTCCGACCCGATCGTTTACCGCAGAGCAAAACATGCTGTGCACGAGCATGCCAGAGTCAAACAAGCCATCGATGCCTTAAAAGCAGGTAAACTGACAACGTTCGGGCAATTGATGAATGCCTCCCACCGATCGCTGAAAGACGACTACGAAGTGACAGGGATCGAATTAGATACCCTGGCTGAAGAAGGTCAGCAGCTGGAAGGAGTTTTAGGATCACGGATGACCGGTGCCGGCTTCGGTGGCTGTACCGTAACGCTGATTCAAGAAGAACAGGTCGATCGTTATATCCGGGAAGTAGGGAAAATCTACAAGGACAAAACCCATCTGGAAGCCACATTTTATATCGCCGACATCGGTGAAGGAGCACGTAAATTAAATTAATAATCACATAAAATTTTATTATGAATCCAAGTTTTCATATAATTGATTTCGTAATCGTCGGAATATACGCGATTCTACTAGTGGGTGTAGGTCTGTGGGTATCACGGACTAAAAAAGGACACACCAAAACTGCCGAGGACTACTTCCTGGCCAGTAAAGCATTGCCTTGGTGGGCTATCGGTTCTTCTCTGATTGCCGCCAACATCTCAGCAGAGCAATTTATCGGTATGTCCGGTTCAGGTTTTGCCGGAGGTCTGGCTATTGCTTCCTATGAATTTATGGCAGCTCTGACCTTGATTATCGTTGGAAAATTCTTCCTGCCGATTTTTATCAAACAAGGGATTTACACGATTCCGGAATTTGTGGAAAAACGGTTTTCGACCAATCTGAAAACCATTCTGGCTGTATTCTGGATCGCTCTCTTTGTTTTTGTCAACCTGACTTCTGTATTATTCCTGGGTGGTAAAGCCATCGACACGATTGTAGGTGTTGGAGATGGCAGTATGATCGTTCCGGCTATTATCGCGCTGGCTATTTTTGCAGCAGCTTACTCATTATATGGCGGATTATCGGCTGTAGCCTGGACAGATGTCATTCAGGTTGCCCTGCTAGTCATCGGTGGTATTATTACAACCTTAATCGCCTTGCATTACGTCACTCCCGACGGAGGAATCCTGAATGGAATCTCTCACATCGCCGATGCTGCCAGTGATAAATTCGATATGGTACTCTCCCGCGATAACAAGGAGTTCAACAATCTTCCGGGTATCTATGTATTGATCGGTGGACTGTGGGTAGCCAACCTATACTACTGGGGCTTCAACCAGTACATCATCCAACGTACCCTGGCAGCCAAATCACTGACAGAAGCACAACGGGGTATCGCCTTTGCAGCCTTCCTGAAAATGTTGATTCCTTTCATCGTAGTTATTCCGGGAATCGTTGCCTGGGTAATGTATTCCGAAGACCTGTACGGCGCCAGAAGTGCTTTCGAAATTGCAGGTTCTACCGCATTGAACAATGACAATGCTTATCCCTGGCTGATCAGTACCTTCATTCCCGTCGGTGTGAAAGGCCTGGTACTAGCCGCCTTAGCTGCAGCGATCGTTTCTTCGCTGGCTTCTATGCTGAATTCAACTTCCACCATTTTTACGATGGATATCTATAAACCATATATCAATCGCGAAGCTTCGCAAACAAAACTGGTCAACGTAGGCCGTTTAACAGCCGGTATCGCCTTGATCATAGCCGTATGTCTGGCCCCGCTATTGGGAGGTATCGATCAGATGTTCCAATACATTCAGGAGTATACCGGTTTGGTAAGCCCGGGTATTTTGGCTGTATTCTTAATGGGATTGTTCTGGAAGAAAGCAACGAACAAAGGAGCGATCTGGGGTGTACTTTGTTCCATTCCAATCGCTCTGATCTTTAAACTCTTACCACTCGAGATGCCGTTCATGGACCAAATGTTCTACGCAACCTTGTTGACGATTGTAGTGATCTTTATGGTCAGCCTGAGCAGTAATCCCGCAGATGATGATCCGAAAGCGATCAAACTGACTGCCGATATGTTTAAAACAGACAAAGTATTCAATATTTGTGCTTATATCATCTGTATCTTATTGGTAGTGATCTACACCGCATTCTTCTAAAAAAAACCAGGGATGAAAGCTTATCTTTCATCCCTGATTCTATCCTTATTTTACAAATAGGTCTTCAGCCGTTTGTTGTTCTTCACCTCTTTCAATTTCCGGATCGCTTTAGTCTTCACCTGTCTGACTCTTTCACTCGTCAAACCTAATTTCGTTCCGATTTCTTCGAGTGACATCGAGGAATATCCGTTCAGGCCATAATACATACTTAAAATAGTAGCTTCACGTACCGACAAAGCAGCGAACGAACGTTCGATATCGGTTTTCAGTGAGTCCTGATTCAGTGAACTTTCAGGAGCCTGGATAGAAGGATCGGGAGCGATATATACATCGTAGAGGGAAATAGATTCTTCATCGGTCGTCAAAGGAGCATCCATAGATACCGGCTTCGTGGCGATCTTCATGTTTTCCTTTACCTCTTCAGGCGTCATATCCATTTTCTCTGCAATCTCTTCTTCTGTCGGTTCGCGTTGGAACTCTTGTTCCAACAAAGTATAACACCGATTCACCTTATTGATCGTACTGATCTTATTCAATGGCAACCGGATAAGCCGGGCATTTTCAGCTATTGCCTGAAGGATAGACTGACGAATCCACCATACAGCGTAAGAAATAAATTTGAATCCTTTGGTTTCGTCGAAGCATTCGGCCGCTTTGATCAATCCGACATTTCCTTCATTGATCAGATCACCTAAAGTCAGCCCATGATTTTGATACTGTTTCGCGACAGAAACGACAAACCGCAGATTACTCAATACCAGTTTTTCCCTTGCCGCCCGGTCTCCACTTCTGATTTTTTTTGCCAAATCGGCTTCTTCTTCGGGAGATAAAACATGGATTTTACCTATCTCCTGAAGATATTTCTCGATGGAGTACGACTCGCGCCCCGTAATTTGCTTGGTAATCTTAAGCTGTCTCATATCAGGATAATCGCTCTTAAAGTTAATAATTTGATTTATAAAAACAAATTTTCAGACTTCTTTTTCATCTTTCAGTAATAATACGAGACCAGCCAAGGCTTAGTTACAAGTAATCAGGTAAAAAAAAGTAACTTTTTTTTGGAGACACCAAAAAAATCCCTACTTTTGCAGTCCGAAGTGAGAAAATAATGCTAAAATATATTTTACAATGAAACGGACATTTCAACCCTCAAACACCAAAAGAAGAAACAAACACGGTTTCAGAGAAAGAATGGCAACTGCCGGAGGTAGAGCAGTATTAGCCAGAAGAAGAGCAAAAGGAAGAAAGAAGCTGACCGTATCTGATGAACGCAGACACAAGGCCTAATTCTTTACAGATATAAAAAAAGCTGCTCCGAGGGCAGCTTTTTTTATATGGAATAGCTTAAATTTGTCTGAGAAATACATCGAACATGAGTAAACAGGGAAAGAAAATAGAAGATATCGATCAATTACTGGCCATGGCCGGCTCCAACCTCAGCATCCTGGAGGAAGAAGTGGATATCAAGGTGCAGAAAGAATACTTCGAAATGGTAAACTTACTCAGTAAACGAACTGAAAACTACCAAAAAACAAGCAAACAATACCTGGAAAACATCAATGACCTCTATGACGATACGATCGACCCGGAAATCAAAAAGAAAATGCTGGTCGTATTGGCAACTCTGGACGATGTTTCGGTATACCGTGCTATCGAAAATTTTTCGAAACAAGACACTCCCTTAAAAAAATGGGCGATTATAGCGCTCCAACAATCCAGAATGTTATTACAATCGACTCTGCTGGACGATCCCGGTGTGTTTATCTCTACAGGGCTGGGAGGCCAAGGGCTATTATTGCGGTATTTCTGTGTGTTTTTTTACCGCGTTCCCGGCGACTTACCCTCTTTTCAGCAAAATACGCTGAAAAATGAAGCAGAAACAGCCATTAACAATGCTCAAGGCTGTATCGAATCTACGGAATTTAAAGGGAATTATGCCGTGATGCTGTTGCTCCTTCCTCTGAAAACAGAGCTTCAACCCCTTTTCGCAGGAATTATCGACGAATGTAATCAATACGGTAATTTCTTACATGAGAATATGATCATCACAAACGTGAAAAAATTGACGGATGAAGAAATCATGCACTTGTTGCATGCCAAAAACAAACCGGAATAAATGATCTCAAAAGGTAAAACGTAACTGCAAAGCAAGATCATACCATTTATTTCCTTCTACTTTCGTGACTCCCGAACCGATTACTTCCCGGTCGGGATACACCGTAAATCCACCCTTCAGGTAACAAGTCAGGCCGTTTAACGGTTTCCAACTCAAGTTCAGGTAAGTACGCCACCCCTCTCCCATAAAAGAAGGAAAGGAGTATCCATACAGCACATTATTCTCGTATGCATAAATCCTGGACTGATAGGAATCGGTCTTAAACCAAGCCAAACGATATTGCATTTTAAAACGACTATTCCGGGTTGCATAAATCAAATCCTGATAGACCAGGAAACCTTTTTCCTTGATCTGTTCTTTATGGTAATGAGAAAGGCTGAAACGTGTTCTTAACTCCAACTGACGAGTTACCCGATAACCGATCTGATAACGGTATTCACTTTTTTCCCGCTGAACAGAGATTTTTTCTTTCGTATCTTCGGGATGGATCTCCCGTTTTAACCGAAAACGATGTTCCCAGTTCCCATGCCGGTAACCGATCTGTCCCAACAGTTCCCACCCCGATCCGGGAATAGTAGCTCCATAACGGGGACTGAAAAAACGAAACCAATCATAGTACAGATTAATCTTCAAGTTTTTCAGAGGAGATATATCGGTACCGAAATACACCCCCTCCTCATTGGATGTATTGGAATATTCGCCAAATCCGGCAGCATAATGGGAGATATATTTTTTATCGTAACGACGATAAAGCAAACAGGCAGATAAGAATGAATTTCCCCACCTCAGCCCGTTGATCGTAGCCCAGGAACCGGTTCCGCTAAAAGCCGTTTCTCCGAACCAATATATTCCGCGAAACGAAGTTTTATAATCCACACTCATCAAAAAACGTTTGTGCCCTGTATCGTTATATTGCTGATAAATACGATCCCCGATCATCAAGGCCGGTTTAAAATCATAATACAAAGCGTTCAGACCGAGCTTAAAGGCCGGTGCATTCCAATGTACGGCTCCTCCCGTAGTCAGTTCTTCCAGGGTATGTTTTTTCCGGCACTCGTTATTATTACGGTGATAACCGGATTCATACAAAGAAACCGACAGCAGATCCTCTTCTGCCAGTGTATCCGCCTGCACGATATTACCATCGGTTTTCTTCCTGGAAAAAAACACATCCGCCGTTACCTGCCGACAGGGTTTCAAAGTCAGGGCAACGCCTTTCAGGTAATTATTTTCATCGGCAGAAGTGTAGGGCGAAAAACCTTTGCCCGATTTCTCGTTTCCGACGACAACCTCCGATTTCCCGGAAGCAAAACCACCCCAGGCCACTAAGCCTTGCCCCCATTGTAAGCGGTAATTACCCAAAAGAATCCGTTGGAAAAAACGATCTGTATGAATACTTATGTGGGCTGATAAAAAATCAAAACCGGTTTTCTGATACCGGGTAAAATATCCTTCACCCGGATCATTTTCAAGAGTCAAACCAGCTTGCAGATGTTGTCCGATCGTCGCTTTATACTTGAGTAACAGCCCGACCGGAGGGCCATGGAAGCGATTATCTGCTTTGCGTTCATACTCTTTCCGGGTATCGAAATCAACCGGAGAATAGGTTGTATACCCTTCCTGCAAGGGGAGACTCACTTTGGCACGGGTCAGTAATTCCTGTCGGCTACGTAACCTTATCGCTTTCACCCGGTCCTGCACTTCCGGATGCCCTAAAGTAATGAAAGACCGGATATTCTCCAGATCTTTCTTCCCAATTCCCGGCACCAACAATAACTCGTTGATATGAAGAAAATTCCCGTATTTCTTTCGAAATTCCAACAACTGGTCGATCTGACTGTCGGACAATAAAAACAACATCTTGAGGGAATCGAACCCGGCCGTATTTACGTTCACAGGAGTCATCAACAGATTAGAAAGGATATCGACCATCTCCTCGTATCCATCTTCTGTATTCAGAATATCATTTCCTTCCAACAAACGTTCAATATCAGGTAAATCCTGTGCCCAAACATCCAAAGAGACCAGTGAAAACAATAGAAATAACCCAAATTGCCAGCATCTCATCGTACTGAAAATTATACAACTTCTGCCAGGCCGGACCTCGCAACAAGCAGTAAGCTGTAGTTCTGCATCAGATATAAAATCCTAACATCCCGTTACCACAAGGGGGAACTCTCCATTAAAAATACCGACGGTATGAAATTAAGCGACGAAACAGAACGAACAAAAAATAAATTACCTTATACCGCCGGCATCACGCTATGACCACACAACAATAACACCTCATCTTATTATATTCTCAAATTTATGAATTATTTACTTAAAAACAAACTTAATTTAAAAATATTTACAAAAGAAAATCCCGTAAAGAATAGATAACTCTTTACGGGATGATATATCAGTCGGTTCAGATCAATTTGTTTTGAAATTATATTTCACCGCAGCCAATTCTTTATTGGCATCGACGATCTTCTTTTTCAAAGATTCTTTAAAATGAATCATCTTTTCTTTCAACTCCCGATCTCCGACAGCCAATATTTGTACGGCGAGAATTCCAGCATTCATCGCTCCGTTGATGGCTACGGTGGCTACCGGGATGCCCGGAGGCATCTGGATAATGGAATAAAGGGCATCCACGCCATCGAGGACGGAACCTTTTACGGGCACCCCGATTACGGGCAACGTGGTGTTGGCGGCAATGACACCGGGCAGAGCTGCGGCCATGCCGGCTGCGGCGATAATTACTTTAATACCGCGCTTACGGGCGCCTTTGGCAAATTCTTCTACTGCTTCCGGAGTGCGGTGGGCAGAGAGAGCGTTCATTTCGAACGGTACATGTAAATCATTCAGCAGTTGAGCGGCCTTTTCCATAACAGGAAGGTCGGAGGTGCTGCCCATGATGATGCTTACTAATGGAGACATAATTATTTAGTTATTAGTGTTTAGTGATTAGTGATTAGCAAACTTCTCAATATCAATGCTAATCACTAACCACTAATAGTTAATCGTTAATCAACGCTTTGTAGGCAGCAGCATCCAGTAATGAATCGAAATCTGCATCAGCATCCGGTTTCATTTTGATGAGCCAGCCTTCACCGTACGGATCTTTGTTAACCAGTTCCGGTTGGTCAGCAAGAGCCTCGTTTTGCTCCAGGATTTCTCCGCCTACGGGCAAGAAAAGATCAGAAATGGTTTTCACTACTTCAATGGTCCCGAATACTTCATCGGCTGCCAATGTTTCACCCTCTGCTTGGATATCTACGAATACGATATCGCCCAATTGTGCCTGGGCGTAATCGGTGATACCTACATAAGCTACATCGCCTTCAAGGCGTATCCACTCGTGTTCTTTGGTGTACTTTACATTTTCTGGGAAATTCATGATCATTATTTTTAAAGGTTAATACTTATATAATTACAAATTACTAATTATAAATTACAATGTGAGCCTTTTTTACTTCTCTTAAAAGAGGAAAATACGGAACAGGATATTACTCAGTGGATGAAGCACTAATAAAGAGCAAATTAATCCTACGGCAAAACCTACCAGTACCTCTCCCAATGTATGATGCTGTAAAATAATACGTGCTGTGCCCAGGACACCTGCAATCAGGATGAACAGGCATAGCCACCATACCGGATTGTATCCGAACAAGGCACTGAAAGATACCAGCCCTCCTACAATAGCCCCTACACCTGCCATGTGCTCGCTTAACTTCCATTTCAGATTGACAACAATGCAGATAACCATCATGATCAATGCAGCAAGAATAATCCCCGTCATGTACCAAGGGATATTCAGGCGGTGCATCATCACCAGGCAGAATACGTATGAAGTAATAGTAAGCAAGAATGGCATAAAGCGCCGCTTACGTTCACCCAAGTCTTCGGGACTGAAACCATTGATTTTACGGAACAGGAAGATGGTGAGCGTAGGCATAAGAATAGTGAAGCAGTACACTACTCCAAGCACAATCAGCTTATACTGTATAGGCATGATGCGCAGGTACGAGAAAAGGAACAGAATCAGAAACGCCAGGAATGGAATGGAAAACGGCGTGAATATAGCCGATATCACCCGGGCTGTCCGGATTAAGGTCCTGTCTGCTACAATATGTTGTTCTTCCATGAATAGAGTTCTCAAATTAATAATTACTTCCTCAGTCTTGCCACCGGTATGTTCAACTGTTGCCTGTACTTGGCTACCGTGCGGCGTGCTATAGGATATCCTTTTTCTTTCAGTATATCCGTCAGTTCATCATCTGTATAAGGTTTCTTTTTATCTTCATTGTCAATGCATTCTTTCAATATCTTACGAATCTCACGTACAGACATTTCCTCACCGTCTTCGGTGACGTATCCATCACTGAAGAAGAATTTCAGTGAATAGATGCCATAGTTGGTTTGCACATATTTGCTGTTGCTGACGCGGGAGATGGTTGAAATGTCTAATCCGGTACGTTCGGCAACATCCTTCAATATCATAGGGCGCAACAATGATTCGTCTCCTTCGAGGAAGAACGGGCGTTGCAGGTCGATAATGGCTTGCATGGTAGTCATTAATGTATTCTGGCGTTGCTTCACGGCATCAATAAAGCCTTGTGCTGCATCCATCTTCTGCTTCAGGAACATCATGGCTTCTTTCGATTCTTTCGACTGGTTAGCCCTGTTTTTGGTATGCTCTTCCACCATCTCGGTGAAATCACGGCTCATACGCAGTTCCGGAACGTTCCGGTTGTTCAGAGCCAGATTGATGGTACCGTCATCGTATGTATCTACAATGAAGTCGGGGATGATCTGTTGCATGTTCCGGCCGATGGCTTCACCCAGAGAGGCACCCGGACGCGGATTGAGTTTGCAGATCTCTTTGATAGCCTGTTCAAAAGCATCTTCTTCCAGTCCGAGCTTCTGCTGTATCTTGTCCCAATGCTTACGGGTAAATTCTTCGTAACATTCGGAGATGATCGCTTCTTCTATATAAAGTAGAGGGCTCGGGGTGAAGTGCTGTTGCTCTATCTTGCGATGAATCTGAATGAGCAGGCATTCTTGCAGGTTGCGTGCACCGAGTCCGGCGGGATCAAAGTCCTGGATGATCTTCAGTGCCTCTTCCAATTCTTCCTGGGTGCATTCGATGCCGGCGTAGATGGCGAGTTCATCACAGATGCTATCCAGAGACTTACGTAACAGGCCGTCGTCATCTAATGATCCGATCAGATATTCCGCCAGTTCACGCTGATGCTCGGTCAGGTCACGTTCGCTTAGTTGCTCCTTTAGGGTTTCGTAAAAAGAAGTGGCGTCGGAGAAAGGTATTTCTTCGGCCTGTTCACCTTTGCTACGGTTGTTTTCCTGCAATTTGTAGTCGGGGATATCGTCTTCGCTCAAATAGTCGCTTAATGAATCATATTCATTGGCTCCGCTGTCTTCTGCGGAACCTTCCGTATCGGAATTTTCAGAAAAGTCGTCACTTGCCGTATCTTCCTTTCCTTCTTCCAGAGCCGGATTTTCCAGAAGTTCCGCATGTATACGGTCTTCCAGTTCTACAGCGGGCAATTCCAATAGCTTCACTACCAGAATCTGCTGGGGCGACAGTGTCTGTACCTGTTGCTGCGCTTGAGTTTGTACTTGTCTGGAACCTTGTGCCATACTTATTCTTTTCTTTTACTCGCCGCAAAGATAATGCAAACGAGACAGAATAAAATGAACTCGTTCATTTTTTATGCCGAGGCGCAACTTATCTTCACACTTTTTGCAAAAATAGTGAATAGTTCGGGAACGCGAAATGTTCTCGGCATAAGTTTTTCATGCAAGCATGAAAGATTGGCGCCTAATTTACATTATCTTTGCTAAAAGTGAAGATAAGCTGTACATCAGCAATAAAAATAGGCAAGCTTATTTTGTGCTGCTTTCGGTTTGCATTATCTTTGTGCGTATCAACTTAAAAAATTGCAACGTTATGTTTGATAAAGAAACTTATGTGCAGCGCAGAGCCCTGCTGAAAAAAAATATTGGCTCCGGAGTGTTACTATTCTTGGGAAATGACGAACAAGGACTGAATTATGAAGATAATGCTTTCCGTTATCGTCAGGATTCTACTTTCCTCTACTATTTCGGCTTGTCGTTTGCCGGACTTTCCGCTATCATTGACATCGATGAGGACAAAGAAATCATTTTCGGAGACGAACTGACTATCGATCATATTGTATGGATGGGTACGCAGCCGACTCTGAAAGAGAAGAGTGAACGGGTAGGCATTCGGGAGACGCTTCCTTCCGTCGCGATTATCAGCTATCTGCACAAAGCTGTACAAAAAGGTCAGACAGTGCATTATCTCCCGCCTTACCGTCCCGAACATAAGCTGAAACTCATGGATTGGCTGGGTATTCCGCCTGCACGTCAGGAAGGTTCCGTACCTTTCATCCGTGCCGTCATAGCTCAGCGCAACTACAAGTCGGCGGAAGAAATCGTAGAAATAGAAAAAGCCTGTGACGTGACTGCCGATATGCACATCACCGCCATGAAGGTGCTTCGTCCGGGAATGTACGAATATGAAGTAGTAGCGGAAATGAATCGCGTGGCAGAGTCCAACAACTGCGAACTGTCGTTTGCAACGATCGCCACCATCAACGGGCAGACGCTGCACAACCATTATCACGGAAATAAAGTGAAACCGGGCGATCTGTTCCTGATTGACGCAGGTGCGGAAGTCGAGTCGGGTTATGCAGGCGATATGTCGTCCACGATTCCTGCGGATAAGAAATTTACAACCCGCCAGCGCGAAGTTTACGAAATCCAGAATGCGATGCATCTGGAATCTGTCAAGGCGCTTCGTCCGGGCATTCCTTATATGGATGTATACGAATTGTCCGCCCGCGTCATGGTAGACGGCATGAAAACTCTCGGACTAATGAAAGGAAATACGGAAGATGCTGTCCGCGAAGGCGCGCATGCCCTGTTCTATCCGCACGGATTAGGACACATGATGGGACTGGATGTTCACGATATGGAAAATCTGGGTGAGATATGGGTAGGATACAACGGTCAACCGAAGAGCACGCAGTTCGGACGCAAGTCGCAACGCCTCGCCATTCCACTGGAACTGGGATTCGTACATACCGTAGAACCGGGCATTTACTTCATCCCCGAACTGATTGATATGTGGAAAGCAGAAAAGAAGTTCACCAA
>ENA-ORRE01002034-ORRE01002034.1-human-gut-metagenome-genome-assembly--contig:-NODE-2034-length-12492-cov-2.529951_pt1 | contig 12492 bp, 9 predicted proteins | sample MGYA00242171_ERZ509126 | MGnify/ENA primary metagenome ERZ509126 (study PRJEB26280, sample SAMEA2338648) | human gut metagenome | biome: human gut; feature: human-associated habitat; material: faeces... | reverse complement strand
AAAATTTCATCGGTGATACCAAAAGCAGCGATGTATTTCAGGATACCGGACTCCTCACGCCGGAATTTCTGGGACAGGGAAAATGACATCAGGCAGTATCTCAGGTTGATGATCAGCTGGGTCATTGCCATCTCCCACATGGAACCTCCCGCAAAAATAATGTCCAGTCCCGCAAACTGACCGGCCGATGTCAGGTTAGTCAGTGAGATCAGGACTGCCTGCCAGATACTTAAGCCTCCGGCAACGGCCATCATGCCAAAGGTAAAGGAGACGGACAGATATCCCAGTCCAATGGGGATTCCGTCCCGGAATCCCATACCACTATAAATATGAATGTCTACTTACTTCACTTTCTCCAACATCTCCTCATACGACTGGCAGTAATACTCCATGACAGGCATTCTTTTTCCCCCTACCGTCATGGTCCGGCCGGAAGTGTCTTCTTTGCCTTTCAATGCTTTGACACGCTCTTCCAGCAGAGCGGCGAACTTCTTGCGTTCTCCGGCATTTTTCCATCCTTCCGCGCCCTGTCCGTAAAACAACGCGTTACAGGCATAAAACATCTGATCTTCCACCATGCGGCTAAAACGATTATACTCGGTCATCGCTTCCAACAGGGCTGCCCACTCCGCCGTGCCGATAGTTCCATCCACCAAAGCGGCAGCACGAATACCCTCCGCTTCCGGCACCCGGTATTCTTTCATGAGGGCATAATAGGCTTCCAGTCCGGCAACATCATACCCAACGATTTTCTTCGCCTCCCGCCTGAGGTATTTCCTTGCACCGGCTTCCCACACCCTCTCCAGATGCAGACCGGCCTTTTCACCGTAACGCTTCACCAATTCTGCCTTGCGGGCATATACCGACCGGAAGACAGCATAATCCGGAGTAACATAACCACAGAATATCCGATATACATTTGTATCCGTAAACACAGCGTCCGTCTTGTCTTTCAGGAAATCATCAGCTACGGAACGAATAGTCCCCGACATGGCGGCATCGTCGAGTAAAGCCAGGTATTCTCCGATAAATTCCGATGAACGTTCACCAGCGGCATAGCGTTTGTGCATACCCGCTAATCCGCCTCCCTTCACACCATTCTCCGCAAAGTCTATCAATTCGTCTACACTCAGATAGCCGGCATGACGGCATAGTAACTCGCCCTTCACATTCAACACCAACAGGGTGGGATAAGCATTGACATCATATCTCTTCCGCAATTCCACGCCCTCGCCTTTCTCCATGTCTATTTTTACCGACACGAAACGGGGATTGAAATACTCACCCGCTTTCTCCTGGACAAATTCTTTAGACGCCATCAATTTGCAAGGACCGCACCAACTGGTGTAACAATCCATAAACACCAATTTGTTTTCGGACTTGGCAGCCTCCAAAGCTTCGGCAAAGCCGCCCTCGCGGAAGTTGATCTGTGCCGAAAGAGATAAAGCCATTGCAGCCATAAATACAGCTAATACTATCTTTTTCATTCTATTGCAAATTTAATCGTTTAATACGCCGGACCGACATACCCGACTATCAGTCCGGCACTGTATCAGGAATAAAACCATTATCTCATCAATACGGGAAATCAGGTCCCATTCCATATAATTCCGCATACTTAGTAAAGGCATAATAATTCGGGCTCGCATAGTCCTGTAAAGGACAGGCATAGCATACCTTCTTCAGGATTCCGGTTCCGGTTACCGTATGCACCGGTTTGCCCGAAGGTTGTCCACCGGCAATCTTATACATCGACAACGTATATTCATCGCCATTTTGTATACCGATAACGATATAATCAAAAGATGAACCGTAAAACAAATCGGCCATATAAGTAATCGTTCCCGCCGGTAACCCTTCCACCGGTATGGCAGAAGTTTCGGTACCTTCCGTAAGGCTATAACGATACAAACGGTTGTCGTCTACTCCATAAATAGAGGTAGAAGTCAGTGCATTTCCGGCAATTACATCTGCCTTGGCTAAATGAAGGGAAGCATCTAACCGGATGACCTGATCGATACCTCCTCCCGGTTGTAACACAACCACATAACGTCCTTCCCCGGCAACGTCGAACAAATACCAGATCGTATTTTTACCGGCCCGGTGATTCCAGCCCGATGCCACAGGAGCCGCCTGTTCCCAATCCACTTTAACTCCCTCATAACCATCCTTGTACTTAATTTCTTCCATATCCGAACCGGAGGTATACATCAACCGCCGGGTTTCTCCGCTCCAAAAAGAAAGATTCTGCCCGTCGTAAGCCTGAATGAATGAACTGGTCCCTTTTCCGGCAGGATAACCTAATTTTCCGGTGCTGTATTCACTAGCGAACCTTCCACCGCCAAGATCATCCAGTCTTACTCCCTTATTCGAGAACAGCATATTCCCTCTCATTGCAGAAACCATAGCATAAGGCACTTCTTCCCCGTCCATCTCAGAAAAAAGCAACGAAGACCGGTCGAAAAGTGTCGACATATCTATCGTAGAATAAATCGAAAACTCATTCTGTCCGCTAGTGACAAAAACACCCGTAGCATAGGTCGATTTTGCCGTTGCGGGATCGATATAAATTTTGTTATATACCGGGCACATATTGCAAGGTTTCCCGCTTTGTGCTTCTCCCTGTACTGAAGCAATCACGTCCGGTATGACCGTCTTTTGACGGTCATTGTAAAAATCCATATCCGTGTTTCCGTCCGTCGTTTCTTTTAAAATATAAAATCCTTCCGAAAAGGCCGAAGTCACTTTCAAAGAAAATTCTGTCAGGTTGAAATAACCGGTTTCTTTATTCGTCACTTCGCAAACAACCGTATAAGTTCCGATTTTCAACTCCACAGGATAGGAAAGCTTTTTTTCCGCACCGATTTGCACGGTACGATAACCGTCTTCCGTACGGTCGCTGAACTCCCCGCCGTATATATACCACCGGTATTCCAGTTCCGTATCGGAATACCCTGTCACTTTCGGTGTCAATTCCAATACTGTCGAATAAGCGACGGCTGACGTATCGGCAAACTCCTCTATGGTTATTTCATTCACCATACTTTCCGGGGTTGCCATCGTACTGTCGTCTTCATAACAACCGGTAATCCCAAGTATGCAAGCCCAAAACAGGCCAATATATATTTTTTTCATCTTCTTACTGTTTAAATCATTCATATTACCTTCCCCATTCTTTCGGTGTAAAATCGACCGGCTTCCCGGTATCACTTTCCTTCCAGACGTCGAGCTTATTCTGCAGGCGTTCTACATCCCGCCTGCGCAGAGAGCCAGCGCTCCCAGCCGCGGCAAAAGCGCTCCGGCAAACCACCCGGCCAGCCACTTAATGTAGTTGGGATCTTTCGGTGATAAAGTTCCGAATCCGTATATATCTGCGAAAAGACTGTTGATATATTCGTCATCCCAACTTTTTTCCGTCCATTTCATCATCAATTCATGCTTTTTCTCCCCATATTCTCCGAAATAATAATCCAAAGACGCCAAATCCCAGGCATTCGGTTTAGACAGACGGTCGGAAACCGTCAGCGTATAAGTAGAAAATTCCGGATAGCCTGTTTTGAAATTTGCATTTTCTCTAAAAGTGATTCGCAAAACGACATTCCCTTCTGCCAAAGAAGGATCACGTTTCAGGATCACCGGAATATGAGCGGTTGCCGAATGGGCAGGAACAACATAGAACTCCGCCAGTACCGGATCGTCAAATGCTATATAATGCGTACCTGCAACGGCATTCTTCGTTCCTTCCACCATCACTTGCTGCAAGGCCAGCGGACGGTCTTCCGCTGAAAGTTTTCCCATAATATCCACATCTAACCATACCGTATCGCTCAATTGTCCTTCCGGTGTTTTCAGTTTGAAAGAATGGCTCCCGTTTCGCATCATCTCAGTGACCTCTTCCGTACTGAGCTGGCTACCATAATTAAAATTCAACAAACAATCCGGATCTTCAAACACCGGTAAATCTTTTTCACAGGCAGTAATACACAACAACAACATGCTGCATAACCATATATTCAATCGTTTCATCGCTATTCGTTTAAAAAAATTAAGGATTAAATTCCGTATTTACACAATTCCACAAGATATAATCATCCTCCGTCATTTCCTGAGTCTCCAACCACAGTATATCCTTGACCTGATTTCGCTTGTAGGTATAAAACAACTGTCCTTCGGCAAAAAACTCCCGCCGGTATTCAGCCATCAGCTCACCGGAACGATCGTTTAAACCGTCAAATACATCTTTATCCAAAGCGACACCGCATTCCAACATATAATCTTTATACAAAGCATTGGCCTCACTGAGCGAAGGTGTTGTCTCCACCGCAATCAAATACATCTCGGACATCCGGAGCATGGGTATAATCTGATAATACAACGCTTTATTCTCCACATCACCGGCAAAATAATATTTCAGAATAGTTACATTCTTCTTCGAAGTTGAAGATTTGGCATTTTTGTTCCACATGAATGCATAACGGTTGTCCGAATCCGTCGGAACTCCCTCAAAAAGCCGGGTCAGACGTTCGGGCGTAATATAGAGATAGTTTACTCCGGTTTGTACATCAGCCCCGCCGATCAGAATCGAAGCAACATCTTTCACATTATATTTACTCAGATAAAAAAGACACTCGTTCGGGCAGGCCTTATAACCGTTGGTTTCACGATCACTGCTACCGCTCAGTGTCATCACCGGATTTCCATCCCGGTCTTTGGCATCGATGACCGCCTTCGCTGCATCGTAAGCCATTGCCAGATATTTCGGATCGGCTTTCCCCAGATAAAGATACATCCGGGACTGCAAAGCCTTTACAGCCCAATAGTTCAGACGGGACTGCCGGTAACACATATAGGTATCTTCAATCTCCACCGACGAAGGTGCATTCAATTCTTCAAAAGTATATCCGAAAATCGGATCATTGTCTTTGAGCAGCTTTTCAGCTTTATCAAGGTCGGCGATCAATTTTTCGCTATATCCGGTGAAATCATAGCGGGTGGCTCTCTCGTCGAAGGCCGTCACTTCGGAATAAGGCAAGCTTACTTTTGTTCCTTGTCCCCCGGGGACTTCACCGAACAAACGTAAAACATCCAACTGACAATAGGCACGGATAGCATAGGCTTCACCGAGGATTACCGAACGGGTTGCTTCGTCGGGGAAAGCGGCTGCATTATCTTCTGCATGTTTGATAACCAGATTGGCCTGAACAATGATATTATAAAGCTTGGAATAAATAGCCTGGACAGCCTGCCGTGCTCCGTCATTGTCGTATTCGTGCAACATCAGGTGATAATCCTGATACCGATCGCTGGTAGACGAGGGTTCATCCGGCATATGCCACAATCCGGCCAAAGCTTCCGTACAACTCATCGTCAAACGGCAACCATACACATCTTCGTTAGCCAAAGCCATATAGCATCCGGTGAGAGCATCCCGAAAACCTTTGTAGGTCGAAAACTGATCTTCTTCTTTCTGTTCCGTATCGGGACGCACATCCAGCCAGTCGTTGCAAGAAACGGCCGACCACCCCAACAGGGCTATAAATCCTATAAATTTATATATTTTCATATCTATCGTTATTTATCCTGTCGTTAAAATAAAAATTTTATACTTCCCTGAATATTCCGGGCAAAAGGATAACTGGTACCCCGTTCCATCTTGATTGTCGAGAAATGCCACAAATCGGACATATTCACACCGAAGGTCACCGATGTCGCCCGCATGTATTTCTTTACCCACGCAGAATCCCATTTATACTGAAGCCCGACAGACTGAATCTCGAACACCTTATCGTCCATGACAAAGCGGGAAGTGGCACGGGTCGAACTATCGTCGTATTTCCTGAATGGAACGATATCCCCCGGTTTCTGCCAGCGGTCGTACAGAGCCCGGGCATCCACATTCTGTGCCATCAAGGTGGTACGCCCGACTTCTACCCGGCCGATAATCGTCGAATTGTACCTCTTCCCACCCCAATAGAAGGAAGCCGATACATTTACCGTCAATCCTTTCCACATAAACATCGTATTGGCAATACCCCGGTACCTGGGATCTGCCTGACCGACATAAACCTTATCGGAAGCCTTCCAGATATCCGTCCGGTTACCGTCTTTATCCAAAAAAATCTCCTGTCCGTTGGCCGGATCGATTCCCAGAGAACGAACGACATAAATACCGTTTTGCGGACGTCCTTCATAAAACAGATTGGCGACATCTACATCCTCTTTCAGATAAGCCTCGTTCTGGGCTTTAATGGCTTCCGACAACTTCGAAACATAATTCTTATTGTAAGTCAGCTGACCACCGATAATCCAGTTGATATCCCGCTCAGCATTCCGGATAACATAAACACTGGCAGAGGCTTCCCAACCGTTGTTTTTCACTTCTCCGACATTGTCGACGTAGGAAGCAAAACCGTTGGAATGCGGCAGATCCATATTGGAAAGCAAATTAGAGGTTTTCTTGGTATAAACGTTGAATTCCCCCTTCATACGTCCTTTCCACAATCCGAATTCCACCCCGAAGTTGAATTCATCGGTTTTCTGCCAGGTCAGATAAGGATTACCCAATCCCTGCAATTCCGCTCCGGTCCAATACATATACCGGTTGTCCGTAATATATTTATACAACGTATTGGCACCGTCGGATCCCTGCTGTGTACCGGTCTGTCCGTAAGAAGCTTTCAACCGCAGAATATTTGCAAAACTACCCTTCAGGAATTTTTCATTGTGCAGGTTCCAGCCGATACCGGTACTCCAGAAAGGAGCATATCTCTTTTTCGAACCGAAATCGGATTTCCCATCCACCCGATACGAAAAATCCACGAAATAACGGTTATCATAGATATAATTGACATTGGCTGTCAATCCCAACCGACGGCGTTTGGATTTGGATCCGCCGGGACCTTCGTCTTTGGCATATTGCCGGGCACTGGCCAGAAAATGGATATCCTCATTCGTAAAACCTTCGGCAGCGATGGCATAATTATACCCCTCGGATTCATTCAGCGAATAATCCAAACCGACATACACCTGATGTTTATCGGCAAAAGTCCTGGTATACGAAAGCGTTATATTCCCGGTATATTCATTCGTACGTCCGGTGGTATAATCATAAGTTCCCCGGCGCAGGAATCCCTCGTCGGTTTCATATTGCGAATCGTCGGTGAAAGTGGAATGTTCTGCGGGCAAAAACCGATCAGACGTATTGTCCGTAGCCGTAATCCCGACTTGTCCGCGTAAGGTCAAGCCTTCGAACGGATTCCATTCTATGGCGAAATTATCCGTCAGCGTACGGTAACTACTCTTATCGAAACTGTTCAGGGTGGCATCGTACAACGGATTTTGATATCCTTGGTAATGAGCATGAAAACCGTCGAACATCCGCACCAGTTTTCCATTCTCATCATACGGAGCATTATAGGGTTGTTGTTTTACATAATCACTGAACGTACCGTATTTACTCTCTTTACTTTTGGTTGTCCCGTAAGAAGCCTGATTTTTAAAGGTGAAATTTTTCACTTTATACATTAAGGTCAGAGAGGTGTTCAGACTTTTACGCTCGGAATCCCGCATGGCTCCCTGTGTATTTTTATAGCCCACACTGGCACTCCAGCGGAATTCGTCGCTTCCACCCTCCATACGTAAATTATAATGCGAACCGACCCCTGTGTGCAACGGTTTACTCAACCAATCGGTATCTGTGCCGGAGGCAATTGCCCTTTTCCGTTTGGCATAAGCCTCTTTATACCATACATCATTACTCGGCAGGCTTTCATTCTTATACAATCCGAGATCCCACTCCAACTGCAATTTTTCAGCCGCATTCAACAAATCGTAAGAGGTCAGGTCAGGAGCTTCGATATCGATCCCTATTTCTGCATTAACGCGCAATTTACCGGCTTCCGGTTGCTTTGTCGTCACCACAATCACTCCGTTAGAACCCCGCGAACCGTATATCGCCGTAGCAGCAGCATCTTTCAGGATATTGATCGATTCGATTTCCTCGTCGTTATAGTCCATCAAACGCTCCAATGCTATTTCAAAGCCATCCAGGATGATCAACGGGGTATTCACCTCATTGCTCAGGCTTTCGTTATACTCCTGTACACTCATAGGCAGAGAAGAATTACCCCGGATATTCACTTGCGGCATCCGGTTGGGATTGCTACCGTTAATATTATCCACAGCCAGATTAATGGACACATCTATATTTTTCAGTGTCTGAAGCAGATTCTGGCCTTTATAGATTTTCAATTGCTCCTTATCGATCGATGAAACAGCTCCGGTATAACTCTCTTTCGCTTTCTTGAAAATACCGGTCACCACTACTTCCTCCATCTCTGCCACCTCTTCCTGCAGGGTAACGTCCAGTTCGGTACGTGTGCCCAAAGGAAACTCCTGCATTTTCATACCGATCATCGAGAAAACCAGAACGTGTTCACCTTCGGGTAACGTCAGGGTATATTTACCGTCGATGTCCGTAGAAGTTCCCAGCGTCGTCCCTTTCAATACTACCGTTACTCCGGGAAGTACATGGCCGGCAGCATCTCTGACGACCCCCTTTACCACTTTTCCATTCACTTGCTTCCGGCTAACTGCCGGACGCACGATAACGGTCTGGTCTTCAAAAACAAATTCTACATTCTTATCGGCAAACAAACGTTTCAGCAATCCACCGACCTCTTCATCGTCGGCCCGAACCGTCAAAACATTTTGTCCCTGAAAATGCTTCTGATCGTAAAAGAAAAACAAACGGGTCTGTTGCTGAATTTCTTCAAACAACTGCATCACCGTACAATTCCGCAAGTTCAGGGACACCCGTTGGTTTGGGGCACCCGACCTGGCCGATACACTCACACACCCCAAAATCATAAATAAAACCATTAATTTCATCATCCTTCCGATTTGCCTTAATTTCCCGGACCTGGGAAATCGTACAATTTCTTTTTTTTTCATAAATTTGTGAATTGGTTAATACTATTATTTGCTATGATAGTTTGATCTCCGCCGGAAGAGGGTGGCAGCCCTTTTCCGGTTTCTTTTTTTATTTCACTTGAATAATACCTTGTTGGATAGTAAAATGTACACTGGTGGTACGTTCTATCTTTTTCAACACGTTTTCTATGGTCTCGCTCCGCTCCAGTACTCCGCTGAATTTACGCGTCCGGACCGTCTGATCGGTAAAAACAGCCTGTACACAATACCAGTCGGCCAATTCCGTCATAATTTCCTCCAACTCAGCCTCTTCGAAATAAAATACTCCCTCACGCCAGGCCGTATATTTGCGTACATTCACCTGAGTGACCCGGATCTGTGTCCCCACGGTTTCCGCCAGCTCGCCCGGTCGTAACACCACCTCCCGTTTTCCGCCGTTCTCCACCTGTACGCTTCCTTTTACCAACACTGTCTGTACCTTTTGCTTCCGACAGGTATTTACATTAAACTCTGTTCCCAACACTTTGACAGCAACCTGACCGGCATGTACAATAAAAGGACGGTTTTCATCCCGGGTCACTTCGAAATAGGCCTCCCCTTCCAGTTCTACCTCCCGGGTATCGCCGAAAGCCACCGGATAAACCAAACGCGAGCGGGCATTCATCCACACCCGTGTCCCGTCGGACAGCACCAAATGATATTCAGCTCCCTGAGGAACATCCAGCCGGTTCATCCGGCTGATCTTCTCCCCGCCCTGATCCGCAGCATAGAACAATTGTTTGTTTTCCGGATGATTCACCACCTCTTCTCCTGCCCCGATCTTACCTTCCCGGGCAGAAAGATCGATCCGGCGGCCATCAGACAGCGACAGGATAACACCGGGACGCCCACTCTGTCCAACGGTCTCCTGAGCATCGGCCAACTTCTCTGCCGGAGCCTGATCTTCACCACGCCACAAATAAAATGAAGTAAAAGCAATGGCAACCATAGCCGCGACAGAGGACATATAAGAGATCCGGCGATGCAGGCGTTTTCTTTGTATGGCGGAATTCAATTTTTTCCACGCCTGTTCCTGGTCATAACGATCCATATATTCCAACGAACGTCCGATCCGGTAACAATCGATGAAAGTTTTTCTATTTTGTTGTTTTTCATTAGTCATTATTCACTCTTTTTATATTGTAGAGTGAAAAAGTAGTTGAATGAATGACAAGTAAAATGTTAATATTTATTAAAACGAATAAAATAAAAAGGAGAGATGATAATCTTTTCTCAATTTTTTCAACGCCCGGGCTAAATGTGTCTTTAAGGTATTTACCGACATACCGAGTTCCAAAGCAGCTTCCACACATTTTTTATTTTCCAGGATAACCGCTTTGATGGCAGCTATTTCTTGCTTCGGTAATTTCTCCAATTTCAGCATCAATTCTTTTTCCTGCCGTTCCAGTTCTTCCCTTTCCAGGACAGCCTCCTGTGGAATCTCCACCGGGACTCCTGTCAGTAATTCCATCGGCACCAGCTTCTTCTTCTTCAAAACAGCCAATGCTGCATTATGTACGGAAGTATACAGATAACTACGAAAATTGCCGGTAATGGCGCGATAATATTTTCTTTCCCAGAAAGCGACAAAGAAATCCTGAACAATATCCTCGGCCAATTGGAAAGAATCGGTCAACTGTACGACATACACACACAATTGCATATGATACACATCGAACAGCAGACGAAACCCTTCCTCCGGCATTTCTTGCAGTAGTCTCTGGATCTCTTTATCTCTATCGGCACCATATCTCTTCATAATAACGCCCTACGATCGAAATCACAAAGATAGTAAAATTGACCTATATTGCATAAAGTAGAAATTTTCAGATTCACTGTTGTCAGCAGCAATATGGTAAGTAAAAAACAATCTCTTCGTTTCATTCCATCTTCTATTTCTTTAATTTTGCTTTCCGAAAGCAACCGATCAGCACGTATAACGATCGAAAAAAATAAAATCATGTCAATAGAAAAAGTCAAAGCTTATTTTGCCACCCTGGGTCGTGAAAAAGAAGTCATGGAATTTCCAGTGTCCAGTGCAACCGTCGAATTAGCCGCACAGGCATTGTCCGTCGAACCGGCACGTATAGCTAAAACCCTCTCTTTCCAAGGCGAAGACGAAAATCATTGTATCCTGATCGTCACTGCCGGAGACGCAAAAATCGATAACAGTAAATTCAGACATTTCTTCAAAATGAAAGCCAGAATGTTAAGTCCTGAGAAAGTGGCAGAATCGACAGGCCATGCCATCGGAGGCGTCTGCCCCTTCGCTAATCCTGAAGGCGTACGAACTTACCTGGATATTTCCCTGCAAAGATTCGACACCGTTTTTCCGGCCTGCGGCAGTAGCAATTCAGCCATCGAATTGCATTGTGACGAATTATTCCGATACGCCCTGGCTATCCAATGGATCGACGTCTGTAAATAAAAATCTTTAAGTTATCGGAACTTTTATCGCCGAAAAAGCAGCATTATTTCTGTATTTGTCCGTCTTCAGTATCCGGGATTGGAGACCCGGCCGTTTCTGCCGGCCATCTATCTTTTTGATCTATATCAAAAATGAAGCAAGATATTTCCCATACATTTGTCTATTATAATCTGAAATAAATCATCGATTCACATGAAAACAGAATTAGACAAATGTATGGCCGGTGAGTGGTACGACTGTCATGATCCTATTTTTATCACACAAAAAGGGAAAACCCGCCAATTGTTGGCACGCTATAATGCACTGCCTTACGAAGAGAAAAAAACAAAACAGGAAGTCTTGAAAGAAATGTTCGGCAGTATCGGTAACAACGTATCTGTCGGTACTCCGTTCCTATGTGATTATGGTTGTAATATTCATATCGGCGACAATGTATCTGTCAATATGAACTGTTCTTTTATCGATTGTAATAAAATCACCATAGGTAGCCATGTTTTAATCGCTTCCAATGTACAAATCTATACAGCAACCCATCCTATCGAGTTGTCCGAACGGCTCACTCCCGGTTGGACTCCGGATCAAGCTGCCTATTTCTGCCGTACTTATGCACTTCCTGTGACTATCGAAGACGGTTGTTGGATCGGTGGCGGTGTGATCATATTACCCGGAGTGACTATCGGCAAAGGGTGTGTAATCGGAGCCGGAAGTGTCGTAACCAAAAATATTCCGGCCGATAGTCTGGCAGTAGGTAATCCTTGCCGGGTAATCCGTGAGATCAACAAAAAATAAGTACATGGTAAAGTCAGTCGCTTTTGATTCAGACGGAACTATCGCATCACAGCTAAAGGAACCCGCAGCTGCTTCATTTCCCTGAAACAATGCGGACCGGATCCTGTTTCGTCATATCCTCCTCACAGTTCAGGCCCAGAGAAAACGGATTATTTCTTAAAAACAGGCTTTCATTCTGCAGCGAAAAGACAGACGTCATCTTACAGTTCGATTAAAGTACCCCCAAACAACAATCCTCCGGCAGAAAATCATGCCGGAGGATTGTTTATAGTCTTCGGCTATTTACCCGTTCCTATCCAGGTACA
>ENA-ORRE01002032-ORRE01002032.1-human-gut-metagenome-genome-assembly--contig:-NODE-2032-length-12496-cov-6.065268_pt1 | contig 12496 bp, 6 predicted proteins | sample MGYA00242171_ERZ509126 | MGnify/ENA primary metagenome ERZ509126 (study PRJEB26280, sample SAMEA2338648) | human gut metagenome | biome: human gut; feature: human-associated habitat; material: faeces... | reverse complement strand
GCGGCGGCCAGCGGGCGGCACACAGCAGAAAGCAGGCGGCAGGCGACGGGCAGCGGGCAGCGGGCGGCCCCCGGCAGAAAGCAGGCAGCGGGCGGGTAGCAATCCGCCGGGCAGGCGGCAGCATCGCGCTTAAAGGAAGATTTCATGTACATACAAACAGCGACTATCGGGCGCCGGAGCTCCGGCACAGCAACGGCCCCCGGCAGAGGGAATCAGAGAACGATCCGGAACCGGCTCCGCCCCGTTCCGGCAAAAAACATGCAGGCAAACAGGTATTATCCACAGAGATACCGAGAATCCACCGGAAAAGGGATATCCGGCGGCCGTTGACAAATTATCATTAAAAAAGAGCCGAAAAAAGTTGCATTTTAAAAATCTATGTATAAATTTGCAGTAGGCATTAATGTTCATACATTATTAAAAATGTTCAAATATTAATCGTCCAACCCAAACCACACTAACCTAAACTACTGAACCATGCAACGTTTCTATCCAATCATCCAGGCCGGCCGGCGTCCCCGGCACAGGCTATCGGGCATTATGAGAGGCGGTTTTGTCCTGGTGCTGTCGGCCCTGATGTTGCCGGCGGCGGCAAATGCGACCGCAAAAAGCTCCGCAACAGTAACCATCAGCCCCCAGGATACAAGGGGGGGGGAATTCGGCGTACGGTATCCGGTATCGTCGAGGACACGCACGGGGCAGCCGTTGCAGGCGCTTCGGTCGTAATAAAAGGATCGTCCCGCGGCACGCTGACCGACAACGCGGGACACTATGCACTCGAAGGGGTGGAAGACGGTGACCTGCTGGAAATATCGTTCCTCGGTATGCTGCCGCAGACCGTCAAGGTAGGAGCCGGGCGCACTTCGGTGGACGTAGTCCTGTCGGAGGACATGATCGGACTGGAGGATGTCGTCGTGACCGGCTATACGACGATGAAACGCAAGGACATCACAGGTTCCGTCAGCTCGATCTCGGCAGACCGTATCGAGCGTATCCCGGCCTACAACATCACCACGGCGTTGACCGGCATCGCCGGGATCCGAATGGACGGGGGTTCGATCCGCATACGCGGCACCCGCTCGCGCAATGCCAGCAACGACCCGCTGATCGTCCTCGACGGCATTCCCTACGACGAAACGCTGGCCTCGATCAACCCCGGGGACATCGAGTCGATCGACGTGCTGAAAGACGCGTCCTCGACGGCCATCTACGGCGCCCGCGGCGCCAACGGCGTTATCCTGATTACGACCAAACAGGCCAGACAGGGCCAGACGACGGTAACCTACGACGGGTTCGTGGGTGCAGGCGTCAACAACTGGGGGTCGCTCGACGTAATGGACGCCGACGAATACATCGCATTTCAGCGCGAGGCGAGCCGCGCGGCAGGCACCTGGCACAGCGAAGCCGACGACGCAAAGGCGTTTTTCGGGATCGAACTGGCCAACATGGGCAAGGTCGACAATGACTGGATGGGAAAGTATTTCAACAAGAAACGCCTGTGGACAAGCCACTCGCTGACCATTTCGGCGGCAACGGACAAAAGCGCCTACAAAATCGCATTCAACTACAAGAACGAAGACAGCCGCTACAAAAACGCGGGGCACGACCACTTTTACCTGACCGCAGACCTCTCGCACAAGGTGCTGCCGTTCCTCAAGGTAGGACTTTCGAGCCGCGCATACTACATCGTCAAGAACGACAAGCCGGATATGTTCAACCAGTTCCTGCACATGTCCCCGCTCACGCAGACCCGCAACGAGGACGGCAGCTACAACGTCTACCCCTTCGGCGACCCGTTCGTGAAGAACCCCTACATGAACGAGAGCGACGACGTATATAAGGACAAGACCGAGGAGTGGAAACTCTTCCTGCGCTTCTTCGCCCAGATCGACCTGGCGAAGGGGCTCACGTTCAATACCAACTTCGCATACAGCCCCGCCTTCTCGTCGCGCGGCTATTACTACGACAACCGCTCGGTATCGTATACCGACGAGCGCAACGTGGCCTTCATGCACAACAACCGCAAGGCCGACTGGGTCTGGAACAACGTGCTCAACTACAAACGTCAATTCGGCAGGCACAACATCGACCTGACGGCCGTCTATGAAATGCAGAACCGCCAGACGGTCAATGCCTCGATGTCGGGCAAAGACCAGGAATCGCCCGCCTACCTGTGGTACAACATGGGGCGCCTGACCGATTCGAAAAGCCTGTCCTCGGGCTTCGTCCGCAGCCAGATGGTTTCGGTCGTCGGGCGCGTGCAATACTCCTACGACGACCGGTACATCATCACCGCGTCGTTCCGCGAGGACGGTGCGTCGCAGCTCTCGCCGGGGCATAAATGGGCCTTCTTCCCTTCGGGGGCCATCGCGTGGCGCATCTCGGAAGAGCCCTTCCTCAAGGACGTGGAGTGGATTTCGAACCTCAAGCTGCGCGCCTCGTACGGCATGACGGGCAACTACTCGATCGCGGCCTATGCCACGGCAGGTACGCTGCACGGCAAATACGCCAATTTCAACGGCGGTGAGCTGCACCGCCCGGGGCTGGAACCCGAAACCCGCCCGACGCCCGACCTGGAGTGGGAGCGCAACAAGATGCTCGACATCGGCCTCGACTTCGGGTTCCTCAAGGGACGTATCCACGGCACAATCGACTATTACGATTCGAAGAGCTACGACCTGCTCTACCTCAAGGTGCTGCCCTATACTTCGGGCTTCAACCGGGCGTGGACGAACATCGGCGACACCCGCAACCGCGGCTGGGAGGTAAGCCTCTCGACCGTCCCCGTGGAAACGAAGGACTTCCACCTGGGGGTGAACCTCTCGTATTACCGCAACAAGGAGGAGCTGGTACGCCTGCAGGATCCCAAGATGAAGGAAGACATCAACAACGGCCTGTTCGTAGGCTATCCGGTCAACGGCGTACACTATAATTACAAACAGGTAGGCATCTGGCAGGAAAACGAAGCCGACCTGGCTGCGATCTACGGACAGAAACCCGGCGAGGTCAAGGTCGCCGACCTGGACGGCAACGGCAAGATCGACGGCAACGACCGCACGATCCTCGGCACGACACGCCCCGACTGGGTCGGCGGCCTGCAGATCAATGCGGAGTGGAAGAACATCGACTTCTCGGTCGACGTATACGGCGAGTTCGGCTCGCTGGCCCACGACGGCCGCAGCACGAGCGAATGGGCGAACCAGCTCGGACGCTGGAACACCTACAAGATCGACTACTGGACACCAGAAAAACCCTCCGACCGACATCCACGCCCGGTCGAAGGACAGTCGATCAAATACCTCGACGCCACGGGCTACTACAAGAACAGCTACGTAAACATCCGCAACATCACGCTCGGCTACACCCTGCCCCGGGCATGGATGGGGCGCGTGGTGAAGAAGACGCGCTTCTATGTGACCATGAACACCCCGTGGCGTTACAGCCAGTTCCAGAACACGGGCGGCATCTCGTGGTGGGAGTCGTTCTATATCTTCGGCGCGAATGTCCAGTTCTAACTTAAAATCCGAAAACCAGACCATGAAAAAGATATTCATCCTGTTTGCGGCGGCACTTACGATAGGGCTGACCGGATGCCAGAGCTTCCTCGAAGAAGAAACCTACGGGTCGACGACCGAGATATTCAAGGAGGAAAACGGCATCAAGGCGCTGGTATACCAGAGCTACACCAAGATCAACAACCTCTACGGCGGCGACGGACAGTGGCCGCTGATGACCGAGCTGGGGACGGACATCTACCTGCGCGGCAAGAACCAGGGCGATGTGGGCCTGTGCGACTACTACGGGCTCGACGCCACCAACGGCAATGTGGCATGGCTGTGGAACCACTGCTACAAGGCGCTGTTCAACATCAACCTGTTCTTCGAAACGATCGACCAGACGCCCTTTGCCGACGAAGACGAAAAGAGCCAGTTCAAAGCGGAGATGTATGTCATGCGGGCCCTGTTCCTGTGGATCGTCACCGAGACGTGGGGCGACAGCTACCTGCCGATGACAACCGACGAGACCGAGGGCACCGAAGCCCGCCGTTCGCCCCGCGCGAAGTTCTACGAAGAGATCATCGGCGCACTCGAGACGGCCATCGGGCTCTTCCCCGACACGCGCACCACGGAATCGGGGCGCATCGACATGCCCGCAGCCAAGGCGCTGCTCGCACGCATGTACCTTTACAACGAACAGTGGGACGAGGCCGCAGACATGGCATCGCAGGTGATCGGCCACTACGGGCTGGAGCTCTGCCCCTCGCTCAAAGACCTGTGGGCCGACGACAAGACCAACAACGAATTCATCTGGACGACGGAATTCACCGAGGACGACGCCTTCCGCCAGGCCAACGGCTACTGGTCGTGGTATGCCATGTATATCGACCGTTTCCCGGGCGTGCAGACCATGCTCAAATGGACGGGCTACGGCGGCTGCCAGGCGATCCCCTCGACCTACTTCATGGATCTGTTCGACCGCGACGCCGACAAACGCTGGAGCGACCTGCACCAATGGGTATGGTATTACAACGACCCGGCCGACGACCGTTCGGCCTTCCCGCTCAACCAGTGGCGCGAATACATCGACACGGCGCTCTACCTCTGTCCCGACGTACTGCCCGTCGAGGAACACAAGCGCATGGAAAAGACCTTCACGGTATTCGACCGCAACGACATGTTCGACGCCGACGGCATCCCGCAGGATCGCTGGACGTTCATCGGCATGACCAAGTTCTACGACCACACCCGGCCGGGCAACATGTCGGAGCTGTCGGATCGCAGCTACCCTGTGATCCGGCTGGGCGAACTTTACCTGATCCGTGCCGAGGCGCGTATCCGGAGCACGGAGAACCGCGACCTGAAGGGTGCCGCCGAGGACATAACCCAGCTGCGCAAACGCGCCGTCAACCACGAAAAGCCCGAATACGAAGAGGCCATGAAGGTCACCGAAGAGGACATGACGCTCGATTTCATCCTCGAGGAACGCGCCCGCGAGCTCTTCGGCGAGTGGCAGCGGCGGCTCGACCTGAAACGCTTCGGCAGGCTCATCGACCAGGTGAGGATCTACAACCCCGATGCAAAGGACAACATCAAGGAGTACCACGTCGTACGCCCCATCCCGCAGACGCAGTTCGACGGCATGCCCGACTGGAGAACCCTGGGACAAAACGAAGGATATTAAACACCTAATGCAGTAAACGACCATGAAAACCATACTGAAAAAATTCGCAGCCTTCCTCTGCGCGGCACTGATGTTATGCGCATGCAGCGACGACGACTATTCCGAAGCACATCAGACGCTCATGGCATTGATCCGCCAGGCGGAATCGCTCGTCGAAGAGTCGACGGAAGGGATCGAAGAGGGCGACACGGCCCCCGGATCGAAGAAGGCATTGCAGGCCCGCATCGACCAGGCCTATTACATCATGCACAACACCTCGCGGGACGAAGGCTACCGGAACGCCTGCAAACAGCTCGAAGAAGCGATAAAAGCCTTCCGGGAGAACATCGTCAAGGCCGGAATCCCCTATTTCAACGCCGGGTCGAAGATGAACCTCGGGCCCGCAGGCGACTGGGATCTCACGGAAGAGCTGACTTGGGAGATGAAAATACGTTTCGACGAATTCGCAGCGGGCGACCAGAACGTCATCTCGTGCGAGCAGGGCAAGGGTGCCATCATGATCCGCAACAACGGCGCGAACCTGCAGTTCTACGTCAACGACGGGAGCTGGAAGGGCGGCACCTGCTGCACGATCGAGCTGAACAAGTGGTACCACATCACAGCCACGTACAAGGCCAACGACAAGATGCACTTCTATCTGGACGGACGGCTGGTAAAGAGCTTCGCGTGCGGCAAGGCCATCGTGGAGCCGACCTGCAACCTGCAACTGGGCACCGCCCCCTCCTACTCGAACCGCTACATGCGCGGCAACATCCAGCACGTTTCGATCTGGGCGGACGTCCGCACCGAGGCCGAGGCCGCAGCCGATGTGGCATGCGACTTCTCCGGGACTGAGGAAGGGCTGAAAGCCTACTGGCCGCTGACGCTCAACGTCGGCTCGGAGATCACCGACATGACCGGCAGGCATGTGGCAAAAATGACCGACGTAAAATGGACTGACCCCGAATAACCCAAAAATTCCGATATGAAAAGACACAAGCATTCCATCCTCGCCGTATTGGCGGCCCTGCTATGGGCCAGCCTGTCGGCAACACCCTACAGGCCCGTATGGGAAATCGGCCGCAAAGACGGTTCGGCCGCCGAGTTCGCGTTGTACGACGGCGCGTATTCCGACCTTCTGGGCCGGTTCCCCGGCGCGGCGGCCGCGTACGACGTAGGGCGCAGCACACCGGGAGAGATCCCCTATATCCTGCCCGGGCCCCAGGACGGATGGGCCGGCAACGGCAACGGATCGCTGCTGATCCGCTTCGGGGCCGATGCGCAAGCCTCCCGGGCGGAGATGCGGCTGACACTCTACCTGGTCGAATCGCAGGCCTCGTCACCCCCGACGATCGAAATCTCCGCAGGCGGGTTCCGCACCTCGGTGCAGGCGCCTGCCGGGGACGACATCAACTACCCGGATACCAAACGCACCTCGGCACGCGGCCTTGCGATCGAGGCCCTATTGCCGGCCGGGACATTCGGCGCCGGGGAAAACCTCCTCACGATCCGCAATGCCGGCGGCAGCTGGCTCGTCTGGGACGCCATCGTCCTCGAAGCCGACCGCAGCGTGAAATGCACACGCCCCGGCGACGGCATCGCACTCATCGGAAGCCACTCGCAGCCGGGGCTGATTTACGGCCCCGCCGAAGGGGAGCTGCTGCACCCGGTGACGCTGACCCTCGTCAACTGGGGCAAGCCCCAGCGTGCCGGATGGAACTACGACGGCAAACCGGGCGGGACGGTCGCACTGTCTCGCGGGATAAACACCGTCGAGGTCAACATTCCCGAAGGGTACGAAGGCCGCACGGTGGATTTCGAAGTGCATCCCAACCGCGGGAAAGCCCTGTCGGCGGCGGTGGAAATCGCCCCGGCGGACAAATACACCGTCTACCTGGTGCAGCACACGCACACGGACATCGGCTATACCAAACCGCAGACCGAAATACTCACCGAGCACCTGCGCTATATCGACTATGCCGTGGAATACTGCGACCTGACGGCCGACTACCCGGACGACGCGAAGTTCCGCTGGACATGCGAAGCCTCGTGGCCCGTACGCGAATGGTTGCGCATACGTCCCAAGGCACAGGTGGACAAATTCATCAGGTACGTCAAGGCAGGGCAGATCGAGGTGACGGCCATGTTCTTCAACATGTCCGAGCTGTCGGGCGAGAACAATTACAAGACGTTCCTCGAGCCCGTGGCCCGATTCCGGGAATTGGGGCTGCCGGTCGAAACAGCCATGCAGAATGACGTGAACGGCATCGCATGGTGCCTGGCGGATTACCTGCCCGACCTGGGCGTGAAATATTTTTCGATCGGGTCGAACAACCACCGCGCCCTCGTCCCGTTCGACCGTCCGACACTCTACCGCTGGGAGTCCCCGTCGGGCAAAGGAATGCTGATGTTCCGCAGCGACCATTACCATACCGGGAACTCGTGGGGCATCCACACGGGCGATATGGCCCGCCTGGAAGACGGCGTATTCGGGTACATCCGCAACCTCAAACGCACGGGTTACCCGTTCCCGGTCATCGCTGTGCAATACTCGGGATACCTGACCGACAACTCGCCCCCGTCGATGCGCGAGTGCGACCTGATCCGCGCATGGAACGAACGCTACGCCTGGCCGAAGCTACGCAGCGCCACGGCACACGAATTCCTCGGGCGCATCGACTCCCAGTACGGCGACAAGCTGCCCGTATACCGGGCCGCCTATCCCGACTGGTGGACGGACGGGTTCGGGTCGGCGGCACGCGAGACGGCAGCCTCACGCAAAACGCAATCCGACCTGGTCGCCATCGAAGCGATGCTCTCGATGGCCCAAATGGAGGGGACAGGCCAGAGCGGCGGGACACACGAAGAACTGCGCCGCATCCACGAAAACCTGCTCTTCTACGACGAGCACACCTTCGGGGCTGCGGAAAGCATCTGGAATCCCGGATGCGAAAATTCACAGGTACAATGGGCTGAAAAGGGCTCCTACGTATGGGAGGCGCTCAAAAGCACCCAACTGCTCTATGAAGATGCCATAGGCCGCCTGCAAGGCACCCTCTACCGCTCGACGCACCCGACGCTCACGTTCTTCAACCCGCTCGGCTGGGAACGCTCGGAACTGGCGACAGTCTACATAGACTTCGAACTGATCCCGGCCGACCGCGAGTTCCGGATCGTCGATGCAGCCGGGAAAGCCCTGCGCGTACAGCCCATCCGCTCGCGCCGCGAAGGACGCTATTACGCCATCTGGGCGGAAGGAATCCCCGCCATGGGTTACAAGACCTTCGAAATCGTACTCGGCGACGGCAAGGCCGCGGCACCCCGCCGCACGGAACTCCGGGACAACAGCCTCGAAAACGATTTCTACAGGATCGTCTTCGACCCGGCTTCGGGGACGATCGCCTCGCTCTACGACAAGGAGCTGGGACGGGAGATGGTCGACCCGGACTCGGAATGGAAGCTGGGGGCTTTCGTCTATGAATCGCTCAACGGCGACCGCCACCAGATGGAACGCAAAGTATTCGACAATTACCGGCGCTCTTCGCTCTCCGACGTGCACTGCCCGAGCGTAACGTCGGGCGATATTTACCAAAGCGTCCGCTTTACGGGCAAAGCCGAGGGATGCGACGAAAAATTCGGCGTGCAGGTCGAAGTACGCCTGTATAACGACGTGAAACGCGTGGAGCTCGGCTACGATTTCATCCGCAACCCCGAGACCGATCCTTCGGCGATCTACGTCGCCATGCCGTGGCTGCTGGAAAATGCGAAACTCACGTTCGACGTACCGGGCGGCGTAGTCCGTTCCGGCGAAGACCAGATCCCCGGCACGAGCGCCTCGTGGAACACCGTGCAGAATTTCGTCGCGGCACGCAACGACGACGCCCAGATTCTCGTAAGCGGCAGCGAGGTACCGCTCTACCTGCTCGGGAAACTGCTCGACGACCCCTATGGTCAGCCCCGCACCTATGAAAAGCCGCATGTCTTCCCGTGGCTGATGAACAATTACTGGACGACGAATTTCCGCGCTTCGCAGGAAGGGGAATTCAAGTGCGGGTTCGTCATCAGCTCAACCCGGGACACCTCGAACACGGCCGCATCGCAGTTCGGCTGGAGTGCACGCATCCCGCTCTGCACCCGCGTCATGCCGGCCGCCACGAAGGCCAACGGCAACGCCCGCGACCGCTCATTCCTGCGCAGCGGATGCAGCCATGTGCTGATCACATCATGCACCCCCGCAGCCAGCGGAGAGGGCATCCTGATCAACCTGCGGGAAACCGACGGGCAGGCAGGCACCCTTACCCTGCTCGACGCCTCGGGACGCGAACTGCCCTTTACGGCGGCCGATGCGACAGGACACCCGCTGGACAGCCGAAGCGTCACTTCGCTGGCGCTGAAACCCTATGAAAACCGGTTCGTACTCCTGAAATAGGCCGGGAAAAGGCTACGGCGGGGAATTTCCACCCGAACCGCCCTCCGCAAAGACAGGCTGCATCCGATTCCGGTGCAGCCTGTCCTGTATCCAAGGCTTTTACAGGCAGGTATCCGGCTGTTCACGCTCCGGCAACAGCCAAGGCAATACCACTGTCCACCACCCGCCTAAAGGTCAATGTATTTTTCGATGTGCGATTTTCAGGTTCACAAAAACAGAGATCGGAGCGACGAAAATAACATCAACACCATAAGGGATAAACAAAGCAAAAATTACTCCTGGCAATATTAATAGATTGTCAAAAATGAATTTTATTGTGAACGAAACTAAAAAGATAAATCCGATTTGTCCCCACAAAGCAGCACGCGCACTTTCTGTTCGGTTATAAAATCGGTATAAAGACTTACACGCAAAAAAAAGAGCAAGAGAGAATACAAGAAAAATAATATAGTATATTGCAGGGGCAAGACTACTAAACAAATTCCCAACTAATACTACGGGTAACCAAGATGGATAACTAAGAATCGTACTTACAATCGCAAGAACGGTAATAGCAGTATCATTCAACTTTTTCATTTTATAGTTAATTTGAGGTGATAGGTATGCCGGCTGTAATACATTTTTGTAAAAAATCATATAACTCCGTTCCTGTTATCGAATGGCAAATGGTCGGTCACGAAATAACGGGCTTCGACACCCGTAGCTGTCGCAACAAAACGACCGCCCGTGAAGGCGCAACTCTCCATCGTCAGGGCTGAGCCATGCTTGGTATATATCAAAGAACCCGAGTAGTAAAGACCGTTGCCCGCGGAATCCGTCGCCGAAAGCTTGGTACTTATCTGAAAGATACGTATAATTCCGGAAAATATAAAACAATGGGGACAACCTAATAAGATTGTCCCCAGCCAATGATATTATTGATGTTGTCATTTTATTTATGAGAGTTTCCAATTCTCTCAAATCTTAAATACCTACCCCTCGTCATTATTAGAAGGTGGAATAGATTACAGACTATCAGTATCTAAATTTTTCTTTTTTAATAGGATATATCCTATCACAATCAAGCTGACAATTATTGTAAAACGATTCATAATGTCTACGACCTGATTTGCCAGAATTTGATTAGTAATATCATCTCTTAATAAAATATTATTACTTTCATTGATAACCAAAGGTTTCAGCATCTCCAAGCCAGACTTGACAATAGAAAATAAGAAAAAAGATAGTATTAAAATCCAAAAATTCCTCAGGTGGTATATTAATTTCAAATTTTCACCCAACAGATAATAGCGGAGGGCAAAAATAATTATTAGATTATAAAAAACTGCTGCGAAAACCATTATTAATGAGGACGTATTTCCCATATCCGTAAAATATAACAGTCCCAATTCTATAATCTGACGAATAATGACTATTATCAAGGATATGTCCAAATAAAAGAACACACCCCATACCATTGATATTATTAGATTATTTTTCATAGTTATTCGAATTTAAATCCGGACGACATAATTTGCCGTCCGGATTTAAATTTTTAAAATTAGTGATATCCGGGAAAATCAATGAACTATATGTAAGCATCCGAAGAATTCGCAAATCTGCGACGAAATACGGAATCGTTTTCAGAAATCACCTGTTTAATTGTCATCCAAAAGGCAGTGTCTTTTTGCATTATTTGTCGATTCAACTGCATATTATGATTCTTTAAAGCACTCACCCACAACGTGTCATTCTTCGATTTGTAAAACACCAACATAATCCGAACATCTAAATTATTCCTTACAGAATCCACCTTTAATTTTGAAAGTCCGTTTTCTAAACGCCTCACCGTAGCAGAATCCCGGATCACAATCGACTTCTCGGCCAATTCATCCGCAAATTCAGTTGCAGATATAGCAGCAAATGACAAAAAACCAGACTGGTAATAATATATCGCCACACTATCAGCCACTTGTATAGCTTTTTCAGCTGTTGGAGTTTTTGTAAAATTACATGCGCAAAAAAAACTAATTGGAATTATTAATAAACTCATTAATCTTCCTGAACTTGTCTTCAATTTCATATGGTGTTAGATTATTTACATTTGACTTATCTGCCATTTTATGATTTCTGCGAGTGACTGTTCCGTCTTTTATTTCTTTATGTTTTCTGGCAGCTTTCTGTTCTGTTGTTGTAATATTTCTACGTTCCTCTACATTATCATAATCGCCATCTTCTTTTTTAACATTTTGCATAAACTCATTAGGTTGTTTATCATATTCAATGGCATGTCCTACTTCGTGAGCCAATACAGTCGCAGGAGAAATCCAAATTCCTTCTGTTGTTTGATATGCTGTATCTGGATCCCAATATATTGTTGTCTAAGTTCCATCTACAACGAATTTATTACTTTTACCTGCAGAATCTTTATCCCCAATATAGTATACCTTATCTGATTTTTCCAGACTTGCTATATCTCCAGCCGAACCTCGAGAATTCATATACTTTATAGTAGCTGCAAATTTATCTTTAAACTTCTGCGATACTCCGGGTGCATAATACACTTTTCTTCCATCCGAATCAACAAATTTGATCGGATTATTAGCGCAAAATGAATACGGACTTATCGGATAATACTTTTCCGACAAAGGATCCTTACCAAGCCATATGGCACCGCTCGAATCGTACTGACGGGCGCCGTAGTCCAGGTAGGGATTGTTCAGGAATGCCTGAGCCTCCTTGCCGTTGTAGCGGTAGCGGTTGTCCGACAGCAAGCCGTCGTCCCAACGACTGCCGAAGGGATAGTAATCGTTGCGTTCCAGCACCTCGCCCTCGTCGTTGACTACTGCACGTACGCTGCCAAGATGGTCGGTCACGAAATAACGGGCTTCGACACCCGTAGCTGTCGCTACAAAACGACCGCCCGTG
>ENA-ORRE01002024-ORRE01002024.1-human-gut-metagenome-genome-assembly--contig:-NODE-2024-length-12513-cov-8.306550_pt1 | contig 12513 bp, 12 predicted proteins | sample MGYA00242171_ERZ509126 | MGnify/ENA primary metagenome ERZ509126 (study PRJEB26280, sample SAMEA2338648) | human gut metagenome | biome: human gut; feature: human-associated habitat; material: faeces... | reverse complement strand
CCATGAATACGGAACGTGACACATACAATCAGATTGAGTACGCGCGTGAGACCGGACGAGAAGAAGGGCATAAAGTGGGCAAAGAGGAAGGGCTCAAGGAAGGGCGAGAAGAGGGACACAAGAAAGGCAAAGAAGAAGGTCGCAAGGAAGGACGTGCTGAAGGCGTAAAACAGAATAGTTTCGACATTGCTAAAAGAATGTTGGAAAAAGGAATTGCCATTGAGACAATTTCAGAACTGACATGTCTGACGGAAAAGGAAATTTCTGAATTGAATCGGATTGATGCCTAAGATGTTGCGGAACTCGCCCAACTTGACGACGAGGACAGAACCAATTACATTAAATCCATGAATACTGAACGGGACACATACAATCAGATTGAGTACGCGCGTGAGACTGGGCGAGAAGAAGGGCATAAAGTGGGAAAAGAAGAGGGCCTCAAGGTAGGGCGTGAAGAAGGACGCGCTCAAGGCGCAAAACAGAATAGTTTCGACATTGCTAAAAGAATGTTGGAAAAAGGAATTGCCATTGAGACAATTTCAGAACTGACATGTCTGACGGAAAAGGAAATTTCTGAATTGAATCGGATTGATGCCTAAGATGTTGCGGAACTCGCCCAACTTATCGACGAGGACAGAATCAATTACATACAATCCATGAATACGGAGCGGGACACATACAATCAGATTGAGTACGCGCATGAGACCGGGCGAGAAGAAGGGCATAAAGCGGGCAAAGAGGAAGGACTCAAAGAGGGACAATCGAAGATCGCGATGAATCTTATAAAACTTGGGACACCCTGCAAGATTATCGCACAAGCCACAGGGTTCTCAGAGGAAGAAGTATCCAGGCTAAAGAAAGAGATGAGTAATGCATAGCACTTGGTTCATATCATCCTGGTACCGCACATCCGGACAACTCGTATGGACTTCTGGCGGGACGATGCCACGACCAGTGTCGTAACGCATTAATTATCAATGCTATCTGATTCTCAGTGTGGATTATCGCCTGTTTTTTTTCCTGATAATCCACACTAAAATACATATCTTGCTAATTATCAGTTAATTAACGAGTAACAATGTGGCGCCGTCCGGCATAACAGTAAACATCTGTATAACCGCCTGGCATAAAAACTTGAGGGTGACAGAAAACAAAGTTTCGGTCACCCTCATAAATTTTCTACGGAGAAATATTAGAATCTCTCTTCTGAAGAAACAGTCAGCTTCTTGCGGCCATGACGGCGGCGAGCAGCCAGTACGCGACGTCCGTTAGGAGTTGACATACGTTCACGGAATCCGTGCTTGTTAACGCGCTTGCGTACAGATGGTTGGAATGTTCTTTTCATTATCTTACTTTTTTATATTTTTCACAAATAGGATTGCAAAGGTAGTCTTTTTCACTATAAATACAAAATTTTTTCAAAGTTTTTGTCTATCTTTGACCAACGGAGGCCTGTGATTGGTACTGAAGGCCTTCTGAACATTATTCGCGAACAATGAAAGACAGACTATATCTGATTGACGGACATGCGCTGGTATTCAAGATGTACTATGCATTTCTGCGCCGTCCCATGATCAATTCGAAAGGGGCGGACATGTCCATCCTTTTCGGATTCACTAAATACATTCTGGAACTGATAAATAGAGAACATCCTGAATATCTGGCAGTTGCATTCGATCCGCCGGGAGGGACGTTCCGAAATGTCATGTATCCTGAATACAAGGCGACCAGGGCCGCGACCCCGCAACTTGTCATTGATGCTCTTGAACCTCTCACGGGAATCTGCAGAGCATTGAAAATACCGGTGCTGATGGTGCCCGGATTCGAGGCGGACGACGTCATCGGCTCGATGGCAAAACGTGAGGCGGCATCTGGCAAACAGGTCTATATGGTCACGCCTGACAAGGACTACGGACAGCTCATCGAAGAAAACATCTTCCAGGTCAAGCCGGGAAAATCCGGAGGCGCCGACGAAATCGTGGATGTCAAGGCAGTCTGCGAGAAATACGGCATTGACAATCCTGCGCAAGTCATTGAAATGCTTACACTTTGCGGCGATACGGCGGATAATGTGCCAGGAGTCAAGGGCGTAGGCGAAGTAGGAGCCGGAAAACTGATTGCAAAGTACGGCACAGTCGAGAACATCTACAGGCACATCGACGAACTTACGGCAAGACAGCAGACACAGTTCCGCGAAGCCGAGGGGCATATCGCATTGAGCCACGACCTCGTGACCATCAAGACGGATATGGAACTTGCTGTTAATGATGACGAAATGAAGGTTACGGCCAGCTATACTCCTGAAGTCGCAGACCTCTTCGAGGAATACGAGTTCAATTCATTGAAAAAACTTCTTCCCGAAGCCTCCGGTGTGGAACGCCCATCCGTCGAGGCGAAAAAGATGAAGATAAATGAGGTCAATGCTGATGTGCTCGCAAAGAAAGCGGCTGAGTTACACAGAGTTGCAATAGTTCAGGCTACAGAAGGAACCGGAGTCTTCGCAGAAGTGACAGGAATGGCTCTTGCGGTATGCAGCGACGAAGACGCAGCCAATCTCGAAGTCAATGTTGCCTATGGCAGTCCTGCTGAATTCAATAAACTCCTTTCGGACACCTGCATTGACAAATACGGCTATGAACTTAAGACGATGGCCGGACAGTTGGGCAACATGGGGATTGAATTGGGCGGCAAACTCTTGGATATCAGCCTGATGCACTATCTCATCAATCCGGAAAAGAGCCACAAGAGCGAAATCCTGGCAAAAAGCTACATAGGCATTGATATCGAAAACAATGCGGAGGAGGCTGAGGAACATGATACGCCTTTGTCACTTTTCGACGCGCCTGCCGAGGATGACGGAAAAGGATGCGTGACAGAAGCCGCTGCTGCGATGCTGACTGGCCTCAAGGTGAAAGAGGATATGGCAACCAATTCTGTTTCAAGGTTGTATGATGAGATAGAAGAGCCGCTCATGCACGTTCTCGAAAAGATGGAGCTGACAGGAGTCAAAGTGGATTTAGCCCAGCTGGGAGAGTTTGCTGAAGAACTTCGCAAGGAGATGAATGAACGAGAGGCCAGGATTCGTGAAATGGCGGAGATGCCGGGACTGAACATCTCATCACCGCGACAGATTGGAGAACTGCTCTTCGACAAACTGAAGCTGGACCCTAAGGCTAAGAAGACTGCCAGAGGAAGCTACACGACAGATGAGGCAACATTGACAGCGCTCTCGGACAAACATCCGATAATTGAGGAAATCCTCGAGTTCAGGGCTGTGAAGAAACTGCTTTCGACATATATCGAACCGTTCCCGATGTTCGTAAACAAGCAGACAGGACGGGTACATACGACTTTCAATCAGGCACTTACGGCTACAGGCCGGCTTAGCTCATCGAACCCGAACCTCCAGAATATCCCTATCAGGACGGAGCGTGGAAAGGAAATCAGAAAAGCCTTCGTGGCAGGTTCTGCAGACGGCCTCATCGTATCGGCTGACTATTCCCAGATAGAACTGCGGATCATGGCTCATCTCAGTCAGGACCAGCATCTTATACAGGCATTCCGGAATGGCGTGGACGTTCATGCCGCCACTGCCGAAAAGATATTCGGAGTACCTCATGAGGAAGTCACGGCAGACCAGAGACGAGTGGCCAAGACGGCAAATTTCGGAATCATGTACGGAATCTCGTCATTCGGCCTGTCCCAGAGGCTCGGAATATCCAGAAGCGAAGCCAAGAAACTCATTGACGATTACTTCAATGCCTTTCCTGCAATCCGCTCTTTCATTGATGATACGATTGCTGCCGCGAGGGAGAACGGCTACGTCGAGACTATTTTCGGAAGGCGACGGTATCTGCCTGATATCAATGCCAGAAATGCGACGGTCAGGGCGCTCGCGGAGAGAAATGCCGTCAATGCCCCTATACAGGGAACTGCAGCGGACATCATCAAGCTCGCGATGATTGGAGTTGACAGGAAAATGGCTGAGGAGGGACTTAGGAGCAAGATGGTCTTGCAGATTCATGACGAACTTCTCTTCGACACGATATCCTCTGAGAGAGAAAAACTGATGTCCATCGTCAAGGAACAGATGGAACATGTAACAGAATTGTCGGTTCCTTTAACAGTAGAATGCAATTATGGCAAAAACTGGCTCGAAGCTCACTAGTATTTCAGACGTGGAGCTTGTGAAAATGGCGCTCGGCGGAAATCAGTTTGCATTTACGGCCATTCACGCCAAATACGAAAAAGCTGTCTATGGAGTCGTGTCCAAAATCGTCACCCATCAGGAAGACATAAAGGACATTTCTCTCGAGACATTTGAGAAAGCTTTCCAGAAGCTCGACACGTTCGACATGGAAAAGCGGTTTTCCACATGGCTGTTCACAATTGCACGAAACAGCGCCCTAGACCATAAAATCAAGTCGGAGAACAAGGGCAAGGTGCTGGTGGATACCACGATATCAGTTCAGGGACAGGACAAGCCGGACAATGTTCCGGACGAACAGCCTACGCCGATAGACTCCATTATTTCCGCGCAGAATCATGAGAAATTCCTTGCCTGCATCGAAGGCCTGCCGGAACTTTATGCGCAAGTCGCTGAGAAATATTACATCGCGAACCTCGGCTACAAGGAGATCTCCGAGCAGCTGGAACTGCCGATGGGAACTGTAAAAACACGTATCAATAGAGCCAAGACGCTCATTATCAATAAAATGCTGGAGGAAGACTAGATTATGGATTTCAATGGATTTCTAACTGTTGCAAAGGAGACCTTTCCTGATATGACTGAGCGCATGGAGTCGAGGTTCCGTGCCATGGAGGGGCTTTACAATGATTGGAATGCGAAAATCAATGTCATTTCGCGCAAAGACATTGACAGTCTCTATATCCGTCATATCCTCCATTCTCTCGCGATTGCGGCCTATCTGAAAGAGGTGCGGCCCGAAGTGATGGAAGAGTGGAAAAGTGCCGGCAATGTCAATGTTCTGGACCTCGGGACCGGAGGCGGTTTCCCAGGCATCCCTCTCGCAGTCCTGTTCCCCAATGTGAATTTTACCCTTTGTGATTCGGTGGGCAAGAAAACCATTGTGGCTCAGGCTGTTGCAGAAGCCTTAGGTCTGGAGAACGTGACAGTTGTCAATGCAAGGGCAGAGTCGCTGCCTCAGACTTTCGATTATGTCGTTTCCCGTGCTGTCACGGCGCTGGATAATTTCTGGCCGTGGGTGTCAGGAAAGTTTACTAAGGACATTTTCTATCTGAAAGGAGGAGACTTCGCGGAGGAACTTTGCAAGATGATGAAAATGGCTCATCTGCGCCCTGGTTCCGTAAGGACATGGAAAATCCAGGATTGGGTGGATGACCCTGTCTTCGATGAAAAGTTTGTGATAGACATTCCTGCCAGATAATGGGTTTTCTTGAGGGACTTGGGCTGTTGGGCCTTTTTATCGGGACATTTCTTGCTGCTACGGTTTTTCCGTTCAGTTCGGATGCACTGTACCTTGCCATTCTGGCAGCAACTAAAGATACTTTCGGCTGCCTTGTAGTAGGGACTCTCGGAAACTGGCTTGGGAGCGTCGCCACCTATTGGATGGGATGGATAGCACGATGGGACTGGCTGGAGAAGTGGTTCAAGGTACGCCCGGAGACTCTTCAGAAACAGAAAGAGAAGATAGACAAATATGGCGTGTGGCTGGCTCTCATATGCTGGGTGCCGTTTATCGGCGATGTCATCGCGATAGCGCTCGGATTCTACAGGACACCGCCGGTCAGGACAATGTTTCTTCTCCTTGTGGGAAAGTTCCTGAGATTCCTTTGCTGGAACTGGCTCTACGGCTTCGTGGCCTTTGGTTGACAATTAATTGAAATTTGGAAAGTTATCATCAATGTGGCGGTTCGTGTCAGATAATCTTGACGTCGGGTATGACGGTGCGGCATTGGCTTGCGGCATCTCTTTCAGCATCGGTCCGGGGGAGTGTGTGCTTCTTTGCGGTGCCAACGGCATTGGCAAGAGTACTCTTCTGAAAACGATGGCGGGATTGTGTTCCCCTCTTGGCGGAACTTGCAGATTTGAACCGGATAATGCTGGACATCATTTGGTTATGGTGCCGCCGAAGATTCCTAAAGTACCCGGGTTTACAGTGGAAGAGTTTATCGCGGCGGGCTGTTTCCGTGAGACAGGATGGTTCGGCCATGTGCCGTTGAAAATCAGGAAAAGGATCGGCGAGTCCGTGACTCGAATGGGAATCCAGTCGTTGTCCGGGCGCGACATCTCGTCTCTCAGCGATGGTGAGTTCCAGAAGGTTACGATAGCTTCGGCTCTCGCGCAGAGGGCAGACATCATCCTTCTGGATGAGCCGACCGCATTTCTGGATGTTGACAGTAGGGAAAGCGTACTCTCGGTTCTCAAGAACCTTGTCTCACAGGGCAATGTCTCCGTAGTGTTTTCTTCTCATGATATCGTCTCGGCCTCAAGATGCTGCAACAGGGTATTTGGAATGTTGAGGTCAGAGAGCGGGATTGTTTTCAATGATTCCGGCAGAGGTGCATCTGCAGATGTCATACGCGGAACCATTGAAGGCTGCTTCACGTCTTTCAGAGGATTCTCTTGTTCCTGAGTATAAGGAAGATGACGGGGATGCCAAGGAACGCAATCGTGCTTCCGGCCGGAAGCGGAGTGCTCCATATCATTGAAAGTATGTCTCCTGCGAGGCTGAGTATTGCTCCGCAGAGGAGGGAAAGCGGCAGGACAGTCTGCATAGATGATTTTCCTGAGATGGCTCTGACTATGTGCGGCGCTACTATCCCGATGAATCCAATCGGCCCGCAGAAGGCTGTCACTGAGCCTGTTATGAGACAGCACGATAGCATTGACAATGCCCTTGTCCTTCCGGTTTTTACTCCCGCGGATTCTGCATAGTCCTCTCCGAAAAGCATTGCGCTGAGGCCTTTGCCCACTACGGCGGCCAGCACTGACCCCGCCACGAGGCAGCATGTCATTGTCCCGATTCCGCTCCATGTGTTGCCGCTGAAACTGCCTGCCGCCCAGTTCCAATACATTTTCAGCTGGCTCTCGCTTGCCTGGTACTCTATCATTGATGTCAATGCGCTCATGACGAATCCGGCCATGACTCCTGTGATGAGGAGCACGGATGAACTGCGGACGCGCGAAGAAATTCCGAGGATTATCATTGACATTATCAATGCTCCTGTGGCGGCTGCGGCCGTCATTCCGATTGCGGATCCGGTTGTGAATCCTGCGACGGCGGATGCGATGGCTGCGCCGGTACCTGCGCCTGCGCTGATTCCCAGAATGTGCGGGTCTGCGAGTGGATTGCGGAATAGTGCCTGCATCTGTGCTCCGCAAATCGCGAGTCCGCTGCCGGCGATGATTGCCGTCAGGATGCGCGGAATCCGGATCTGCCAGATTATTGTCAATGCTGGATTGCCATCTGCTGCCGGGCCTGCTAGAAGAGTGTTGCAAATGTCTCTGCCAGAGAGGTTTGCGGACCCTGTGAACAAGTCTATAATGGCCAGAGTCAGGAAAACGGCAATGCCGGCAATCCACAGGCAGGTTATGCGTGCCTGGCTGCTCATTCGCTCTTGATGTTCGTTGCCACAGGTATCAATGCCATGATGAAGCCTATGGCGGTTATGCATGCTGCGGTGACCAGGATGTCCGGCCATGAGATGATTATCGGGTAGGAACTGGCCGTGAATCCGCCTGGCATTTTTATGAATCCGAAGTGCTGCTGGGCAAGCGCGAATCCTACTCCGGCAATCAGGCCGGCAATCAGGCCTGAAAGGGATATCAGCCATCCTTCAGTGACGAAGATCCGTCTGATCAGGCTGTCCTGGGCTCCCATGCTCCGGAGAGTGGATATGTCTGTCTGTTTTTCGATGATGAGCATGGACAGGCTGCCGAAGATGCTGAAGGCTATGATAATCACTATAAATATGAGTATCAGGAAGATAGCGGCCTTTTCGTATTTCATCATCTTATAGAGCGCGGTGTTCTGCTCGAACCTGTCGCGGACCAGATAATCCGGCCCCAACTGTTTCTGGAGTTCGTTCTGAATTTTCCGGATTCCTTTTTCGCCGTATTTGCCGTCAATGCGGATTTCTATAGCCGATACTTCATCGTCATAGCCGAGCAGTTCCCTCATTGTCTCCAGAGGAACTATCATCAGACCTGCATCCACCTGGGCATTGACACTGAAGATTCCTGCCGGGAATACCTTGACCATTTCGATGGAGGCGGCCGGATTTGACATTGATATTTTCCTGTCGCGTGCAGGGAAGTAGATTTCTATTGGGGCGACGAACCGTGGGCTGATGTTCATCGTGTAGGCGGTTTTCGCTCCTACCACCGCAAGCGGGACCTCTCCGCGGTGGAGGGTGAATTTTCCGTCCTTCAGGTGGTCTTTCAGAGGGGATTCCTCCTCATAGACCTTGTCCGCGCCTTTGGCTTTGATTACCCCGTTGTGCCCGTCATAGTTTATGAATACGTTCTCTTCCAGGACGCTGCACATGTTCAGGACTTCTTCCTGGTCATATGCCCAGTCGAATGCCGGTGAGTCCGGGACGAAGACTTTCCCTTCGGCGGGGGTAACAAGAATGTCTGGTTCAATGTTCCCGAGCGAGTCCTTGACGAGACTGTCGAAACCATTATAGACGGACATTATTATTATCAATGCTGCTGTGCCTGTCGCCATGCCGACCGCACTTATCGCGGAGATAATGTTGATGACATTGTGTGATTTCTTCGCGAAAAGGTATCTTACGGCAAATCTTAGCGGCAGATTCATTGCTTTTTCGTATTTCAGCCTGTACGGCTTATTTTTTCAGGAGTTCATCAATGTGCTCCGCGTAGTCGAGTGACGTGTCCTGGAAAAATACGAGTTCTGGGACGATGCGGAGCTGTTTTGCCACGACGTGGCCGAGTTCTCCGCGTATAGCGCGCGAATTGTCATTGATAATCTGCATCGCTGCCTCAGCCTTTGCTGAAGGGAAGATGCTTACATATACTTTGGCGACTGAAAGGTCAGGGCTGATTCTGACTTCAGTTACTGATACCATGGCTCCGCCGAATGCAGCCATGCCCTTGCTTCTGATGATTTCAGCAAGGTCTTTCTGCAATTCTTTGGCTACTTTGAGCTGTCTGGTGCTTGCGCCGTTCTCCATATCAGATTATTCTTATAAGATTATAATTCTTCTTGCCTCTCTGTGCGAGGATGTATTTGCCATCGACGATGTCTTTTTCGCTTACCTCGTACTCGATGTCAGCGACCTTGTCCTTGTTCAGGCTGACTCCGCCGCCCTGAATCATCTTGCGGCACTCGCCCTTGGATGGGAATACCTGTGTCTTGACTGCAAGAAGTTCAATGATATTGCATGGGAGGTCTTCTTTCTTGATATCGAAGGTAGGGACACCTGAGAATACTGCGAGGAAGGTTCTCTCGTCGAGTTTTCTGAGCTCTTCAGAAGTGGAGTTTCCGAACAGCATCTTGGAAGCTGAAAGTGCATTCTCATACTCTGCCTCTCCATGAACGAGGATGGTAACTTCCTTAGCCAGAAGCTTCTGGAGTTTTCTCTGTCCCGGGTCGAGCTGATGGTCTGCAACTGCAGCCTCTACCTCTTCCTTGGTAAGGAGTGTGAAAATCTTGATGTAGCGCTCGGCATCCTCATCGGATACATTGAGCCAGAACTGGTAGAACTCGTAAGGCGAGGTTCTTTCAGGATCGAGCCAGATGTTGCCTTTCTCGGTCTTGCCGAACTTCTTTCCGTCAGCCTTCCTGATGAGCGGGCAGGTCAATGCGTATGCGTCGGTCTTGCCGAGCATTCTTCTGATAAGTTCAGTTCCGGTAGTGATGTTTCCCCACTGGTCGCTTCCGCCCATCTCCAGATGGCAGTTCTTGTTCTCATAGAGCCAGAGGAAATCGTATCCCTGGAGCAACTGGTAGCTGAACTCTGTGAATGACATGCCTTCGCGTGACTCGTTGGACAGTCTCATCTTTACGGAATCCTTGGCCATCATGTAGTTCACAGTGATGTGCTTGCCGACGTCTCTGATGAAATTCAGGAAGCTGTAATTTTTCATCCAGTCGTAGTTGTTCACAAGCTCGGCACGGTTAGGAGCATCTGAATCGAAATCCAGGAATTTGGAAAGCTGCTTCCTGATGCCCTCGATATTGTGATGGAGCGTCTCCTCGTCGAGGAGGTTCCTCTCCTGTGACTTCATGGAAGGGTCTCCAATCATACCTGTCGCGCCTCCGATCAATGCTATCGGCTTGTGGCCGCATTCCTGGAAGTGTCTGAGAATCATGATACTTACGAGATGGCCGATGTGAAGAGAGTCGGCTGTCGGGTCAATGCCGACGTACGCTGCTGTAGGGCCTTCCATCAGTTTCTCCTCTGTTCCCGGCATGATGTCCTGGATCATGCCTCTCCATTTGAGTTCCTCTACGAAATTTTTCATCTGTATATTACGTTTTTTATTATTCGATTTAGTAACTGCAATTTGCAAATATAATGAAACTAGTCTTAAGTTAGAAATTTTTTTCGGAGGGTGTCTTTTTCAGGCGGATTTGGACAGTCGGGAGCGGTTTGTGTTTTTTGAAAAAAGTGTTGGATTTGTGATTTACAAATACTATCTTGCCAAACGTTGAATGAGCGGACAGATATAGGAGCGTTACTTATTACGGTTAGACTATTTTTTTGTTATTATGTACCTGAAACGATTGCTCTGGGCTTTGGCGGCCCCGCTTTTTTTTGTTTCCTGTTCTGAAAAGGAAACGCCTGATACAGAACCTGAGGTCAAGATTGATTTTGCTGTGACAAGTGTCTAAGTCCCGGCAGGTACGTCATCTGAATTGGCATTGACAGTGGATCCTTCCGAGAAGGCATCTCTCGTATCCGTGTCCATTGCTGACGAGGAAGTGGCGAGCATTACCGGAACAAGGGTTGATGGAGACAATGTTTACGTTGCGCTCCAGAGCAACTCTCTCGGAACCACCACTCTTGTGGCTGTCCTAGAGGACAAGATCGCGGAATGCGCCGTCACGGTCGCTCCGATCGCAGTTGAGAGCATTATCCTCGACAAGACCTCCATAGATATCAATATGTATGATACCTATACTCTGAAGGCTGAGGTCAAGCCTGAAAATGCCACGAATCCGATAATCGACTGGACATCAAGCGACGACAGAATCGCTACTGTTTCCCGTGGTGTCGTTACCGGCATCAGGGAAGGAAAGGCTACCATCACAGCCGCCTTCGGAGGCGTCGAGACCAAGTGTGAGGTCAATGTCCACATGGTTCATGCCGAGTCCCTTACACTGGATGTCACTTCCAAGGAAATTGCTGAAGGTGAGACCTTTATCGTGACTGCTACAGTGCTTCCGAAGAATGTCACATCCAAGACGATGACATGGAGTGTGAGCAAGACGTCCGTCGCCAGCTTCGAGGTCATCGATGTGGACATAAAGGATAACATTGTCGCTGCACGAGTTACTGGACTTGAGCCTGGTGAGGCCGTGCTTTCTGTCGAGTGCTCCGGATTGACTGCGGAATGCGCAGTTGTCGTAAAGGCTCCTGTAATTCCTGTTGCCCCTCCTAAGGTCGGAGACTATTATTACAGTGACGGCACCTGGAGCGACGGGGGATTGCTTTCTATCAATGATGATGGAACTGACCCTGTATGGAAGGATGTGAAGCCTGCTCCTGAAGAGGGCAAGACCGTGATAGGCATCGTGTTCCAGACAGATGCGAAAAGAATATCTGCAACTGAAAAGGCTGCCGGCCACACCAATGGTCTCGTGATGGCTGTCAGGACGGCGCATGGAGAAAAGTCCATGTTTACGAGATATTCATTCGACAGTGATTTCGAGAATATACCTAACAAGAAACTCGGAACTTCCTGGTATGGTGACATCGAAGGCTACAAATGGACTGAGGAAATCAAGAAGGCATATCCGGGAGACAAGATCTCACAGTGTCCTGCATTCGATTTCACGACAAGAGACTTCCAGCCTTCCGCTCCGGCCGGGACATCCGGATGGTATGTTCCTTCCATCGGACAGGTTTGGGATATGATGGCCAATCTTGGAGGCGGTGAGGTTGCCGCTCAAATCAAGGAAGCAAGGACATATACCGCCAACATCTCTTATTATTGGAGAGATCATGGCAGAATGAATCTGACATACGATCCGATAGAGAAACTCAATTCATGCATGTCTCAGATTCCGGATTCGGAGAAAGAGAACTTTACCCACAGCAACAAGCGCGGTGAAAGTAATCTTTGTGAGATATTGTCGTCATCTCTTTATGATAATGCAGATGGAAACGTATGTGTATTCTGGCTTTACGATGACGGACAGATCGAATTCGAGATTGACTGGTCAGACAATACCTATGTGTGCCGGCCTATACTATCATTCTAAAAATCTTAAATCATAATTAAAGGGAACGATATACGTGATGGCAACAAAAAATCGGTAAATTCATAAAATACTG
>ENA-ORRE01002023-ORRE01002023.1-human-gut-metagenome-genome-assembly--contig:-NODE-2023-length-12521-cov-9.921386_pt1 | contig 12521 bp, 9 predicted proteins | sample MGYA00242171_ERZ509126 | MGnify/ENA primary metagenome ERZ509126 (study PRJEB26280, sample SAMEA2338648) | human gut metagenome | biome: human gut; feature: human-associated habitat; material: faeces... | reverse complement strand
TATCCACCACTACAACTTCCCGCCGTACTCGGTAGGCGAGGCCCGTGCACCCCGCAGCCCCGGCCGCCGCGAGATCGGCCACGGCGCATTGGCTGAGCGTGCTCTGGTGCCGGTGCTGCCCTCCTTGGAGGAGTTCCCCTACACCATCCGCTGCGTGTCCGAGGTGCTCAGCTCTAACGGCTCCACCTCTCAGGCTTCCATCTGCGGCTCTACGCTGGCGCTGATGGACGCTGGCGTGCCCATCAAGGCTCCGGTTGCCGGTATCTCCTGCGGCCTGATCACCGAGGGCGAGCGCTGGATGACCATGCTGGACATTCAGGGCGTGGAGGACTTCCACGGCGATATGGACTTTAAGGTTGGCGGCACCCGCAAGGGCATCACCGCCATCCAGATGGATATCAAGATCGACGGCCTGACCTACGACATCATTGCTGAGGCCTTCGAGAAGTGCCGCAAGGGCCGCCTGTATATTCTGGACGAGATCATCAAGCCCGTGATCGCCGAGCCCCGTCAGGAGCTGAGCCGCTGGGCACCCAAGATGTTCAGCATGATGATCCCCACCGACAAGATCAAGGACGTGATCGGTAAGGGCGGTAAGGTCATTCAGGACATCTGCGCCACCTGCAACTGCAAGATCGATGTGCAGGAGGACGGCCATGTGTTCGTCTCCGCCGTGGATCAGGAGGACGCAAAGCGCGCCATCTTTACCATCAAGACCATTGTGGAGGACCCCGAGATCGGTGCCATCTACAAGGGCAAGGTGACCCGTCTGATGAACTTTGGTGCCTTTGTGGAGATCGCCCCGGGCAAGGAAGGCCTTGTGCATATCTCCAAGCTGGACACCAAGCGCGTGGAGCGGGTAGAGGACGTGGTTGCCGTGGGCGATGCCATCGTGGTCAAGGTGACCGACATCGACCAGCAGGGCCGCATCAACCTGAGCCGCCGCGACGCCATTCTGGCACTGGAAGCCAAAAAGGCCGCCCAGCAGCAGTAAAAACCTAATACAGATTGCATAAAACAAGAGCCGCTGTACAAAAAGTACAGCGGCTCTTTTGCGTGTACCCCCTCAGGCTCACTGCGTTCGCCAGCTCCACCCAAAAAGCTCCCCCTTCGGGGGAGCTGGCATCGAGCAAAGCGAGATGCCTGAGAGGGTTCGTGCCCAAATCCCACCCGTGAAAAGGCAATTCTGGAAAATCCGCAGATTTTCCAGAATTGCAAATTTAAAAATATATTTTCCGCTGATTATGCGCAGAGCAACGCGGAGCGCATTCAAAATCGTGCTGCGCCCGGCAGGGGAAGGGCACAAAAAATGCTCCCCCTTGCGGGGGAGCAAATTCGGTACACAACGCCACGCTGTGCCGAAAAGAAAGGAGCGCAAAGTCAGTTTTCCTTTTTGCCCTGACGGTTCAGCACCCAGCCTGCGGCAAACAGCAGCACGCCGCTGCAGGCCAGCACCGGCACGGGCCAGTTCAACTGGCCGGTCTGGGGCAGAACAGGCTTATCGGGGGTGGAAGGGGAGACCGGGTTATCCGGATTTTCGGGGCTTACGGGGTTGTCCGGGGTGCCGGGACTTACCGGGTTATCCGGTGTGCCGGGGCTCACCGGCGTATCCGGGTTATCCGGCTGCTCCGGGAGATCGGGGGTGTCCGGTGTGTCGGGCGTATCGGGCACATCCGGGGTGTCGGGGGTGTCCGGCGTTTCCGGGATGGTAGCGCCTACCTTGGGGGTGGCGTCCACATCGTAGATCCAGTTGTCGCCATCGGGCATGGGGATGGACACAAGGAAGGGTTTGATGGCCTCGTAGCCGTGGGAGGCCTCGGTCTGCACGACCAAGTACAGACCCTGCGGCAGCTTGGTAATGTTGGCATAGCCCTCTTCGTTCACGTCCTGCTGGGCGGCAATGGCGGGCACAGCGGGCAGATACTTTACCAGCTGGTCAGCCAGCGTGCTGTCGGAAAGATCGCCCAGCACGACACCGCAGCCCGTAAAATCGCCGGTATAGTCAAAGTACAGGTTGCCGTTGGTGCGCTTGACGGAGGCCACCTGATACAGGGTAAGCTCACCGCCGCGCAGGGGCACATCGTTGTGGGTGTCGTACAGACGGACATGGAGCGAGCCCAGACGCCCCAGTACAATGTTGGCACTGGTGGCAAACGCCGGCAGGGCGCAGCATACCACAAGGCACATAGCCAGCAGCACAGCCGCCAGACGATGACGCAGATCAATGCTTTTCATGTTCTTCACCTCTCGTTTTCTTGGGTTTGCGTGTAGAAATCAGCATACCGATCAGTAAGATCAGCAGCATGGGCAGCGCCATAATGGGCGCAACAATAATGGGTTCAATTTTAAGCGCTTCTGCAGTAACGCGGAGGTGCTTGTACTGATCCGGGGTCTCTACGCGGCGACCGCGTACCAGCAGGCGGTGGGTGTTGATGCCGTAGGGGGTGCAGGTCATCAGGGTGACGTAGTCCTTGCCTTCGGCGATCTTCAGCTCATCGGTCTCGGTGGGCAGCACGATGGAGATTTTGTCCACCTCGTAGGTGAGTACCCGGTCCAGCACGGTGATGGTAAAGGTATCGCCCACTTCCAGCTGGTCGAGGTTGGTAAACAGCTTTGCGCTGGGCAGGCCGCGGTGCGCCGAGATGACCGCGTGGGTGCTCTCGCCGCCCACCGGCAGGCTGGTGCCCTCCAAGTGGCCTGCGGCGATCTGCAATACGCCGTCGCTGGTGCCGTGGTAGATGGGCAGCTCCACGCCGATTTTGGAAATGGTGATGTAACCCATAATGCCGGTGCCGGTAATATCCAGCGTGTCGTTGTAGCCGGTAAGCTGATCCGGGCGGTAAAGGGCGTTTTCGTTGGCGGCCACCTGTGCGTTAAAGGCATCGGCGGCGTCAAAGTAGGCGCTGTAATCCGCATCGGTCATGGTGTCCACGTCCTGCGCGTAGCTTGCCACAGCACGGGACTGATGCAATTGGTTGACGTAATCGCTGAGGGTGGGGTATAACATCACGGATAGACCCACGAAAAAGACGAGGATCAGGATGATGGTGCTTTTGTTCTTTTTCATGGGCTACTCCCTAATGTTATAAGGATAGGAGCGGGGGCCTTGCAGCCCCTTTGCTCCGGGTTCTTGGGGGAAATGGAGCTTACTTGTTCTCCATGCGCTTCTTGGTGACCAGCAGAACGATGGCCGCAACCATCAGGCCGCCGCCGACCACATAGAACAGGGTAGTGCCGATGCCGCCGGTGGAGGGCAGGGTAATGCCGCCGGCTTTTTTGTTGATGATTTTATTATTCAGGTTGGATTCACCGGACAGATTAACATTGTGTTCGTCGTGCGTTGCAGAAATGACGATTTTAGTTTTGTCACAGGCACTGTAACCGGTGGGAGGGGTGGTCTCCTTCAGGTAGTAAGTACCGGCGTCCAGACCCTTAACGTTAAACTGGCCCTTGTCGTCAGAGAACATTTCTTCGCCATCTTCAGTTCCAAAGTAGCGAGAGTAAGTGCCGTCCGTATTCTTTTTGAGCTTGATCTCATCTTCATCATTGCAAGCTTCACCGCTGTACAGACGGAAGCCAGCGCCCTCCAGCTTGTTGTTCTCGTTATCATCATCGTGATACTTGGTGTTGTTCAGCTGGTAGGTGTACACACGGACTTCGCTTTCGGGAGTGAAGCCCCAGTATGCGCTGTTTCTGGGGTTATTAGAGTACTGGAGCTGTACTTTGTTTTTGTTATCGGTAGAGCCACTTGTAGTATTGACAGCGGCTTTGTCGTTCAGGTGTGCAGTATAGGTGACCGTAATAGTAGCGCCGTCATTCAAATTGAACCTTGGATCTTCAACACAGGTTTTGACATCAGGAATGCCTACCACAAAATAGTTATGACTTTCAAGATCGGTAGTATCAATGGTATACTTCGAAGAATCGCCGGTGATATCATAGGGAATGCCCTTGGATTCAATGACTACACTATCGAGTCTGTCATAAGTAATGCCCTTGGACAAGGTATCATTGAACAAAACAGCGTACTCGTCATAGTAATCGTAAGCACGGCCATTGTCTCTGCTTGCGGGCAAGGTAGCAATCAGCTTGAACTGGAACTCTTCGTTGATCGCATGGTCAGCGCTGGAACCAAAACCTGCTTCGTTGGTGCCATCCTGATCGTCATAAACTTCCTTCTCAACATAGGGCTTTACAACCTTATGATTAACTAAAACGACATAGGGTGCTTGGGGAACATTCAGCAGGAAGAAGGAATTGTAGGCATGATAGAAATCGCGAAGGTTAAAGTAGGTAGTATCAACGATCAGATAATAACCTGACTCTGGAATGTTGATGCCACCGGTGTGATCTGTAATGACGGGTTTCGGGTTTGCATTGGCATCCGGGTAGAGATAGTGGCATACAACGCGCGCAAAAGCGATGCTGTAATCATCGGAATTATGCCATTTGCTGATAACCGCAAGAACGTCCTGAGCAGTGAAATTAGTTTTAAACTCACCGCCGATGGTAGGATCTGCCGTCAACTGCGCCAGAAACTCGTCAGGCTTAGTGATGCTGCTGCCCCACCCAACGTTGGAAAGCGTCTCATTGTCCTTACTAATAACACCCTTGAAGATCTGGAAAGCGCTGTAACCGTGGAGTTGGTTGAGGTCCTCCTCAGTCTCCCAAGTGTTGTATGCAAACGCCGGGATGGCCATGGCGCAAACCATAGCAACTGCCAGCAGTACAGCCATGAGTTTCTTCATTGCTTTTTTCATGGAAAAAGCCCCTTTCTTTTCTGCCCCTTGCCGCCCCCTGTGTTTTTGTACAGGGGGGGGGGTAGGGGTGTAGTTTTGTTCGGACTATCGCGTAAACTTTGCGCTGGGCGGGCGGGGGCTCAGCCCCGGCACGCCAGCAGAGAAGTGCAGTTTAGTCATCTGCCCTCCCTTCGCGTCTGCGCTTGCGGTGGATAAAACTATATGCCAGCGCGGTCAGCATCATTGTGCCGCCCACGGCTGTATACGGGAGTGTACCGGTGCCGCCGGTAGAGGGGAGAACGTAGTCAGAGTTGTCATTGGGGGTGTTTTCGCAGTAGTAGTAGAAGCTGCCAAACATCTGCCCTTCAGCCAACTTGTACTCGCTAAAGGTATCTGTACTCTTAAAGTCGGGAACGCCAGAGGCCGTGTAGCTGTGACTATTGTCAGAAATTACAAAATAATGGTAATTATTCGGTGTCCGATAACCATCAGGCGCTTGTGTTTCCTTCAAGCGATAGAAGGTGTTAACGTCCAGACTGCCAAGCGTTACGTTGCCGCTGGTGCTGGTCGCGCAGTTGCCGACATTATCCCAAGAGGTTCCGTTATACTTTTCCAGACTGAACTCTGCACCGGGCAGAACCTTGTCTGGCGTGCCGGAATACTTGACGATGGTCAAGCGGTTGGAGTTGAAGTCGATACCGGCAGAAGCTCCCGAACTGGAAGTAAATTTGGTGTTCGAATCCTCATAGCTCCACTTGCCATTCAGTTTTGCAGTGTTCTCAAAGGTGAAGGTAATGCCTTTAACCAGACCTTCCGTATTAACTCGGTAATGGAAAACCAGCACAAGCGGGGTGCTATCGGGTACCATTGTCCATGCCTTAAGCTGGTGGCTGCTATTGCTGCTGTACTTGGAATAGTAGGTGGACGTGTCAACGTTATTTCCGGCGGCATCGTCATCAAACTTTCCGGCTACACAGGTAAGGTCTGCACGCCATGTGGTTGCTTCCAGCGTACCATCTGCCTGCAGCTTGGCATCAAAAACAGAGATGCCTTCCAGCGTTACACGCTTGGTACCAGACCCATCAGCCCACAAATCAGAGGGCACGGTCATGACGTCTTGCAGATCCATGTCGGTGCCATTGTTCAGCGTTGCACCGTAGGGGTTCAGCTTGACCTGATAGGTCAAAAGACCGGTGGTTTCGTCAAAAGTACCGCTCTTGCCAACAACTCTGCGCGTAACTGTTTCGGTAAAGGAGGTATCGCCGATCTTTTCGCCTTTGCGCTCGAACGTTGCATGGTTCGTAAACTTTGCGGTATTGTTCTCGTCCCAGATGTCATGACAGGTAGTATCCAGCGTGGTGTCGTAGGTGATAAAGATATGGCTTTGGATTTTTTTCTTAACATTGTCTGTATAGCTGAATGCCTCCGGCGTCATGGTAATGACCATCTTGGTAGAGCCGTCTGCCAACTTGTTTACAGCAACTGTATAAGAGGTAGTGGACGGGGAAGCGCCATTGCAGTTGATTTTAACGCTGTTTTCGTCCAGAACCAGACCCTTGGGTATGGTATCGGTAATGACCCATTCATCGTCATCGATCCATTCGAGAATTCCTTTTTCGTTGATCTCAATCGTCCAAGGCAGCTTTGCGCCGGGCTGCAGGGTAGTGCTGCCGTTGCCGTTCTGAACATTATTCCAATTAAACTCACCGGCATACTTGTAGAAGTATTGAATCATGTCGGAGGTTTTGTTGACCTTCTGCTCAGCAGATACAGTGCTGCCGTCGTTGATGTAGCAGATGTTTTCTACAGCTGCACTGCTGCCGGGCAGGGAATCGATCTTGACTTTTGTTGCGTAGGTGATGGTCAGCGGGCCGGTCACACCGGAGCCTTTGAAGTTGATCGTAAACAGACCCAGATCTTTGCCATAGTCATCTTTTTTGCCGGAATCAGTCCATTCTGTGATCTTCACACTCTCGGTGACGTCGTGGCCGTCTTTGTCTGTTACCTTGATAGAGCTAAGATCAATCTCCTGTGCCTTGTAGTTCTTTTTGGCATTATTATCCCAGAACGTACCGCTATAATCGTAGTAAATATAGCTGTCGACGTTTTCCGCGTTGATGGTGCTCTTCCACTGCAGGGTGGCCTCTGTACCATTATTAGTCGGCTCACCAACTGCCTCTTTGGTAAGAACATCTGAGTCGATGTGGACAGTGCCTTCAGAGCTGCTGTCCAGCCCACCGCCCTCCAGATTGCCGGTGTTTTTGACATCCAGACCGGTCAGAGGGATAGCTTTTGTGACCCTTGTCTGGTAGGTGATCTCATACTTGTTGAAGCCTAGCTCAAGGTTGTAGGTGAGTTTGTGGTCTGTACTGTTGTAGACATCTGTTGGTTTGGTCTTGGTCTCATTGCCGTCTGCATCGGTCTTTTTGACCTTGAAAGAATTGGCAACAAATTCCTGATTTGTGTCGATCGTATCGGTAAATTTAGCGTTAGCAGGCAGATAACGCATGACGTCACCGTTGTTGATCTTGACAGTCCATGTGATGATCTCGCCGTCTTTGCTGAGCTTGCCCGATTTTTCAATATCCTTTGTTTTGATAGAGGTGGAAGTACCTTCTACATCATCACCAAATTTGATAAAGTTTTTTAAATCGTCCCCGTTGTAACTTGTGCTGCCAAAATTATCAGCCTTGACGCGGTAAGTGATGGTATAGGTGCCCTTTTGCAGGGTCTGACCACTAGTGCCCAAGGTGATCATTTTGCCCGTACTACCTGTGGTATCTGCCCAAGAAATGTCGGGCGCAGAACCATCCGGGCCAGTAACTTGGAGGAAGGTGTCAACATAGTCGAAGGTGACCCCGGACGGATTTGTGAGTGTATCGGTCAGCGTCAGGGGGGCTGCTCTGTCCTCCTTCAGGGTAAGTTTTACAGTGTAATCAACGTAAGCATTCTTGCCGTCGTACTTAAGCCCGGCAGATTGTTTATCCAGACTGAATTTCTTTTCCTCGCCGGGCGTGGTGCTTTCTTCGCGCTTAATATAAATGGTGACCTTTGCTTTTTCGTTGACCTTAAACTCATTGCTCCCGCCGGTCGTGACCTTGGTTTGGTCCCACCGGAAATCAAAGTTGACTGTACTTCTGACCTTGGTGGTATTCGACACCTGATCCTGATGAATAAAATCACGGTCATAGGTGAACAGGACGTACCACTTACCGTTTTCCTTTACAAACTGGTAGGTGCCACAAACGCTGCCCTTTGGACCGGTATAGTTCGGATCGATCAAGTCGCCAGTTTCCGAAGCAACGCTCTGCAAGTCAAAAGCCTCCGGCAAAGCTACTTTAACCTTGTAGTCATGGCTTGCAATGTCCTGAGCCGGAATATCCTTCAGTTCAAGGTAGCCGTGCATTTGGTCAGTGACAACGCTGGTGGCAACATCAACGTATTGGCTGCCCTGCTGCTTCTGAATCTTGAAATCAGTAACATAATTAGTACCGTCCAAGGCAGAGCCAACGGTCGTGGTGCTTACGGTCGTGGGCTCACCCGCCAGCGTAAGCATATCGGGGGCTTTCAGTGCGCCGTCAACGGCAGAGGAGAGCATCTCGTCTGCGTACTGGGCGGCGGCAACATCCACCACGGCCAGAACCTCGGCGTTGGAAAGGGTGACCTCAGCCACCTTGCCGTCCACGTCGCCGGAGATGACGGTCAGGGTGTTCTCGTCCGCCTCGCTCACGATGCCCACGGTCTCCACGGGCTGAGCGTCAGTCACGGTGGTGGTCTGCGGCTCGGCAGCGGGGGATGCCACGCTGGGGATAAGGGTGTCCGCGCCGGATGCAGAGGTGCCGGTGCTGTCCACCGGCTTTGCGGCGGGCTGCTCCGGGTTGGCGGTGTCGGGGAGATCGGGGGTGATCACGCTGTCGGCAGCGGGGGCGTCCTCGGCGGCGGGGGCGGTATCCAGCGCAGAAGCGCCGGAAGTTTCAAGCTCTGCGCCGTTCTCACCCTCAGCGTCCATGCTGAACAGGTCGTCCAGATCGTCCGCTGCACCATCGGCGCTGCTGTCCACAGCCACGGTGCGGGTGACGTACTTATTATAAATAACGATGTCGCCCACATTGGCGGCGCTGCCGTCCTCGCCGTCCAGCAGCCAATCCATGTCGCTCATGGAGCTGCGCAGGGCAAGCACGCTGGCCTCCTGCGGGATGGCGCTCTGGGGGATACCGGCGTACTTCAGGCAGTAGGAGAGGAACATCACGTCCCACTCGCCGTAGGGGTTGCCGTAAGACTGGCCGTAGCGGGAGTAGTAGTGCAGGGTCACGCCGTCTGCGGGGTCGATCTCGAAGTTTTTCTCGCTCTGCTCGTAGCCCAGCTGGGTCTTTGCCACGCTGAGCAGGTCCTCGTCCCAGTTGCCGGTCATCACGGCCTCGGCGTTGGCGGCCTGCCACTCTTCGGGGGTCTCAACGTCGGCGGAGGTGTCGCTCAGGCAGGCTACGGTGTGGTGATGCTCCGGCAGGGGGCAGGTAAGCACTTCCTCGTAGCAGGCGTCAGTGTGGTGGTGGTAGATGGGCTCCACGGTGTCCACCGTCGGCTCCAGTGCCACAGGCTCCGCCCATAGCCGCCAGCTCGGCGCTCTGGGTGGGCTCCACCACTTGCTCCACAAGCTCGCCCTCTTCCAGTCCACAGGTCAGCTCGTACTCGGTGGTATAGCAGTTTTCATCGTGGGTATGCTCAAATTTCTCGCAGATCAGGGTGCCGTCCTCGGGGTCGAAGCAGTCGTCACCGTGGACGTGCTCTTCCTCCATGCAGGTCAGGGTCTGCACCTCGGTGTAGCAGTCCTCGGTGTGCTCGTGGGGCACAAACTCGATCTGCGGCTCCAGTGCCAGCGGCGCGGGCTCAGCCTCAACGGTGGGCTGGCTGGTGGCAGCAGCGGCGGCCACCTCGTCCGCATTTTCAAGCTCGCCTTCCTCGTAACCGCAGGTGAGCACCTTGGTGTAGCAATCCGCGGTGTGGGTGTGCTCCTCCTCGCCGCACTGGTACTGCGCGGTCATCGAGATGCCCACGCCATGCAGCTGCCAGTTGACGAACAGGGTGGTGATCATGGCAAGTGCCAGCACAAATGCGGTGTAGCGCCGCAGGGTGTGCCGGTTCTCGCGGAACCGCTCCATGTACGTTTTAAGAATGTCGTTCATAACGAAATACCTCCTCCCGGGGTCAATGGATCAACGAGAAGCTGGACAAGGGCCATATCCGCAGGAAAACCCTGCCCACGATCTGGCTTTTTTCAACGCAACCTATCACGCTGCTGCGGCTGTCGATGGAGGTGGCACGGTGGTCGCCCAGCACGAAGTAACGGTTTTCCGGCACCTGATAGGGGAACCGGATGTCGCATTCGCCCACGGTCAGCGCGTCCACATAGGGTTCGTCCAGCGCCACGCCGTTTACCGAGACTACGCCGTTCACGTCCATATCGATCACATCACCGGGCTGCCCGATGATGCGCTTGAGCAGCAGCTTGTTCTGCCAGTAAAACCCGCACAGCTCGCCGTTTTCAATGTGGTTGGATTTTACCAGCAGGATAATGTCTTTATCATTTAATGTAGGGTACATGCTGTCGCCGGAGACCTGAAGCACCGGCAGAAACAGCGTAGCCAGCAGCACGGCTGCTGCGGCCACCACCACCAGAATATAGATCGTACTGCGCAGCACCCGCTGGTAGCGGCTCTGGTACGCAAGACGCTCACGTTCTGCGGCCACTTCCTCGGTGGAAGGGATGGAAGCGAACCGGATATCGCGTTTTTTCATGTTTCCTCCGAAGGCAGGCCGTCTGTGCTGCGATACTGGTCCAGCAGCTCGTTGGCCTTATGGTCAAATGCCTGCCAGCGCTGCTGCACCTCCTGCTCGGCGCGCTCTACCATGGCCTTGCAGTCGGCCTCGGTCTGGGTGCGTTTTTGCGCGGCGGCGGCGGTCATGGCGTCGCATTCCTGCTGCGCCTGCGCTTTCAGGCTGTCGGCGTCTGCCTGTGCCTGCTCCAGAATGCGCTTGGCCTCGCTGCGCGCCTGCGAAAGGGTATTGGCGGCGGTGGCGTTGGTGTCCGCAAGACTGGCCTGCACTGAGTGCAGATAGTCATCGGCGGCGGCCTGCGCGGCGGCGAACACGTTGTTCAGCTCCAGCGCGGCCTGCGCGATGGAACCGGCGCTTTCCAGCCGGAGCTGCCGGTCCTGCAGCTGCGCGGTAAGCGCGGCGTTCTGCGCCTTGAGCTGGTCCTCGCTCTGCTTCAGCGCATAGATGATCTCTATCAGTTCAGCGCGGTGCATCCGCCGCAGTTCACGATCTGCCATTTGCGTACAAACTCCCGAATGTAAAGATAACGAAAATTTTTTCGAAAATACCGAAACAACTTAAAGGAAATGCCTGATAATTCACTTGTTGCCACGCAATTTGCGCAGCGGGAGAGACCTTTTATAAACTATCTTAGTTTAGCACATTCCATGTAACAACAATATAACAAATCAGACACAAAATCAAGAGATAAAGCCGAAAAAATATCGCATTTTTTTGCTTTTTATATAGAAAAAGCCCAAAAAACGGCCACTGACCCCCCAAAAGCTTAAAAAGTTTGTTCACAATTCTGGAACGTGAAGTGCTGCGCAGTAATGCACTGAATTACAGCGTGTACGAAAAACGGGAGCCGCACTTTTCGAAAAAAGCGCGGCTCCCGGATCTGAACTTTGGGGTGATGCTTTTACTTGCCGAAGCTGCCCAGCAGGCTGTTCAGCGATACAAAGGACTGGTAGATGACGTTAACGTTGTTGATGATGGAGCTTGCACCGGAGAAGATGCGGGCAATGTAGTTGAACACCTTGCCGATGTCCAGGAAGGACTGATAAGCGTTGCTGGCGCCGCCGTCCAGATAGGTCATCTCCTCGGCTTCGATAGCGGAATAGCTGGCGGGCATTTTCATGGTAGAAGTAGTCATGGTAAGATCCCTTTCTTCAATGGTGTCATTGTGTTTACAGCAGTGTTCAGAACATGGTGGCGACCAGCAGGGTAGTAAGCAGGGCACCGGCCACAAGTGCAGGCCCTACATACTTTTGCCACTGGGTGGCGGCAGGCTGGGTGGTGGGCTGCGGCACGGTAGAAGTACCGACCTTGGCAGTCCAGTGGGCGTAGATGGTGGCGTCGGAGGTGAACACGGTGGAGGTGGTCACCTTGCTGCCGCCCACCGGCTCGGTGTACCAGCCGTCAAAGGTGTAGCCCGTCATGGTAGGCTGCTCGGGCGTGCTCTCCAGTTTGCCGGACAGGTTCGTGTAGGTTACCACGGTGGAGCAGATGCCGCCTTGGGCATCCATACCAATGGCGTACACGTTCTCTTCCTTTTTGCTCCCTGAAGTTGTGTCGGCGGCAAATGCAGCCGGCAGTGCGCAGCACAGCAGCGTGAACAGGCAAAGCCCGACCACCAGCGTTTTCAGGAATTTTTTCATGAGATCCCTCGCTTTCCTTCACAAAGATGGAGACACTGCCCCGCCCGGGGACAGCCCGGACATCGGCGTAGTTTCTTCAACTTATTTTTATCACATCCAGTGTACCAGAACCGCAACAAAAAATACAGTCTTTTGAGAAAATAATAAGAAAAATCAGGAAAAAAATAAATTTCACCTTTGCAATATGAATCTTGTGCCCCCTGCGGACTGTGTTTTTTGAAAAACGCATCCCGCAAAACTTGCCTTTCGTAAAAACATGGAAGGATATGGAAAACGCAGGGTCCCGGCCGCAAAGCCCAAAAACCGA
>ENA-ORRE01002022-ORRE01002022.1-human-gut-metagenome-genome-assembly--contig:-NODE-2022-length-12526-cov-2.753428_pt1 | contig 12526 bp, 7 predicted proteins | sample MGYA00242171_ERZ509126 | MGnify/ENA primary metagenome ERZ509126 (study PRJEB26280, sample SAMEA2338648) | human gut metagenome | biome: human gut; feature: human-associated habitat; material: faeces... | reverse complement strand
CCCCCATCCGATACAGGCTGCTGCGTCCATCGCTTCTTCCGCTTTGTCGTTTGCAATTGGAATTGCATTGGCATCAGGAACTCCACCGGTGCTGACAGAAACATAACCTCCGGCCTGCAGAATCTTGTCATAAGCCTTCCGGTCGACGATCAGGTCTTTGATTACCGGGAAAGCGCCGCAACGCCAGGGTTCGATCGTTATAGTAGCTCCGTCTTCGAAACGGCGCATGTGCAATTGACAGGTAGTTACGTCATCGTCCGGTCCGTGAGCACGGCCGTCGACGAACAGACTACAAGTACCGCAAATACCTTCACGGCAGTCATGATCGAATGCTACCGGTTCTTCGTTTTGTTCTACCAGCTGTTCGTTGAGAATATCGAGCATTTCCAGAAATGAAGTGCCGGTAGAAATATTGTGAACTTTATATGTTTTAAACTCGCCTTTTGATTTAGCGTCTTTTTGCCGCCAGATCTTCAGAGTCAGTTCTTTTAATATTTTATCTGCCATAACCAATATTATTTTTGATTTCGGATTTACGATCGGGGTATAAGCCTGAACCGTAAATCACAAATCGTAAATTATTTATTTATAAGAACGTTGAGTAAGTTGGATGTTTTCGAACACTAATTCTTCTTTATGGAGTTCCGGTGCTTTATCTTCACCTTTGTATTCCCATACAGAAACATATTTAAAATGTTCGTCATCCCGTTTGGCTTCACCTTCTGCGGTCATCGATTCTACCCGTAAGTGTCCGCCGCAAGATTCATTCCGATCGAGAGCATCGTGAGCCATCAGGTCGGCGAGTTCTATAAAGTCGGCGACACGGGCTGCTTTTTCCAATTCGTTGTTCATCGCTGTAAATTCACCGGTTACGCGCAGATTTTTATAGAAATCTTTTTTCAATTCGGCGATCAGTTCGATGGCTTTCTTCAAACCGGCAGCTTCACGGGCCATACCGATGTATTCCCACATGATGTGTCCCAGTTCTTTATGGAAATGATCCGGAGATTTCGTTCCTTTGATGTCATACAAACGACGCAGACGGTCGGTGACATGTTTTTCAGCTTCGTCGAATTCCTTGGTATTGGTATTGACTTTCGGAGTCTGGATTTCTTTGGCCAGATAGTCGCCGATGGTATACGGCAGAATGAAATAACCGTCAGCCAGTCCCTGCATCAAGGCAGAAGCTCCTAAACGGTTTGCCCCGTGATCCGAGAAGTTACATTCGCCGATAGCGTACAATCCGGGAATCGTAGTCATCAAGTTGTAATCTACCCAAAGTCCGCCCATAGAATAGTGGATAGCCGGATAGATCATCATCGGATTGTTGTAAGGATCCACAGCGGTGATTTTTTCGTACATCTGGAACAGGTTACCATATCGTTTTTCAATAGTATCCCGGCCTAATTGTGCGATAGCATATTTAAAGTCCAGGAATACGGCTTTACCTGTATTGTTGACTCCGAATCCGGCATCGCATCTTTCTTTAGCAGCACGTGAAGCGACGTCACGGGGTACCAGATTCCCGAATGCCGGATAACGGCGTTCCAGATAGAAATCCCGGTCTTCATCGGGTATATCGTTCGGATTTAAAGTGCCTGCCTGTAATTTTTTAGCATCTTCGATTTTTTTCGGTACCCATACCCGGCCGTCGTTACGTAACGATTCGGACATCAGGGTCAGCTTACTCTGCTGGTCTCCGTGTACAGGAATACAAGTCGGGTGAATTTGCACGAAGCAGGGGTTCCCGAACATAGCACCACGTTTGTAAGCTTGCCAGGCTGCACTACCGTTACATCCCATCGCATTGGTAGACAGGAAGAATACATTGCCATAACCTCCGGTAGCCAACACTACGGCATGGGCTCCGAAACGCTCGATTTTTCCGGTAACGAGATCCCGGGCGATTACTCCGCGTGCTTTACCGTCGACGATCACGATATCCAGCACTTCGTGGCGGTTGTACATTTTTACTTTACCGGCCTGAATCTGACGGTTCATGGCCCCGTAACATCCCAGCAACAATTGCTGTCCGGTTTGGCCACGGGCATAGAACGTACGGCTTACCAAAGCTCCACCGAAAGAACGGTTGGCCAGTAATCCGCCGTATTCACGGGCAAAAGGAACACCTTGAGCTACGCATTGGTCGATAATGGAGTTGCTTACTTCTGCCAAACGATATACATTGGCTTCCCGGGCACGATAGTCACCGCCTTTGATGGTTTCGTAGAACAAACGGAATACAGAGTCGTTATCGTTGGGATAGTTTTTGGCTGCGTTGATACCTCCCTGTGCAGCGATAGAGTGTGCACGACGGGGAGAATCCTGATAACAGAAAGCGGTTACATTGTATCCTAATTCGGCTAAGCTGGCAGCTGCAGAACCTCCGGCTAGTCCGGTACCTACAATGATGACATCCAGTTTCTTTTTGTTTGCCGGGCTGACAACACCAATATGAGCTTTGTGAGCTGACCATTTGTCTTTCAACGGTCCGGCAGGTATTTTAGCATCTATTACTGACATAATAAATTGATTTAAATTTTAAATTTTGATTCCAGACTTTAGATTGATAAAACCGAATTTATCAATCATCGATCATAAATAATTAGTTTCCCAGTCCTGCGATGAAATACAGTGGAATAATGCTGAAGCCTACTGCAAATACAATTGCAAAGAAATAAGCTAAACATTCCAGACGCTTTCTCCAGATATCATTTGAGAAACCGATAGTTTGGAAAGCAGACCAGAAACCGTGAGTGATATGTAATCCTACTAAAACGGCTCCCAGAATATAAATCAAACAGTATACAATGCTTGATTCGAATAAGCTGGAAACCAATGTGTAAGTATCTTCCATTTCAACACCTCCGACTGTAATGGCTGACAACGGAGTTCCCAAAGACGGGAATTTAATGTTCCACCAGAAATTATACAGGTGGATCACCAGAAAGATCAACACCATTGCTCCCAGAATGTACATGTTGCGGGAAGCCCAGGTGGCATTTTGACTCTGGTTTCTCAGGGCATATTTCACCGGACGCGCTTTCTGATTCTGAAGAGTCAGTACAGAAGCCCAAATGATGTGAATGATAAACCCGATAGCCAGGATGGGTTCAATAATTTTGATAATCGGGTTCGTAGCCATAAAATGAGCTCCCTGATTGAATAAGGCCCCGCTATTATCAAAAATCAACAATAAATTTAGCGCCAGGTGGACGCAAAGAAACGAAATCAGAAAAAGTCCCGATAAACTCATGATGACTTTTTTTCCGATCGAAGAGGTCAAAAAATTGCTCATAATTTGTTTTATTTATTAATAACTGGTTTAATACCCTTTAATCCTGCAAAAGTATCCTTTTTCTTTAACTTTACCCTATTTTAATACATTAGAATGATTCTAAATTCGGAATTTTTTCTGTAATAAAAACGGGGCCTGAAATACTTTGAAAACTAATTGTACCTGATTTTACTTTCTTCCAAAGCCTGATATATAATATCCTGTATTTGGGTCCGTATATTCATTTCAGATAATTTTGTGTTAAATTCGTCGGGATAAGTCCGGTTGGATAAAAATAGGTATAACAGTTTGTTATCCGGGTCGCACCAGGCCATAATCCCCGTGAAACCGGTATGTCCGAAGCTGGTCAAAGGGAGACACTTACTGACCGGATTGATCTTGGTTTGATCCGGTTCGGGTTTGTCGAAACCCAGGCCTCTGCGGTTTTTAGGAAACAGATTGTTTTTACAGCTGAAGGTGGCCATCGTTTCGGGTGAAAAATAATATTCTCCTCCATAGGTTCCTCCGTTCAGATACAATTGCATCATTTTGGCCAGGTCTTCGGCTGTTGAAAAGAGACCGGCATGTCCTGCAATGCCACCGAGCAGCGCTGCGATAGGGTCGTGTACATAGCCCTTGAGTTCCGTTTTGCGGTAAAGTTTATCGACACACGAAGGAACCAGATTATTTTTATTCAGGCGTTTGTGAGCAAGAAAATCGGTATGGTGCATACCTAATTTCCGATAAAATTCTTCCTGACAGTATTGGTCTAACGATTTTTCAGTTACATGTTCCACTGCGAATTTCAGAAGAATAAACCCCAAATCGCTGTAGGCATATTCTTTTTTAGGATTTAGCGGTGAATGAAGTATACAGGACCGGATCGTGTCCTGGTAGGCCGGGAACATATAAAGTCCGGGTTCCATGTATTTATAGCCCGGTTTCGGGGAATTGGAGACCGTGCTGTCTTTAAACCGATAATTGAGATTTACATATAACCTGTCTTTCAGGCGGGTGGTGTTGTGCGCTGTCCGTTTGCTGGTAAATAAAGGTCCGGGGAGCGATTTCGGATCGATAGCATCCGTAAATAAAGGCAGAAAGGTTTTCAAACCTGCATTGTGGCATAGTACTTCCTGTACGGTGATGTCTTTTTTATCGGTCTCTTTTAATGGAGGATAATAGTCCGACAACGGAGCCGCCAAATTGATTTTCCGGGAATCGTACAGTTTGATTATGGCCGGTAGGGTGGCTGTGATTTTGGTTACGGAGGCCAAATCGTAAATGTCGGATGTTTTGTTGGGAGTCGTTTGTTTGTAGGTATGATGACCGAAGGCCTTATTGTAAAAGATATTACCGTCTTTGGCAATCAGCACCTGACAGCCGGGGGTGGCATGTGCCTGGACCGCCAGTTGGCAGATGGAGTCGATTTTGGCTAATTTTTCAGAATCCAGGCGGCACATCTCCGGACTGGTATAACTCAGTCTGGTTTTGGGCGTTTGAATACCTGTACCGGCCGGATAATCCGGATTTACACAAACCGGGAGCCGGGCAGTCATGGCTATGCCTCCGAAAATGGCTTGTGCCGCATACTGTTGGGCATAAAGATGATTTTCGTAGCTGAGCAATAAAGCATCGGTCGGGAGGGAAACGTAGGAAGCGAGACCGTATGGGATGCCCGGATGGCATAAAATGATTCGCTTGCCGGTTTGCTGCCGGATCAGGGTATCTAAGACCGGCGAATAACCGAAATCTTTTTGAGCCGAATTCGTACTCAGGTTATTATAAATAATGATACAATTAAAAGGTTGAAGTTTTTTTTGCAAATTCCGGAGTTCTTCGTCCGATAATTTTTTGTTTGCTACGAAGTGAGTGACTTGAGTATAACGTTCCAGTGTCGTTTGAAAATTGTTTACTGCTCTGGCTCCGAAATTCAGACTGGCGATACGGAGGGTATCCAGGCGTTTGAGGGGAAGTAAAGAGTCTGTATTTTTAATCAGGGTGATGGCTGCCTGGTAAAGTTGTTGCTTCAGAGCTATGTCGGTAGGAGAGTTGAGACGTGACCATAGACCCGGGGTTTCGGCCGGATAAACATTCGGTAATACATATTTTTGCTTTGCTTCCAGTATCTTCCGGCATTTTTCATCGATCGTCCGCTCGTCCAACAGGCTATCGGTCAGGGCTTTTTTGATCGCTTCCACTGCTTTTCCCAGATTGGCCGGAAAAAGGAGCATGTCGTTACCTGCTAGCAGTGCTTTTACTTCTGCTTCGCCGGGCTGGGAGTTTTGGGTTACCCCCTTCATATTCATGGCATCGGTGAAGCACAGGCCGGAGAAGTTCAGCTCCCGGCGTAACAATCCCTGGATGACCGGGCTGGAGAGAGAAGCCGGAATGCCTGTCGAATCTATCGATTTAACCGCCAGATGGGAGACCATAACCGCCGGAATGCCGGCTTCGATCAGATGCTGGTAAGGATAGAGTTCGACAGAGTCGAGGCGTTGGCGGGAATGTGGGATGACAGGCAGGGTATGGTGAGAATCGGTATCGGTATCTCCATGCCCCGGAAAGTGTTTGATGACGGGAAGCACGTTTTGACTCAAAGAGCCATAAGCATATAAGATCGCTTTTTGGGTAACCTCCTCCGGGTCTTCGCCGAAAGAACGCATTCCGATGATCGGGTTCCGGGGATTGCTATTGATATCTACTACCGGGGCGAAGTTTACGTGAACCCCTAGTTCCTGGCAATGCCGGGCGATAGTTGCTCCCAATGCATAAATCAGACTATCTTTCCGGATAGCCCCGTTGGTCAGCATTTTGGGGAATTCCATCGCAGTTTCCAGGCGCCAGCCTACTCCGTGTTCCGCATCCATCCCGATCATTAAAGGATATTTCGCTGCTTTTTGATACCGGTTGGTTAGTTTGATTTGCTGAGTCGGTTTCCCCTGGAAAAAAATGAGCCCTCCGACGTGATATTGCCGGATTTGTTTTTCCAGTTCGTTTTCGTAATTTTCGTTCTTGTTGCTGTAGGCCGCAATCATGAAGAGTTGGCCTATTTTTTCATCCAGACTCATTTGGTGGAGGATCGAATCGGCCCAGGAGTGCCGGGATGCTTCGGCCGATTGGGAATAACTTCCCTGAAATACCAGAATACCTATAAACAGTAAAATGATTTTTTCTTTCATATCCGGAATGCGTACTTGCTAGCTAGAAATATTCCCGCAAATGTACGAAAAAACAGAGGGTACCGTCTTGACGATACCCTCTGTTGTATGCTAATGAATGTTAAATTATTTCAACAATTCAGCTACTTTATTTTGTAATTCTTCTCCTCTCAAATCTTTGGCAACAATAACATTGTTTTCGTCCAATACAACCAAGTGAGGAATTCCATTTACACAATAAAGTTGTGCAGCTGCATTTTGCCATCCTTTCAAGTCGGAAACGTGATTCCAGGTCAATTTATCATCTTCGATCGCTTTCAACCAGGCATCTTTATCCTCATCCAGAGATACACTCAGAATTTCGAGTCCTTTCGGATGGAATTTCTCATACATTTTCACTACGTTGGGATTTTCTCCACGGCAAGGGCCACACCAGGATGCCCAGAAATCGATCACTTTTACTTTACCTTTGATAGAGTGCATAGACAGCGGTTTTCCGTCGGGAGTATTCAAAGTAAAATCAGGAGCAACCTGGCCTACTGCTACTGCAGATAATTTCTGGATTCTGTCGGCGATTGTTTTTCCCGGTTCTGTTGCTTTGGCATTTTCCCCCAGGGTATTGAATTTTTCGACTAGTTTTTCATAATCATATTCGTAGAGTTTGCCGGCTAAAATATAAGCAGCGACATAGCTGTCTGCATTCGCTTTGTTTATAGCATCTTCTTTAGCTTCATAATCTTTCATCAAGTTCTCGTACTGCTCCTGCAATTCTTTCATTTTAGCTTCATCTTTTTCCTGGTAGGCAACTACATCGAAATGTATCACCTTGCTCCGGCAAAGCACATGGTTCAGCTCATTAGCCATTTTACCCATTTCGTTTGAGATTGCGGTATATTGATTGGCTATTCCTTGGGTGGCAGTTCCTTCGATTTTAGAAGCTGTCGGATTTTCCAGATTTAAGTTTGCAGTAAAATCGGCATTCTCTACAAAAATAAGATCCCCTCCCCGTTGTCCTTCAACGACGATAAAAGCTGGGGTCAGCCCGGCAACGCTACCTGTCAGTTTGAATTTGCCTTCGGCTACAGGAGCTTTGGCCAGTGTATCGATCGTACGTCCCTGACGTTGTAATAAATAAACGTTGTTCGCTTCGCCTCCTGTAATGGTCCCGTTGATATTGTATTTCGGTGTTGTGTCACAGGCTGATAGTGATACGGCTATAACAGCTAAAGATAATAAACTTTTCTTCATGATTTTAGAGTTTGTGATAAAAATTAACTAATACAAAGATAGGGATAAAAATAACAAAACGATGCTTCGGGCATCGTCTTGTCATGTTAATGTTTAGTTAATCTTTCGCTTCATAAACCAGAATTCATTGAAGCCGATATTAATACGGACTTTTGCAAATTTTTCCTGAATCAAACCGTTTTGTTCTGTTCCACGGATTCCCAGATCGAATGCCACGCCAAGGAGAAGGATCCCGTTACGGGCCGTGTAAAAAGGAATTTGAGAACCGAAGGTGATGGCGTAAGTATTGATATCTACATTTTTGACATCGATGCCGGAATGAATAAAATAGCCTCCTAACATATAACTGTTGCGCTGCCACCAATAACGTCCCAGCCGTTCCGGTGTCCAGGACAACCCTAAGGCTGCTTTATGGTAATCTTTCAGTTCCTGATTTTTACCGAACTCTTCATAAACAGACATCTTTTGGAACGTATAGTCTCCGGCAATATCCCATTTCCGGTTGTATCTGAAATCGAATCCGCTCAAAATACGGAATGGATATTTGATATATCCCCGCTTTAAAGTCAGATCATTGAGCATCTCGGTCGTGTTGGTACTGGAATTGACGCTATAAGCCATATAATCGGTTTTGGACCTTAGTTTTTGTGTAAAATTGAAAGCCGATCCCAATGTCAGAATGGATTTGGGAGACAGATTCAAAGTATATTGGATGCCGGGGGTAAACAAAACATCGTGAATACGATTGTTTTCACTGGTTTTGATAATTTTACTACCTTCGATCATCGTGGTCAGGGTCTGACGTTTTTCGATCTTACCGAAAATTAAAGACGTGTTCAAACCGATCGATAAGTTTTTATATCTCCAGCCTAATCCGAGGTAAACGTCATTCAGCCCGCCTTCTCCTTGAATGTTTTGTGTGAAATAGGAATTTGTGCTTCCTGGAATAATATTGGTATACAATAAGTCATATCCGATATCCGATTTTTCTGTGAATCCCAGAGACATATACATATTTTTGTATAGGCGGAACGCTATGTTGAATGCTGTATTTTGTGCCACCCGGTAACTTGCATTTTCTTTGTAAGTAGACAAGTGGGCATACTCGCCCGTGACACCGAATTGGAAATAAAGCCGGGTCGTATCCAGGGCCGTATAAGATGCCGGATTCAGATAATTGATATTGCCGTTGTCGCGCATAGCTGCCGCAACTCCACCCATAGCGTTGTAAGGACCAACATTTTCTGTCTGTAAACCGATTCCATATACAGAATATGGGGTTCCGATGTTGTCCTGTCCGTACACCTTAAAAATAAATATAGACAAGAATGTGATAAGAAGTATTCTTTTCATAATTGATGATATCGGATATATGATTCTTTTTTAGTCTTTATAACTGGCATAATATACTCGTAATATCGGTTTTTCTTTAATAATAACCCGATCAAAAGAATTAGTCATGTCTGGTAAAGTAAGTAAAAATTGCGGTTCTTTACCTGGGATGGGTGCTGTGTTTATTAAATTTTGGTAATAATCCGTAATATCAAAGATATATCGGTTGTTGTCTATATTTTCTGAGTCGACAACATATTTACCAACAATCGGGTTATTGGTACTGTTATAAACAATACTCCCCACTTCATTATAACTGTTTGTAGAATATACATATAAGGAAGAAGGTAGAGTAATGTCAGGGAAAGGCCATACTAAAGGTTTTAATTCGATTTCTGCTTTGACGACAGTTTTATAGGTTTCTTTTATGTCAGGAAATGGAAGAATGAGTTTTATCATATAACCACTCATTCCCTGAGTTATAGCAATATCATTTTCGCTATAAGGAACAATGATCCGTTGGTTTGTCAGCGATTTGAATGGGTCTGCCGGTTGTGTATAAATTGCATTGTATTGATAAGCATTACTCTGAGTAAGTAACTTTAAATCATAATATTGTTTCTCGTCTGTATCATGATAATGAAAGCGCATGAATAAACTGTCCGGAAGCATACTGATTCCGATAATACAATTGTTATCTTCAGATGTTTTTATAGCTAATCCTTTGAAATAATTCAGGAATTTGAAATAACTGATCGCACTATTTGCTGAAGGTTTAAATATGGGATCTTCATACTTCATTTTTTCAAATAGATCTATGAGAAAATCACTGTTCCCTAGTTTGAACTCTGCTTCTTTCATATTTGCCCTTTTAGGGAGGAAAGAAACTCTGCCTAAACTATCTCCCCAGGCTATAGGTGCAACATTGTAAATGTATTCCCCTTTCTCGGTGTTCAGATAAGGAAGTTCGGATAAACGATAGAGATCGAACGTTTGTATTTTGGGAGAGGAGATAGTATCTCCCCATAATTTATTACCGAATTTGAAATGAAAGGTAACCGAGTCCAATTTTATCCGCGCCGCTATGTTTGGCGTAGAAGAAGGTACAAGTTGGAAACAGGGATATGTAACGGTTGTTCCACTCATTTGGTCTTCATAACGTCCCATAAACATTTGGGAGATAGCATCCCCATATCTTCCACTGGAAGTGATGAAAGAGTCTAACTTGACCGTTCCTGTTTGTTCTATAAATGATGTTTTTACTTCTATTTGATTTTCATTGTAAATTAAATCCTGCCCGATTGTGGTCAGATCATTGTTACAGGAAGATAGTACTAAGATAGTAAAGACTAAAAAAAATACAATTCGCATATATAAGGTATTTACTGATAATACGACGCGAAGGTATAACTATTTTCCAAAAATATGGCAAGTCGGACAGGAATTTATTATTTTCTTACCGGGCTTAACTTACGGAAGTATTCTTTATCATTTATATACAGTGCTGGTTTCTGAAAGAGTAGTTGTGTTAAAAATGTATAATGGGAAGGTGATCGGAATATTATCTCTGGATTTGCTTGGAATTATAAGTAAAAAATGTTTAGTTTTGCCGGGAGAATTCAAATAGATAAACTGAAAAAGTTTATAATAACATAAAAATAAAAGTGAATTTATGAAGAGAGTAAATTTTTTATGCCTGGTTTTACTAGGATTGTTTTTTACTGCTTGCCATTCGAATGACGATACGTGGGGTGATTGGTCCCGTTCATTTTCGTTCGGAGGATTTCCTAGAACAGGAGCAGTTACTTTTACTATTGATGATGTTGTATATGTTGGATTGGGATTTAATATCCAGCTGGATCAGCAGGATAAGACTTTGACCGATTTTTGGATGTATAAAGATCGTATCTGGACTCAGATTGCTGATTTTCCTGGTGAAGGACGTTATGGGGCCGTAGCGTTTGTGGTTGATGGTAAAGCTTATGTCGGGACAGGGTATAGACCTGATCAAAATACAACAACAGAGCAGTATTTTAATGATTTTTATTGCTATGATCCAAGTACGAATACATGGAGTGATGCACCTGTTACTTATTTGCCTGATGGTGCAGTTGCCCGTCGTGATGCTGTGGCCTTTAGTTTAAAAGGGAAAGGATATGTGGGGACAGGAATTGCAAAAGGTGCTCAGGTGATAAAAGATATGTATTGTTTTGATGGAACTAACTGGACTTCGGTTGGTTTTCCCGGGGATGCCCGTTGCGGTGCTTCTGCTTTCGTTATTGGGAATAAAGCTGTTATTTGCTTGGGAGCTGGTGCTACATCGGGAAATTATCGGTATGATGTATTGGTTTATGACGGAGATTTAGAAGATGTTAATAATCCGACAAGGGCTTGGATAACCGATAGACACGCTTTGGTTGATAAAGATGGAATCGGCTGGGATAATGATTATAATCGTATACCAAGAGCGTATGCTGTTGCATTTACTTCAAATCGTGACGGGAAGATGAAAGGGTATATTGCGACTGGTAGTGGAAATTATTCAAACACTTGTTGGGAATATGACATAGAAAGAGACCGTTGGGATGAAGTTACGGAATTACCGAGTATGATGTCTAGACGTTCTTATGCGGTAGGTTTTTCGATTGATAATTATGGATATGTCACTTTGGGAGGGGCAAGTGTCGGAAAAGTTATTGATACAGACATGTGGAAATTTACTCCTGGTATCGATGAAGATGATGATAACGATTATGCTGCAGGTGATTAATTGGTAAGGAAATTAATTCATATTGTAAGAAAAATTGCTAGATAAAGGTTCTTAAATTGAATTATCTAGCAATTTTTGTTTTTTGAATATTTGTACAATACTGTCGTATTCTGAATTGTGATAGTGTTTGTTTTAGAAGAATAAATGATTTGAGGTTTAGGTTAGACTTTTGTTTAAAATTAAGTATTATTTTCGATTGGAAATTTTAGGATATATGAATATTAGGTGAATGAATTTTGGAGGGTGTTGAGAATGATATTTGAAAAGCAAAATTGGCACTATAAAATATTTGTGTAAATGTGAAATACGGGATTTAGATTGAGTTTCGATTTTTTATTTTATAGATTTACAAAATGAAGAAGCTTATGTAAGAAAAAAATCAAGTAGTTTCTGATGAGGTATTAAGCAGGGAGTTCCTTAGCCGGTTCAAGACAGAAGCCGATGTAAGCAAGTTCCTGAAGTAACTGTATGCCCAAGTATTGGAGAAGATTCTTGAAGGAGAGATGGATGCCATTTAGGTTATGAAAAGAACTCTGTAGCCGGAAATAATAGTGGTAATTCACATAATGGCAGTTATTCGAAGAAAATTCAAACAGAACATGGGGAGGCAGTCATTTTCATTCCCTGTGACCGTAACGGTTAGTTCGAATCGATCGCAGTTCCTAAACATGAAAGCCGTGGACTTTCCATAGAAAAGCTTGTTATTTCTCTATTATGCTAAATGGATGGGTGTTCCTGAAA
>ENA-ORRE01002021-ORRE01002021.1-human-gut-metagenome-genome-assembly--contig:-NODE-2021-length-12526-cov-5.253147_pt1 | contig 12526 bp, 11 predicted proteins | sample MGYA00242171_ERZ509126 | MGnify/ENA primary metagenome ERZ509126 (study PRJEB26280, sample SAMEA2338648) | human gut metagenome | biome: human gut; feature: human-associated habitat; material: faeces... | reverse complement strand
CAAATAAACATATTTTTAAGGGACGACTAAATAGCTTTATTCCCGAAAGATTAAAAGAAAAATTAACAACTATAGACCTCATATGTCACGGAGTTCCATCACCATCTGTTTGGAAAGAATATATAAAGTATATTGAAAAAAAATATGGTATACTTCAAAGTTGCACATTTAGAGACAAAGCATTTGGCTGGGCCAGCCATTTTGAAACTTTTCGATTCTCAAGCGGAAAGACAAAATCTACCAGAATATTCAGAGACTTGTTTTATAGTCATCTTATGTTAAGATACTCATGCTATAAATGTCCATTTACAAACCTTAACAGGGTGGCAGATATCACCGTTGGAGACTTTTGGGGATGGCATAACTTTAGCACACAATTTAATGATAATTTAGGGGTTTCTTTAGTATTTGTCAACTCCGAAAAAGGAGAACGGCTATATAATATGACAAAGTCAAATCTTCTATATATTCCAAGCAACGTAAAAGACTGTTTACAACCTCAACTACAGCATCCATCTCCCATACATCCAAAGAGAGAGCAATTCGAACAGGATTTTATAAAAAAAGGGTTCCAATTTGTTGCAAAAAAATATGGGGCAATTGGTATCCGCTTTGCAATAAACCAAATCAACGAGAACTTAAAAGTCGTTTACGACAAAGCTAAGTGGCATTTAAAACATATTCTTAAATGAAAAAAATCGGCATTATAACATTTCATAGAGCAAACAATTTTGGAGCAGTACTCCAATGCTATGCCCTACAAGAAACCCTTCGTCATTTAGGTTATGAGGCAGAGGTAATAGACTATCGTGAGCCTTTCACAGAATTAATCTACAATCCCGTCCGTTGGGACATTATGAAACAAGGCCTCTCCAGACCTCGCCTAATGGCCGGCTATCTGCTTAAAGTGTTTCCGGAACGCTATAAACGAGCAAAAGAGTATAATGCTTTCCGTGAAAAATATCTGAACTGTAGCCGCAAAATCAAAAAAGGTGAAGATATGCCACAAGATATAGACGTATTTCTGATCGGTTCCGACCAGATGTGGAGTCTGCATCCAACCGGCTATAAAGTAGAACCTGTATATTTTGGAGAATTTAAAATACCGGCAACCAGCAACATTCAGGGGTATGCGATCAGTTCGAATATCCAATCACTTCATACGATAGGAAAAGAACGGCTTTCGAAATATGCCCGAAACTTCAAACGTCTTTCATTCCGCGAAAAAACTATTTGTGATGAGGTTGAAAAGCTGACCGGCTGCCGAGGAAAAGTAGTATTGGATCCGTCACTCCTTCTCGACTTCGAAGATTGGGACAAATTGACAACCCATAATATTGTCAAGAGAAAATATATACTAACCTATTTTCTTCACGAAGAATCATCCGACCCGGAATTCAAGAAAAAAGTACAGCAATTTGCTCAACGGCAAGGACTTGAATTAGTTGACATGTTCGACATCGCATTTTCGCCGGTCAACTTCCTGAATGCTATCAAGCATGCGGAATGTATTTTAGCGGCATCATTCCATGCAGTAGCGTTTTCAATACTATTTCAAAAAACATTCTATGCGCTCAAAACAAACGACGGCAAGGATATTCGCTACATCAACTTAATGGATGCATTGGGCATCGACCGCCTGATAGAATCAAATACACTGCCAACCCTCTGCCCTACAGCCATTGACTATGAAAAGGTCAATAACAAACTAAAAGAATTGAGAATTGATTCTCTGGAATATTTAAAAACATTATAACCCATGCCAAAAGTTAGTGTAATCATTCCGGTATATGGAGTGGAAAAATATATAGAGCGCTGCGCTCGGAGTTTATTTGAACAGACTCTGGATGATATCGAATTTATATTTGTAAACGACTGTACACCTGATAATTCTATCAGTATACTTGAAACCACATTAAGCGAGTATCCAAATCGCAAGCATCAGGTTCGTATCATAAACCAGCCACGAAACATGGGAGCTGCTCAGGCCCGTAAAGATGGTATTCTTGCGGCGGATGGCGAATATGTAATACAATGCGATAGCGACGATTGGGTAGACCCCAATATGTATTTCGACATGCTGAAACAGGCGGAAACTACAGGGGCAGATCTTGTCATGTGCAAAAAAATAAATATGAGTGACGGCAAACGTAATACAACCATAACTGACACCATTGTTGACAACAAAGAACAAATGATGTCATTAATTATCAGTGGCAAAACATCAGTCAGTTTATGCTGCCGACTTGTAAGAAAACAATTGTTTTTAAACAAACGATTCATTTTCCCGCCTTCTCACATGAAAGAAGACACTGTCATATCTGCACAATTGGCATATTTAAGCAATAAATCGACATCTGTAGACGGTCCTTATTATTATTATTTCAGCAATCCAAACTCGGTTTGCCAATCAATAACAGAAGAAGCTTGCGTAAAAAGATGGAGCGAATCTAAACGGAATACAGATGTCCTGATCAAATTCTTGGGACAAGAAAAGATACTCAATCAATATTCTTCAGAATTAAAGCTTCTGAAATTTCAAGTGAAAGGTTTTCTATTGCCCCTATTGAAAAAGGACTTAAAATATTGGAAAGAATGGAAACAGACCTATCCGGAAATAAATATATCTATTCTTTTTAACAAAAAGATTTCTTTCGGACTCAGAATGGTTCATCTGCTAACTCTACTACGCATTTATCACTAAAAAAAATAAACATGCCAAAAGTAAGCATTGTCATACCTGTTTACAAGGTTGAGAAATACATTGCGGAATGCGCAAAAAGTTTGTTTGAACAGACTTTAGACGACATTGAATATATATTTGTAAATGACTGCACTCCTGACAAATCTATTGAGGTACTGCTTGAAGTTCTTCAACGATACCCCAATAGAAAGCAGCAAGTTAAAATAATCCATCACAAAAAGAATTCAGGAGCAGCTATGGCTCGAAAAAATGGTATATTGTCAGCTACCGGCGAATACATTATCCACTGTGATAGCGATGATTGGACGGATTCCAAAATGTACCAAACACTTTATCAAAAAGCTAAAGATGAGAATTTAGACATTGTCATTTGCCAATATTTTGAAAAAAGAACAGACTCATCAACGCTCGTTTCTCACCAATTAGGAAACAATCCAAAATCAAAAATAATAAGTACGCCGATATATTGTTCACTATGCAACAAATTGGTTCGTCGCGATATCATAGATTGGAATAACCTTCTTTATCCTAACCATCATATGATGGAAGATGCGGTTCTTTGTGCACAAATGTTTTACAGCGCCCAAAAAGTCGGATATGTAAACCAACCGCTATACTATTATAGAATTAACGATGATTCCATTTGCCACGTTTCAACAGAAGACGGCGATTTAAAACGATGGAATGAGGCATATGAGAACGTAAAAATTATCGAACGTTTTTTAAAACAGCAACAGGCTGATAAACAATATAAAAATGAACTCATCCAATCAAAAGCTAACGTCAGAGGCTTTTTAATGCCACAGTTGCAGAAAAGCAATAAGCATTATAAACTCTGGTATAACACATTTCCGGAATTAAACCGACAATATTTATTTGCAAAAGGACCTTCTTTTTCTATAAAAGTGGTATTTTTTCTAACTCTAATTAAGATATATCCTTACATTCATAAAATTTTAAAACAACAATGATTCCAAAAAAAATTCACTTCTGTTGGCTGAGTGGCGACGAATTTCCACCGCTGATTAAATATTGTATTGACACTTGGAAAAAAGTGCTTCCCGACTATGAAATCATTCTTTGGGACACCAAACGATTTGACATCAATTCAATAGCATGGGTAAAGGAAGCGTTTGAAGCTAAGAAATATGCTTTTGCTGCCGATTATATACGCTTGTATGCTGTGTATACCGAAGGGGGTATCTATTTGGATTCAGATGTTGAAATGGTAAAATCATTCAATGATCTGCTTACCAATAAAGCCTTTATCGGATTCGAGGCTGCAACAGAAGCCGTAGAAGCTGCCATATTCGGAGGAGAACCGGGAACGGAATGGTGCCGGAAAGCAATGGAATTCTACCACGACAAGCACTTCTCTATGGACGAAAAAGGTGGGGTCAACTTAAATATTACAGCTCCTGTCATCGTAAAAGATGCATTATGCAAGACATATCCAAACTTTCCACAAACGCTCCCGACAAAAGCGAAACTGATAGACGATTCCATCATGGTATGCCCTGCACATTATTTCTCCCCGATCAAATACGACATGGAGAAAAGCTACAACAGCGAAAACAAAATAGCCAATAGCTACCGCGAAAATCCGGAAACCTACTGCATTCACCGATTTAATGCAGCATGGGGCATCAAACCATCAAAAAAACTACAACTTTGGGATGCGTTTAAAAAGAAACTAAAAGCAACTCTTGGAGAAAAACAAGCCGAAATAATATTCACGATTATCAGAAAATTCAAGTAAGAGTCAAAGAATAGATGCAGTAAAAAAGTATTAGTAATGAACAATAAGCATTTTCAATATATATCAATAACCAAAGCTATTTGTATCATCTTAATGGTCATCGGCCACTCTGGATGCCCACAATATCTACATGACATCATATACTTATTTCACATGCCATGTTTCTTTTTCATATCTGGATATTTATTAAATGAAAAATATATTGTCAGTATTCGTGTTGGGGTTTGGAAACGTGTTATTGGATTATGGTGGCCCTATGTTAAATGGAGTCTATTATTTTTACTTTTACATAATTGGTTTTATAGTATGCATATATATACTACATCATACTCTCCACATGACATTATCACAAATTTCTTTAAAACTTTTATTTTTCATGGACAAGAACAACTTCTACAACCATATTGGTTTTTATCAGCTTCTCTGATTGCAAGTATCATAACTATATGCTTTTATCATATTTTTTCAAAAAGCAATCTATTGTCATTTGCAACAAAATATGGTTGGGTACTTTTCTTAATTTTATCGTTTATCTGTTCAATTTGTCCTTTCAACATTCCATTGATCGGCCCCGTTCAATTACTTGCTACTTCTTTTTATATGATAGGATATGCATTTAAAAATTACTCACTTCAATATCTGAATAAAAATGTCGTAATATTCCTTTCTATTGCGTATTTGTTTATTCCAATGTTCTTCATTGCAGATATCACAATAACAGGATGGAAAATATTTTGTTATTTTCCAATTGCTACATTTGGAACAATTTTGCTACTTAAAATTTCACAACAAATATCCAAATCTAACATTCTGGATTATATTGGGAAAAAAACACTATATATTCTTACGTTTCATTTGCTAGCTTTTAAAATTATTAGCTATATCAAAATAATCCAATTTAACTGGGATCTTGCCAAGTTGTCGGCGATTCCAGTAATTAGTACAAACAATACCTATTACTGGATAGGATATTCAATTGCCGGTGTAGTAGTTCCATTACTAATCTGGGAATTTTCAGAATATTTGCAAACTAGGGTGAAAACATTATTCCTCAAGAAAAGAACAACCTAAAAACAATGAGAGAACGTTATATCGATATAGTAAAAGGCTTTTCGATTCTATGTATCACAATGCTTCATTATGTACACAATGTGTTTCCTAATGAAGTCAATGTGTTTATTGGGTCGTTTATGATTACGGCTTTTTACGTTACATCCGGATGGGTTTCAGCCATGCATCCATCAAACCGCAGCCTCAAGGAAGTTATCAAAAAACGCTGGAAACAATTGGGTATCCCCTATTTATGGTGGACAGCGATTATCCTTGTATTCGATTTCATTCTTTTGGGATTCGGATACTATGACCTTCAGTACATCGGTACAGAAATATATAAAACAATTACCCTCCGTGGGATTGGAACATTATGGTTTCTTCCAGCTTTATTCGGAGGTGAAATTATCTGGTATTGGCTTAAATCCAACAAAAACGCTAAGCTAATAATTCTGGCGCTTGTTCTTAGTCTTTTCTATCAATATTTTTATGGACAAATTTTTGGAGGACAAACAGAAACTATCTATCGCATTATTGATGCCCCCTTCCGGACCATTCGCAATATACTTGAAGCATGGGTAGATATAGCCTTCGGCTATTATGCGTATATTTGTCTCAAAGAAAATATTCTTGCATCCAATAATTTGAGATTGGCAATATTAGGAATTCTTTGTTGCATATTCGCATTTATAACGGCAAATAACCTTCCGTCATTCTTAAGTCCATGTTGGAGTTTATTTGCACCTCTTTTGGGGCCTTTAGGGTGGATATTGTTAGCAAAATCTATACAGGCCAGGAAAATTCTGACATTCTTCAATTATTGGGGAATCAATTCATTGAATTTAATGGTAACACACTATTCAATTGTCCTTGTTCTATTTACTATTTTCATTGAAAAAGGCTTGGGTAGACCATTTGATGGAAACGTTACACTTTATTGTTTCTTTACATCCCTCCCGATCCAATATTTACTGGTTTACCTGGTCAATAAATATGCTAAATTCACGTTAGGAAAATAATAAATGAAACCATTGTTATCATATATCACTCCATGCAATATTGCCAGTTTTATATTGGTATTCTTTTGCATACAATACATCCCACTTGAAAGCAGAGATAGTATTAGCTATTTAAAATTGGCAGTTTCCGCATTATGTCCCTTTATAATACTGGTATACTCTCCCAAAGTAGGAAAAACAATGCTGTTGTTTCTGACATATTATATTACTGTTATAATAGCAGCTGTAATGCATCCGGCATCCCTACGGTGGAGTACCGTTATATTTATGGCAACATTCATTGTGACGTTTTTAGCTTTTTATAATTTGGTAGTAATTGAGCACATTTTCACAAAAAACTACTACCGCCGCCTCCTTGAAAAATTAATTATTGCCTATACAATTGTACTCATAATACAACAATGTTTCATCATTGTTGGTATACGCACATTTCCACTTATTAATTTAGTCCAATTTCTAGACCGGGGAATCGGAGCTAATTCATTGACATATGAACCATCATCGGCTGCTGTTATTCTTTCGTTTGCCATGCTATCGTTAATCAGAATGATAGAATTGGACTATGGCCGAAAATTGTCGGCAAAAGAAATCTTTACCGAATCAAAATGGCCGACATTAGGATTTCTATGGTGTATGCTCTCAATGGGAAGCGGATCTGCATTTATCGGATTAGGGATTCTTTTGTGCTATTTTATCCGACCACGGTACTATCTATCGGCAATCTTACTAATCACTGTTGCCTATGTTGCCATTATGCATATAGAATTCGTACCACTGCAAAGGGCAAGAGATTCCTTTCTCGCATTCCTGACATTGGACAATAAAACAGTGGCACAAGCCGATGGAAGTGCAGCCGCCCGAATTATACCGATAGTCAACACTTTGACAAAACTGGATTTAACGTCACTCGAAGGGTGGTTTGGACACGGAGTGGATTATGGGCTCAGCAAAGGCATTTTTAGCAACATTGTAATGATTGGAAACATTGCAGATTATGGATTCTTTGGCTTTTTGATTTTGCAAATAATTGTATACACCAGCATGATTCGAAAAATATTTTCAATTGAAACTCTTTTATGGTTAGGCTTAGGTATGGCAACATTGGCAAATGTTCCTATCAACTGGGGAGCAATGATGATGTTTACAGCTGTAAGATATTTCCAAATACAGAAAGAAAATGGATGTCTCGATAATCATAGTGAACTATAACACCAAACAGCTTTTAGCTGACTGTCTGGCAACAGTGTTTGAAAAGACAAAAGATGTAGCATTCGAAGTAATCGTAGCGGACAATGCATCTACCGACAGCTCTGAAGAATACATCAAAGAACACTATCCAAGTGTAAAATGGATTAATAGTGGAGAAAATTTAGGTTTCGGTAGAGCCAATAACTTGGGAGCAAAGTATGCCTCAGGAAAATATCTGTTTCTTCTGAATTCCGACACACTATTGCTCAACAATGCCATCCGCATATTCTTTGACTATGCAGAAAGCCATCAACATGAGGGAATCGGGACATTAGGTAGCTGGTTGTTGGACAAGAATGAGAAGCCAAACAACTCTTTCGGTTTTTTCCCATGCCCCAAAAACGAAATAGGTTATCTATTAGGAAAATATCAGCTACCCTCCTTAAGTGACATAACAGAGGAAAAAGAAGTCGACTACATCACTGGTGCCGATCTGTTTATCGAAAAGCGGCTTTTTGATAAATTGGACGGATTTGACAAAAATATATTCATGTATTATGAAGAAACGGATCTGCAATATCGCATTGCACAACGTGGATTGTCAAGAAAAATAATTCCGGGTCCTCGTATCATTCATTTGGAAGGCGGAAGTTTTAAAAACAAAGGATTATCGCTTAAACGATTTTTAATGGCACAAACAAGCTATAACTACTATTTAAGAAAAAACTTTCACGGACTGAATTATTACTTGAACCGTGTAATGCTGTGTCTTATCCGCCTTACTCTGTTCATAACGACAAAATGGACAGTTGCAGAGAAAATTAAAGCCTACTATTTAGTATTATCAGGAAAATAAAATGAAAAATATTTTAGTTTTAGCCTATCAGCTGTCTCCAACAAAAGGTTCCGAATATTCCGTGGCTTGGAACTATGTCACACGTATGTCGAAATACAACCGCTTGACAGTGCTCTACGGAGTATCAGGGACACATTTGGGAGACTGCGACGAAATGGAAGAATTTGCAAAGACAAAAGGCCTACCAAATGTTAGATTTGTTTGCATTAAACCAAACAGATGGACAAATGCGTTAAATTGGTGTAACCGCCATAATTTTTTGAATTATACTTTTTATTTCGCTTATCAAGCATGGCAAAAACAAGTATATAAAGAAGCTAAAAATTTAATCAAATACGAAAAATTTGATTTAATTCACTTTGTCGGTCCGACCGGTTATCGCGAACCAGGATATCTGTGGAAACTTGGACTTCCTTACATATGGGGACCCATCGGCGGTGCAAATAGCAACAATTTGACATTGACAAAAAATATTTCCACAATCGGTAAATTAAAGTTCGTATTTCGAAATTGGGCCAACAAGATTCAGTTAAAACACAACAGACGTTTACGTCAAGCGTTGAAACGCACAGATGTACTACTAACGTCAACAAGTGAAAACCAACAAATTTTCAAAACAATTCTGCATACTAATAGTACATATTTACCCGAAAACTCTATAGCATCAGAAATAAAACTAAATGAGAACAAATTCCACGACAAGAACAATTTTCATTTTATTTTTGTCGGCAGTTTAATTCCACGCAAAGCCGTAAATATTCTTCTGGAGGCACTAACATTAGTAAAGTATAAAGAAAAAATAACAGTTGATATCGTCGGCGATGGACCAGAGCGACAAGCTTTGGAATTGTTAGCAAAGAGGCACCAATTACAAAGCCTTATCAACTGGCATGGTCAATTACCACGCGATAGAGCCGTGGAACTTTTCAATAACGCACATATGCATGTCATAACCAGTACCAGTGAAGGTAATCCAACCACAATTTGGGAAGCTATGAGTTATGGAGTTCCGACAATAAGTTTTGACCATTGTGGCATGCATGATACGATATGCGAACGATGCGGAATTCGTATTCCTATTCACAGCTACGATCAATGTGTGGCAGATCTTGCAACTGAAATAGACAAACTACTCGAACATCCTGAAAGATTCGAACAACTTGCAAAAGGGACAGTAGAGTGCGCTCATAAATTCACATGGGACGCTCGAGAAAAATTCTTATTAAACTGCTATGAATTAGCAATAAAGAATCACAGTACAAAATGAAACGACTTGTATGTTTTCATCTTTTCAACGATTTTAGCGGAAGTCCGAAAGTGTTGCGAATGGTACTGGGGGGATTGGCTGAAAAAGGGATGCAAATCGACTTGATAACGTCGAAAGGCGAAGGTGCGTTAAGCGACTTGTCGAAGTGGAAAAACGTGAAAACAAGCACGTATGCCTACCGCTTTTCCGACAATCCGGCAGTGACGATGGCACGCTATTTCGGCGTGCAAATCTACACATTTGGCCTCGCCCTGCGCTACGCGTTTAAAAAGGACACAACCTTCTATGTGAACACCATACTGCCGGTAGGCGCTGCCCTTGCAGGACGACTGACAGGAAAACGCGTAGTGTATCACTATCACGAAAATGCGTTTGCCAAAGGTGCATTCTACAAACTGCTTGCCTGCGCCATGCAAGCTTTGGCTTCGGAAATAATCTGCGTGTCGGCCTATCAGCGTTCGTTTCTGAAACGGGAAAAGAACGTACATGTTGTGCCGAATGCCACTCCGGCTACATTTGTAGCCCGTCTGTGTCCGAATCCGGAAGAAGCATTCGAACGCAAGCGCGTGCTGATGCTCGGGTCGCTGAAACGCTACAAAGGAACATTGGAGTTTATAGAACTGGCTCAACGGCTGACAGATTATCAGTTCGAACTGGTGCTGAACGAAACACCGGAAAACATTGCCGCATTCTGGAAAGAAAACGGCATCAGTCAGCCGGCGAACCTGACGGTGCATCCGCGACAAAATGATGTGGTGCCGTTCTACAACCGTGCATCGGTGGTACTCAACTTGACAGACAAAAACCAAGCTATCGAAACATTCGGCCTGACAGCCTTGGAAGCCATGTCGGCCGGGCTGCCGGTGATTGTTCCCACCGTGGGCGGCATCGCTGAAATGGTGGACGACGGCGAAAACGGCTGGAAAATCGACGTGGCGAATCTGGACAAGATTGCCGAAAAAATCAGCGAAATGCTGAACGATAAAGAATTATACTGTAGAATGGCAAAATCAGCATTAGAATATTCAAAAAAATTCAGCGAAGGCAGTATGCTGAAAAATATAGAGAATATCATCAGTGAGTATAAAATATTAACACAATAAGAATGAGAGTTATTTTATTATCAGGAGGTTCGGGAAAGCGCCTTTGGCCGCTTTCGAATAATACCCGTTCGAAGCAATTCTTAAAGCTTCTGGAATCGCCTTCGGGAGAAGTGGAATCAATGTTCCAGCGCATGATGCGCCAACTAAATGAAACTGGGGTTGCAGAATCCATCACGATTGCAACAAGTGCATCGCAAAACGACATCATCACCAACCAATTGGGAACAACGCCGGCTGATGTGGTAACAGAGCCCGATCGCCGCGACACTTTCCCGGCAATCGCTTTGTCGTCGGCATTTCTAGCTATGGAAAAAGGCTGTGGCCGAGATGAGGTCGTAGTTGTAGTTCCTTGTGACCCATATACAGAAAAAGGCTATTTCGATACAATCATAAAAATGCAAGAAGCCGTAAAAGACGGCAAAGCTGATTTGGTGCTGATGGGAATTTGTCCAACATACGCCTCAACAAAATTCGGCTATATCGTACCCCAATCAGCCAATGCAAATGAAGGCGTTCTGGCAGTGGACCGTTTTACAGAAAAACCGGACGAAGAACACGCTGAACAACTGATTGCAGAAGGAGCATTCTGGAATGGCGGAGTTTTTGCATTCAGATTGGGCTATATGATGGACATCGTAGAAAAATACGTCAAAGCCGACAATTTTGCAGAACTTAAATCACGCTACAACGAATTGCCCAAAATCAGTTTTGACTATGAAGTAGCAGAAAAGGCAGAATCTGTGGCAGTTGTTCCGTTTAAAGGAATGTGGAAAGACCTTGGCACATGGAATAGCCTGGCTGAAGAACTTCCAAAACCTTATTCAGGTTATGTCATAGCCGACGAACATACCACAGATACATGTATCATCAACGAACTGGATGATATGCCAATTATCAGTGTCGGTGCAAAAGACATGATTGTGGCTGCATCACCCGACGGTATTCTGGTATGCGCTAAAGACGCATGCGAATATCAGAAACCTCTGGTAGAAAAAGTCAAAGCCCGTCCTATGTATGAAGAACGCCGATGGGGTATGTATAAAGTAATTGGTAATACAACGTACCCAGACGGATGCCGCTCGCTGACAAAACTGCTGCACTTGAACGCAGGCTGCGGAATCAGCTATCAGACACACGCTTGCCGTGAAGAAGTTTGGACATTCGTTGATGGTGAAGGGCTTTTGGTTCTTGACGGAGTTGTAACGAAAGTGACACGCGGTTCCGTCATCAGCATCAAAGCCGGTGTTCATCATGCTGTAAAAGCTTTGACAGATTTGGAAATCATTGAGGTTCAATTGGGAACAAATCTTGTTGAAGAAGATATTGTTCGCTACGATTGGGACTGGGATAAGGTACAGTTCTAAATATTATTACAAACAACGCCCTGGCCTATTCACGTCGGTATGACGAAGGGGCGATGAGGGACGCTATTACAGAATTAATTTGAATCAGTGTGTTATGAAGAAAGTTGCGATTATCGGCACGCAGGGAGTGCCGGCATGTTACGGCGGTTTTGAATCGCTGGTCACTACTGTCCACTAAAAATGGACAAGGTTAAAAATTAAATAAATTCGGTTCAC
>ENA-ORRE01002014-ORRE01002014.1-human-gut-metagenome-genome-assembly--contig:-NODE-2014-length-12546-cov-2.580258_pt1 | contig 12546 bp, 10 predicted proteins | sample MGYA00242171_ERZ509126 | MGnify/ENA primary metagenome ERZ509126 (study PRJEB26280, sample SAMEA2338648) | human gut metagenome | biome: human gut; feature: human-associated habitat; material: faeces... | reverse complement strand
GAAATACAATTCCAGCCACATCTCATCAATTTTAGGCGAAATATTCACATCCTTGTATTGGTACTTGGCCAACTGGGCAAACTCATGTGTCTCGTCCGGAATAGCGTAATACTGAGCCAAAACATCCGTAAATCCGAACAATAAATTATTGGCATACAATTTTTCACCCGAAGCGGTAATATAAATCCCGTTCAATACATCCTTAAATCCCTGAGGAGTAGAAAATATTTTCTTGTCGTTCACCTGTGCCTCCGGAGTAATATCCAACCACGACGTACAGGACTGTGAGAGGACAGCACATCCCAACAGGATTGCAGCTGTCATATTTTTAATTTTTTTGTAACTCATATTCTATTGCATTAAAATTGAACCATTACACCTAAACTCATGCTACGGGCAAATGGATAAGAAATCCCTCTCTCCCGCTTCACTGTCGACAAACGAAACACATCATTCATCATTGCTGTCAAACGAACCATATCAAAACCGATAGGTTTCAGCCATTCTTTCTTCAAATCATAAGACAATGACAAAGATCCCAACTGTAATACATTTTCATCCTGTATAAAACGGGAACCAGCCGGAGTCGTCGACTTATCGTTGATGTCTTTATAAAATGTATGGTCGCCTGGTTTCTGCCAGCGTTGCTCCAATACCCGACGGTCTACATTATCTCTCGGATCAGCATTCTCTACCCGGTTGATCAAGGTCTGGTTGTACACCTGTCCTCCCAGACGATAACTGAAATTCATGTTTAGATTGAGTTGCTTCCAGGTTATATTCGTTCCGAATGCTCCGGTCACTTTCGGTTCTGTATCACCGCACACCACACTCTCTTTCGGATCCCAAACGTACGTATTAGTACCATCCTGACGCTGGAATAACTCTTTTCCGGTAGCGGGGTCGATACCCAACGATTTCATCGCATAAATAGCGGTTGAAGATCTTCCCTCTTTATACCGGACCATCGGCTTGGTTTTATAGTCGTCATTGTTAGCCTGTTCCTGATCGGCTTTATCGTTATAGGAACTCAAAGCATTCGAAATGGATACGATACGATTCTTATTATGAGCCATATTCACAAACAGACTGACATTCCAATCGTTCGATTTATAGACAAAACTCCGTAAAGCCAATTCCACTCCTTCATTTTCCATCTGTCCCAGGTTTTCTTTATAATCAATAAATCCCAGAGAAGTAGGCAAAGTAACACTGCTCAAAAGGTTTTTGGTCTTTTTCAGATAATACCCGAAAGTCACCGTCAACCGATCTTCCCACATGCCGAAATCCAATCCCAAGTCGTAAGCAGTCGTCGTTTCCCATTTCAGATTCGGATTCCCTAAAGCCATCAGGGTTGCCCCGATTCCTGTCGCATACCAGCCGTCCTGTATATATTCGAACATCGTCTGAGATTGATAGGGTTGAAAAGAAGCCTTTCCTGTCGTTCCAATAGACCCACGGATCTTCAGTCTGGAAATACCGGTATTTTCCATAAATTTTTCATGGTGTATATTCCAACCCAAACCAACTGCCCAGAAAGGAGAAAATTTAGATTCCGAACCATACATGGACGAACCATCCAAACGAGCCGATAAATCCAATAAATAGCGATTCGCATAAGAATAATTGACATTGGCAAAAAAACCTGCCAATCGGGTTTTTCCCTCACTTCCTCCGGGATGGGTATTGGTAAACTCCTTCGCCAAAGAGATATAATCCATCATCTTGGAAGGGTAACCTCTCACGTCGAAGTTCACACTACGACTACCACTTTCTGTCAGATTGACACCTAATGCCGTATTGATAAAGTGTTTACCCACTCCCAAATAATAAGTCAATACCGAGTTAAAATCCATACTATACGTATTACTCGTCCCGTGGTACCCTTCTCCTTTATTCAACAATCCTTCACCGGACGACAACTCATAACTTTCATACTGCAATGATTCCGGTGAAATAAAAGTCTCCACTTGTTCTTTCTTTTCACCGTAAGAGAAATTGGCCCGCAAACGTAATCCTTGTACGATACTCCATTCCAGACTGAAATTATTGGTCACGTCCAGATACTCGCTTTCATCCCGATTTCCTACCGTTGCTTCATACACAGGGTTCCAAATTTGTTTATTGGTATTTATGTATTGCGTCATCTTACGGATCAGATTACCGTGCTCATCCTGAAAAGGATAATAGGGATTCAGCAAGGCATATTGGGAAAAGTCACCATAAGGGGATTCTTTAGATTTTACTTTATTGACAGTCAGATAATTCCTTACTAAAAGTTTATCTTTTAGATTATAAGAAAGTGAAAAACCTAAAGCTCCGCGGTCACGAGCCGATCCTTTCATCACCCCATTGTCTTTATCATACTTAAAATCAATACCATATCTAACCGCTTTATCCCCACCTTCAATGAATATGCTATGCTTTTGATTAAACTCTACCTTCAAAGGCTGAGACAACCAATAGGTATTCACTCCACTCTCAACAAGACTCAGTTTATAATTATAATCTTTATCTTTATTGATCTGCGCATCAGCATTATTATCTTTATACATGCCTATGCTCTTTTCAAAATCCAACTTTTCACGGGCATCCAATAAGTCGTATCCATTTAAATCCGGTATAGCGATAGAAGCAGTAAAATTATAGTTCACCCGCAACTGTCCTTCCGAGGGAGCTTTCGTTTTGATAACAATCACTCCATTCGCTGCCCGAGAACCATAAATAGCCGTTGCCGAAGCATCTTTCAGAATAGTCAACGATTCGATCCGTTCAATATCGAGGTCAAAAATTTTCTCTGCATCTACTTCAAAACCATCCATGATAAACGTAGGCAGATTCGGATTATTTTTCAGATTATCCCGGCTCACTGCTTCCTTTTCAAATTCAGTCAGCCCGATTCCAGAATTTCCCCGAATCGTAAAATCAGCAATCCGGTTAGGATTCGATCCGATGTCTATATTGTCCTCAAAGCGGATAGAAGGATCAAATACAGAAAGTGCCTGAAGCACATTCCCGGTAGTCACCTTCCTTAGCTCGTCCCCTTTCACGGTTACCTGTGCCCCTGTAAAACTATCTTTGTTCTTATTAAAATATCCGGTCACCACCACATCGTCAAGTGCCTTTACATCCTCCTTTAAGACAATCTTATAATCATTCTTATCCGTAATCTTCACCTCCATCGTCTCCATCCCCACAAAAGAAAACAACAAGGCTTGTCCATCAGCCACAGGTAAAGTGATTGTAAACTCTCCCTCTACGCTAGTCACCGTCCCTAAAGAAGTTCCCTTGATAATGACCGTCACTCCCGGTAGTGGATTCCCTTTTTCATCCACCACTTTTCCGGTGATCTTACGACCTTCGGTTGCTGTCACTTCTTTTTTTATCACTACGGCATTTCCGGAAATCTCAAACCAAAGACCAGTATTTTTCAGGCACGTTTTCAAAATCTCATTCACCTCCTTATCCGTTTCCTGTACCGTCAATTGCTTCACTCCTTCAATGTCACGGGTTCCGTACATAAACACAAAATCCGTCTTCTTTTGAATCTCCCAGATCACCTGTTCCAAAGACACATTTTCCAAATCCAAACTGATTCTTACATTATTTTGAGAATGTACTGCTGCATTCAGCTGAAAACAGCTAAACAAAATCAAAAAAAACTTCAGTCTCACCACAAATAAAATTTTAGAGAGTTTTCCCCGGGCGGGAAAAACCATTCCAGGATTTTTTTTCATAAATTTGTTGAATTAAAGTTTAACACACTTTGATTATTTAAGCATGTTCCCGGCCAGTTTCGCAGACCACCGGGAACATTTTTATTTCAAACCCGTATACCCCAAACGCTATATTTTCATTTCTCTATCCTCATATCCCCTTGCCATCCACCCTATTCGTATTCAGTATCATCATCTTTAATTTCATTTTTTCTCCGATATATACAAACAACGGTTTGTCTGCAACACCTCTACTAAATTTGTCTTCTTTATCATATCAACAATCGGTTGCATATCATCATACCTTCCAAACCTTGCACCGATCCGGATTTCTTTAGCTCTTTCGTCTATAAAATGAAATTCCACCCCATACCAACGCCCCAATGTTTTCATAACATTTTCCAATCGTTCATTCCGGAATACAAACGTTCCTTCCTGCCAGGCCACATATTGTTCTACTTCAACCTGCCGTACGGTCGTTTTACCGTCATTTTTCGAATACACGGCCTGCTCTCCTGCCACAATATCCTGATCGTTCACCTTCACTTTTCCTTCCACCAAAGTTGTTACCACCTGCCCTTCATCTGCATATGAACGAACATTAAACGAAGTCCCCAACACCCGTACATTCACCCCATTCATCTTTACTACAAAAGGACGAAGTGCATCTTTAGACACTTTAAAATAAGCCTCTCCACTCAATTCTACCACCCGCTCTGTGCCACGGAATACTACCGGATATTTTAGCCGGCTCTCAGCATTCAAATAAACCCGCGTACCATCAGATAAAGTCAACGTATACTCCATCCCGGTCAAAGTTTCCATCTGATTATAAACAAGCGTATCTTCACCTACTCCGATCTGCCTGTAATCAATCCCCGTAGAATCCTTTTGAATCACAGTACCATCCATCTCTGCCAAAGTAAACCGACCGTCCGGAACAAGCTTTACCACCTTTCCATTTCCTAAGGTTAATTTTGCACTTCGCTTTCCGGAAGGAATACTCTGCTGCACAATAAGGGGCGGCTTTACGGGCACAGCTGTTTTCATCTGAAAATACCAGAATCCACCTCCCAACATCACTAAAATGACAGCAGCATATTTCCACCACCTCCTCCCCCCGGCACGTCTTCCCATAGCCTTATCCAGATTCTTCTCCATTTTTTTCCAGGCCTCTGTAACAGAAAAACGTTCCAACAACTGCTGGTTTTCTTTAAAATCTTCTTCCTGATCCAATCTCTCCGCCAGATTGGTATGCCACACGCTTTCCTGCTTCCAGTTTTCCAACGCCTCCCGTTCTTCCGGCGTAGCAATCCCCATTAAGTTGGCTGCATACTTAGCCGCTATCTGAAAAATATTCATATCCAATCGCATAAAAACATTTTTTAATCTATCCTAAATCAAAAATCGTCAAATAGCTTTCTGCCACTTTCAAAGTCTTTCTATTTACAGATTTAAGCTCCTCATTCCGGATTAATTACATTCATTAAATTTTGAAAAATCTGCTGAAATTTATTGTGTTTTCATTCTTATAACAATCTCAAACGAAAAACGGGGTAGTCAGGATTGAAAAAATTTTATTTATTTACAAGTCTACCCCTTTCTACAAAATCATCCAACCGACCACATTTTACATTCTGCTATTCCAGCCGACCGGATAACCATACGTTGCAGCCAAACCCTGAAAAGAAAGAGAGATAATTTCAATACCCGGCCTACGACACATTTCCGGATATCTATCCATAAAAACAGGAGAATTTAAGCTTGAATCTAAATAAATATACCGTATTTTTGTCCGGTCTCATCCATCGTAACAGAAATGAATATTGAAGAGTTCAGAGCATATTGCTTGTCATTCAAAGGAGTATACGAAAAGATGCCATTTTCAGGAGTTGCCGATAAATACAGCCGTGACGTCCTGTGTTTCTACGTAGCGGATAAATGGTTTTGCTTCGTCAATATCGAAGTTTTCGATTTTTGTTGCCTCAAATGCCAACCCGAAGAATCCGGAGAATTACAAGCCGGATATATTGGAATAAAACCGGGCTGGCATATGAACAAGAAATATTGGATCAGTATTTACTTTAACCAGGATGTCCCCGATATCATGATAAAAGAACTGGTCGGCAAATCCTACGAAATCGTAGTCCGAAGCCTAAGCAAAAAAGAACGGGAAAAGCTGACCTCAGATGATGATTGATAAGCATATCCATACAGCATCCGGTTAATGTCCCGTCATATTTACAACTTCGCCTATTTGCGGAATAACTACAGGTAGCGAATCTCTATCCCGCATCCTCCGTGCATTCTTCAACGGTTCGTCCCAGGGATGAGCAGCCAAAGCATATTTAGAATGATGAACCGTCAGAATTTTTGCCGCTTTCAATTCCCTGGCTACCGCTGCCATATATCCGGGCATCAGGTGGATATATTTCCACCCTTCGTTGTACTGACCGTTTTCCAGAATAGCCCAGTCGATATCCGGGAAACGCATACCGATTTCAGCGAAATGCGTGTCGTATCCACCATCCCCGCCGATAAAAACTTTACGTCGGGAGCCGGTCACAAGAAATGAGGCCCATAACGAACGGTTGCGGGCCAATCCGCGTCCCGAAAAATGACGAGCCGGCAAACAATGTATCCGGAAGCCGTCATCCAACAGGGCCTGTTCCTCCCAATCCAATTCCACAATCCGCTCCGGAGAAAACCCCCAATACTCGAAATGTTCACCTACCCCCAACGGACATACCACTTTCTGCACACGATCTTTTAAAGCCGTCACTGTCCGGTAATCCAAATGATCCCAATGATCGTGGGTAATGATCAGGTAGTCGATATCGGGCATATCTTCCGGCCGGTACACCTCCGTTCCTTTGAAAGGTTTGTTTACGAACGAAACAGGTGCAGCCGTACAAAATACCGGATCGACAAGTAAACGTTTCCCCTCCATCTGGATCAGATAGGAAGAATGGCCGAACCAAACCAACAGATCTTCTGAGAGGTTCAAGGTCTGTAAATCGGTTTTGATAACAGGCAGAGTACTATCCGGCCTTAGTCCTGCTTGTTTCCTGAATAAAAAGCCCGTCAAATTTTGAAAAAATCCTTTGCCGGAAGTCATCAATACCGTTTCGTGTAAGTTACGAAATTCTCCATCCCGGTAATGGGCCGAGCGTTCGATTCTAGCCAAACGTTCTCCCCGGGGTAAACGACCGAATTGCGGCATATTCACAAATACGACTCCAACTAGAGCCGACAAAACGATAACACTCAAAATCACCCACATCATACGAAATCTTTTTTTACCCATATTTCTCCGACTTATTTTCCCGGCCTTAAACCGCTTTACCCATTTCATTGGTCTGCTTCATATCAAGCAAACCGTTCATTTCTCCCTTTTGCCATAGTCCGGTGACAGCGATCACCCTTTTCCCGCAGGAATTTTCCAGACAAGCCGTACCCCGTAAACAACCGAAAGTACGTTCGATCTTTTCCGGCTCCGTCTCCGCCCTGGTTGCAATGAAATAAGCCACCTGACAGACTCCGAAACCCAAAACCGGCATTTCAATACCGTTCTTCAATTTTATAGTCTTCATATTTTTTCATCTTCCAAATTATAAAGTTTTTCCGACATGACAAAAATACGGGAGACAAACAGGTCGGGAGTACACCAATTACGGATTATCCTACCATTTTTACCGATCCGGTACATCCTATGAATCAGGCAATAAAAAAATATTTAAATTTGTATCGAATAAAATACAACAGCCATGAATACCATTCAAAAATTCGACACGATTCATCAGTATAATGAACTTCTAGGACAAGAGACTTTACATCCGCTGGTTAATGTCATCGATCTGGCCAAATCATGCCGTCTACGGCACGGTCTCCATTCTTTCGGCTTTTACACGGTATTTCTGAAAGAAATAAAATGCGGAAACCTTCGGTACGGTTGTAACTATTACGATTATCAGGAAGGAACACTTGTTTTTCTCGCTCCCGGACAGGTCATCGGTGTCGAAGACGACGGTAAAGTCTATCAACCGCAGGGGATGGCCCTGGTCTTTCACCCGGATCTTTTACGGGGAACCACTCTAGGCCGTACGATCAAAGACTATACCTTTTTTTCGTATCAGGTGAACGAAGCCCTTCATCTTTCCGAGCAAGAGCGTCATATCATCATCGACTGTTTCCGTAATATCGAAGAAGAACTGCATCACACCATCGACAAACACAGCCAGCGGTTGATCGTATCCAATATCGAATTATTCCTCAACTATTGTGTCCGTTTCTACGACCGTCAATTCATCACCCGCGAAAATGTCAACAAAGACATTCTCACCCGGTTCGAAAATTTGCTGAACGACTATTTCTATTCCGAAAAACCGGAGAGTTCGGGCCTGCCGACAGTAAAATACTGTGCAGATCAAATGCATCTGTCCGCCAATTATTTCGGCGATCTGATCAAAAAAGAGACCGGGAAAACCGCTTCCGAACATATCCAGACCAAACTGATCGATATCGCAAAAGAAAAAGTATTCGACACCGGCAAAACCATCAGCGAAATCGCTTATGAGCTCGGTTTCCAATATCCGCAACATTTCAGCCGCCTATTTAAGAAAGTGGTAGGAGTCACTCCCAACGAATACCGGATGCTGAATTAACAGCCCTATCGGTTACTCCGATAACATAAAGCCTGAAAGCATCGTAAAAGAGGGAAATACGTCAGATTCCCGCTCCCCCGGGGACTTTCGTCGATTGGACGATGCTTTCCCCGCCCATTGTTATACTTTATCCGCTTTTCAGTTCACCGAAACTTCATTCGTTCTGGTCGGGAGAATTTATAGGACTATCCAAACAGAGGCAGTCCTGTTCCCGACAAGAACGAAAGAATTCGAATCGTTATTTTTCGCTGCCGATACTCTTCCACACGACAGCCGATAAAGCAGCACCGGCAAAAGGAGCGACAATAAACAACCATAACTGTGTCAATGCCTTCCCCCCTTCGAAAAGAGCCGGTCCGATGCTACGGGCAGGATTTACAGAAGTTCCTGTGATAGGGATACAAACGATATGTACCAACACTAACGTCAGTCCGATCGCCAAACCACACATCACCGGTGTTCCCTTCTTGTCATCGGTTACACCCAAAACAACCAGTACAAAGATGAAAGTAAAGATCATTTCAGAAATGTACTTTTTCATAACCACGCTATTTAAAAACACTTCCTCAAAAGTAGTGAATTTATTTTAATTTATCACAATATTTCCCAACCGAAACCGGTTCCTGAACCGGTTTCGGCAGCAATACCGATTCTTACCGGCTCATCACCCGATCGGACCGGAATATCAATGACAATCACAACGTGATGACGAGATATAATTTCATCTCTAACCAGAAAACAATCCGAAGCCGGAAAAGAAAGTCGGTTTTCTGAATTTCTGCCTTATGAAACGATTTAAAAAGTCAAACTAGATTTTCGTACACAATTCGGCAATCCGTATAATCAGCTGTACGGCTTTTTCCATTGCATAAACGGGTATATATTCATAGCGCCCGTGAAAATTATGTCCTCCCGTAAAAAGATTCGGAGTAGGTAACCCCATAAACGACAACCGTGCCCCATCCGTACCTCCCCGGATCGGCACGATCAACGGCTTGATATTCAACTCCTGCATGGCTTGCTTTGCAATATCGATAATGTAGTGAACCGGTTCGATCTTTTCACGCATATTGCTATACTGCTCCTTCAATTCCAACTCGATTTTCAACCCAAAACGTTTGGAAAATTCACGCACCCCGTTCTCGATCGTATTTTTGCGCCATTCAAAACGTTCCCGGTCAAAATCACGGATCAGGATTTCGATCTCGGTAGTTTCCACATCTCCCTTTATCGAATACACATGGAAAAAACCTTCGTAACCGGAAGTATTTTCAGGCACTTCTTTTTTAGGCAGACTAGCCATAAACTCATTGGCTACAGCAATCGAATTGACCATTTTATTCTTCGCATACCCGGGATGAATATTCCGTCCTTTGAAAACGATCCGGGCATTAGCGGCATTAAAATTCTCAAATTCCAATTCTCCGATCTCTCCTCCATCCATCGTATAGGCAAACTTAGCCCCGAATTTTTTTACATTAAAATGATCGGGCCCTTCCCCTATTTCCTCATCGGGAGTGAAACAGATGCATATTTTACCGTGTTTAACTTCGGGGTGTCCGATCAGATATTCGGCTGCGGTCAAAATCTCGGCGATTCCGGCTTTATCGTCAGCACCCAACAAGGTATTCCCATCTGTAGTGATCAATGTTTGCCCCACATAATTCATCAATTCCGGAAATTCCTCCGTCGAAAGTACGATTCCCTTCTCTTTGTTCAGCACAATATCATTGCCCGCATAATTCTCGATAATCCGGGGGTTCACATGCCTGCCACTCATTTCGGGGCTGGTATCCATATGGGCGATAAACCCGATAGCCGGTGTTTCCCGTTCCACAGTAGAAGGTATAACTCCCATCACATAGCCGAATTCATCCAGTTCCACCTCCTGGATACCTATAGCTTCCATCTCTTCCTTCAATACATGGGCAAACTCCATCTGTCCCGGTGTACTGGGATTCAATCCCGTATTCGGGTCTGACTGAGTACCATAACCTACATACTTCAAAAAACGGTCAGTAACATTCATCATAAAAAGCAAAAAAGCTAAAAGTAAAAAGCTATAAGCTAAAAACAGCAAACTTACCTGCCAGCTTTTAGCTTTTTACATATTACATTAATAGGCTTTCGCAATCAACACTCTCCGATGAGACGGTTTACCGGTCACCATATCTTTTCCTTCTTCTTCAGGGCTATCGAAAGGAATACAACGGATCGTCGCTTTGGTATCGGCTTTTATCTTTTCTTCAGTTTCTGCAGTACCATCCCAATGACAAAGGAAAAATCCGCCTTTACTTTCCAGCAGATTTTTAAATTCATCGTACGAATCCACTTTAGTGATCATACTATTACGGAAATCCAATGCTTTCTTATAAATATTTTCCTGGATATCCTCTAACAATTTTTCTATATGTCCGACAATACCCTCCAAAGGCAAAGTTTCTTTCGTCAAAGTATCGCGGCGAGCCACTTCGATGGTACCGTTTTCCAAATCCCGTTCTCCCATCGCTAAACGCACAGGCACACCTTTCAATTCGTAATCGGCAAATTTCCAACCCGGTTTCTGGGTATCGCGATCGTCATATTTTACGGAGATTCCTTTAGCTCTCAGTTTTTCGATCAGCCCCTGTACTTTATCGCTGATTTTTTTCAATCCTTCGGCCCCTTTATAGATCGGCACGATAACCACCTGCAAAGGTGCTAATTTCGGAGGCAATACCAAACCGTTATCATCCGAATGAGCCATGATCAGGGCACCCATCAAACGGGTCGATACCCCCCACGAAGTTGCCCACACGTATTCGAGTTTTCCCTCAGCATTGGTGAACTGTACATCGAAAGCTTTGGCAAAATTCTGTCCGAGGAAGTGCGAAGTTCCGGCTTGTAAAGCTTTTCCATCCTGCATCATCGCCTCGATCGTATAGGTATCCAAAGCACCGGCGAAACGCTCGCTCTCAGACTTCACGCCCTTTATTACCGGCATTGCCATATAATTCTCTGCGAAGTTCGCATAAACGTCTTGCATCTTCTTAGCTTCTATCTCCGCTTCTTCACGAGTAGCGTGAGCGGTATGGCCTTCCTGCCACAAGAACTCAGCCGTACGAAGGAACAAGCGAGTACGCATCTCCCAGCGCATCACGTTCGCCCATTGGTTGCACAAGATAGGCAGGTCACGGTAAGACTGAATCCAGTTACGGTATGTATTCCATATAATGGTCTCCGAAGTCGGGCGAATGATCAATTCCTCTTCCAGTTTAGCTGCCGGATCTACGACAACCCCCGTACCGTCATGATTTGTCTTCAAACGATAGTGAGTAACCACGGCGCACTCCTTGGCGAATCCTTCCACGTGCTCAGCTTCTTTGCTTAAGAAAGACTTCGGGATCAGCAAGGGGAAATAAGCGTTCACATGACCGGTTTCCTTGAACATATCGTCTAGGATACGTTGCATCTTCTCCCAGATAGCATATCCGTAAGGCTTGATCACCATACAACCACGCACGGCGGAATTCTCCGCCAAATCTGCCTTAATTACCAAATCTTGGTACCACTGCGAATAGTTTACACTTCTCGGTGTAAGTTCTTTCAGCTCTTTTGCCATTTCTTTATATTTCTAAATTATACTGTTTTCCTTAATCTGAATAAGTAATGGGTTGCAAAGGTAAGAAATAATCGTATATCTTTGTAAAAACTATATATAGATAATATCATGAATATACACAAGATCACACGTTACTTACTTATGTTATGTGCATTTACGTTCTTAACTCTCACGGCGAAAGGGCAAGATGGAGAGCCTTTGCGACTGGCCGTGGCAGGAGTATCCCACGGACATCTATGGGAGGTGATAAGCCGTTTGGATAGAGGCGATTTCAAGATTGTAGGAGTCGCCGAGAAAGATGATTACTTACGGGAACATAACGGTCTGCGGGATAAGCTGGATCCTAACCTATTCTATGCGGACCTTGGCGAGATGCTGGATAAGACCCATCCGGAGGCAGTCATCGTATACGAGCCGATCCACGACCATCTTCGTGTGGTAGAGGCTTGCGCACCGAGAGGCATACATGTTATGGTAGAAAAGCCATTGGCCGTCAATAACGAACATGCTACCCGAATGGCATCGCTCGCCCGTGAGAAAAATATCTTGTTGCTTACCAACTACG
>ENA-ORRE01002007-ORRE01002007.1-human-gut-metagenome-genome-assembly--contig:-NODE-2007-length-12583-cov-2.678799_pt1 | contig 12583 bp, 11 predicted proteins | sample MGYA00242171_ERZ509126 | MGnify/ENA primary metagenome ERZ509126 (study PRJEB26280, sample SAMEA2338648) | human gut metagenome | biome: human gut; feature: human-associated habitat; material: faeces... | reverse complement strand
TCGCGGACGATCCGGTTGTACAGCGCGCCATGAGGTTTCACGTACCGCACCTGCGCGCCGACCGACCGCGCCATGCCTTCCAACGCGGCGATCTGGTACATCACGTCCGCCTTGAGTTCGTCGGGGGACTCGTCCACATAGCGGCGCCCGAATCCGGCCAGGTCGCGGTACGCCACATGCGCCCCGACCATTACCCCCCGCGACGCCGCGTATGACAACGTTCTCAGCATGACGGACGGGTCGCCCGCATGGAAGCCGCACGCCACGTTCGCGCTGGAAACCACGTCGAGCAGCGCCTCGTCGTCGCTGAGCGTCCAACGACCGAAGCTTTCGCCCATATCGCTGTTCATATCGATTCGCATAGCCGTCTGCTTTCCGTCTGTTTCCTGCACAGCCATCGTTTCCATTCCTTCCGTCGCCTTTCCGTCGTTCTACCGTCGCAGCGTTCTTCAGCCGCGACGTCCCTTCTGCCGCAGTCGCCGCAGCACGCATCTCATGCCGCGCCCCGCAACCTGCCGCTCGGCCTCACACCATGTATTCCAAATCGCGTTTGCTGGTGATGAACATGTGCCCCGGCGCGTGCGTGATCGCGAATTCCGGTTTGGACGCCATCACCGCGGCCTGCGGGGTCACGCCGCACGCCCAGAACACCGGCACATCGCCCGGCTCCAACACGGGGGCATCGCCATAGTCGGGATGCATGATGTCGTCGATGCCGATCGAGGACGGGTCGCCCACACATACGGGGGCACCGTGCACGGACGGGTAATAGCCGGAAATCCGGCATGCGTCGGCCACCTGCGTAGACGGAATGCCACGCATCGACACGACCATCGTCGAATGGAACGCGCCGGCCGAACGGCACTCGATCGACGTGTCGTACATCGGCACGTTGCGGCCTGCCGTGATGTGCCGCACCGGCACGCCCGCCTCCATCAGCGGAAACTCGAATGTGAAACTGCAGCCAATCACAAACGTGACCAAATCGGATCGCCAATACTCGCGAATATCGGGCACTTCGGCTACCAGTTCGCCACGCTTCCACACGCGGTACAACGGCACGTCGGTACGGATGTCGGCGCCCGGCGCGGTGACGGGTGCGGTGACGCCCGGCTCCATCACTTCCAGCAGCGGGCAGGGTTTGGGATTGCGCTGCGCGAACAGCAGAAAATCGAATGCCTGCTCCTTGGGCAGAATCATCAGATTCGCCTGCGCGTAGCCTTGCGCGATGCCGCAGGTCGGGCGGACCAGGCCGTCACGGAACGCGGCGCGCGCCTGTTCGGGCGTGCTCGCCGCGCCAAGTTCGGTTGTTCCCATATCGGACATCCCATCCACCATTGCGCTCACCTTTCCCGTCGGCCGCCGTCCGGCCTTTTCCGAACGAACTGCCGACGAACCCCGAAATCCGATTCCGCAGAAACGGACGTTCAGAGTCGCTTTCCCTCACCTTGGTCGCCGAACGTTACGGGAGCCGCGCGATTCATGACGCGTATGTTTCCGCATTGCAAATTGGCGGTGCCAAGTGGAAACAAACCATGGTTAGGTTGGACGCCGAAGACGCACGCGAACGCTGACGCAACACAACAGCGCAACAGCAATAAAGCGGCAATCAAAAGACGCGGAGCGCGGAAGAGAGGTTCCCATGAGTTCGATCGTTCTGGCAGTCGGTAACGGCAAGACGCTATTCGGAGGCTCAGGCGTGGCGCCCGACGCGGATCTGGTTCGTTTCGTCGATCCGGAAAGCCCCATCATCAACGCGTTCGATTTGTGCGCACTGCGCGGCGACGGCATTTTCGAAGCGACCACGGTATGGAGGGGTTTCCCGGTCTCGCTGGAGAACCATCTGAAGCGTCTCGCCAATTCCGCCCGCCTGGTGGACATGCCCGAGCCGAACATTCCCGCGCTCACCCGCGCGGTCCAGCTGGTCATCGACCAGTATGACGATCCGGAACCCGGTCCGATGCTGCGCATCATCGTCTCCCGTGGTCTCGATCCGGACACCGGCGTGGGCAAGGCGGCCGACCGCACGCCGACCGTCTACATCTTCCTTGACGCGAAGGGCACGCTGCATTCGCTGGAGCCGATCACCATGGCTTCGATGACGCGCGGCTACCCGTCGGACATCACCGCACGCGCCCCGTGGCTGCTCAACGGCGCGAAGACGTTGAGCTACGCGTTCAACTGCGCCGTGCACCGCGAATGCGCCCGCCGTGGCGTCGGCGACGCGATTCTGTTCACGGAGGACGGCTACACGATGGAATGCCCGAATTCGTCGATCGTGGCCCGCTATGGCGATACGTTCGTCACGCCCGACCCGCGCATCGGTATTCTGAATGGCACATCACAGCGCGAAATGTTCGCCTGGGCGCTTGAAGAAGGCAAGAAGGCGGAGTACAGGAAGCTGCCGATCGCTGAACTACGCGAAGCGGACAGCCTGTACATGACGCACGGCGGATGGTCGATTCCGATCAGCGCGATCGACGGGCGCGCACTTGCCGTGGATGCGGCGGAGATCCAGGCGATCAACGATGCGATCCATTCCGGTCGCACGCATGAGGACGCGTTGAAGATCAGTCCGACCGGCGATTACGAATAAGGCGAAACGACCCGCTTAGCAGGTAAAACGGCCCGTCCAATGATGGGCGATACGGCCCGCTTAGCGGGTGGTATCGCCCAGTTTGAGCGTCACGGGAATCAGCACGTCCGGCTCGTACGGCTTGCGTCCCGTGGCGCTTGTCGCATCTGCCTTGGCATCCCCTTCCTTGGCGATCGCACGAACGATATTGCCGACCGCGACCTGCGCGATTTTGTCGAAATTCTGCACCACCGCGGTCATTTTCATACCGGCCAGGTCGGTCAGATACGTGCCGTCGTAGGCGATGATCTGCAGGTCGCGCGGAATCGAAATATGCCTCCGCATCGCTTCGCGCACGCAAAGCGCGGCACCGATATCGGAGCTGACCACGGCATCGACGCCGTCCACCGGCATACTGTTGAGCACAGCATTCACCGCGTTCTTATACCCTTGGAAATCCTCCACATTGCCGGCTTCGACGTACTCGTACCGCACGCCGGCCGCTTTCAGCTCCTGCTCCAGCGCAAGGTAGTAGCGGACGGTCGGGAACGTTGTCTTGTGCAGGTCGAAATCGTCCGGGCTGTCTCCATTGCGCGCCGCCAAATCGAAGAACTGGTCGCGCGGGCCGCCGATCATCACCACGTGGTGCGCGCCGGTGTTGACCAGCATGTGCGCCATGAGCCGGCCGCCCTGCTCATGGTCGGAGCCGATCGACGCGATGCCGCCGCCCAGCACACGGTCGAAGGCGACGATCGGGCGGTGGATGGACGTCCAGTAATCGTTCGGATGGGTGGTGTGCGAGCAGACGATGATGCCGTCCATCATGTGACGGCGCAGCATGTCCACGTATTCAACCTCGCCGTTTTCCACGTCGGCGGTGGAGCACAGCATGGTGCGCAGTCCTTGCGCGGCCAGCTCGCGTTGCAGATGCGCGGTAAGGGTGGCAAAGAAGGGGTGGCGGATGGTCGGCACGATCACGCCGACCAGGTTCGTGCGGTTCTTGTACAGGTTGCGTGCCAGCTCGTTGGGCACGTAATTGAGCTCTTTCATGGCGGCTTCGACGCGCGCGCGCATGTCGTCGGACACGTAGCCCGTCTTGTTGACCACTAGCGAAACCGTGCTCAGCGAAACCCCGGCCTCTTTCGCCACGTCACGCATGCCGACCATTGCCCAACACCTCTCCCCCGCATCGTCGGGATGTTTCCTTACAAATCGCGATATTATGTGTTATTTTACATGCATCTGTAACGTTTCTTTGCAATCGTTCGCACAATATGAACTATCAATTGACGAAAGACGCCCTCCCCCTCTTCAATTCCCCCGAAAAATCCACTTTTTCACCCGTGAACGACGCATGTTTCACGACGCGTTCCACGCATCTTCCACGCACGCTCCGCATGTACTCCACACGCGTTCCGCCCGCAAAAGGGGCGGTGCGACACTTGCGATCATCTCGCTTGCGTCGCACCGCCCCTTGCGTTGCGTGGCCTGGCCGTCAGCCGTCACGTCCGGCCATCACGTCAGTCCGCACCACGGACGAACCGACCGTCATGCCTTCGGTACGGAACCTTCCTGGGAGTGGTCGAAGACCGGCTTGTTGTCGGCGTCGTACTTATAGACGCCGATGGAAGCCGAGCTCGGATCATGCGCGTCGTTGAACGCGCCGATGCCGGTCTGGCCCTGGTACTGAATCTCCTTGCCGTCCTTCAGCAGGGCGACGCAGGCCTTGTAGGAATCGCACTTCTCGCCCTTGGTGGATCCGGAGACGGCCGCCATATTGGCCTGGATGGTCTTGCCATCGGCACTGCCGCCCTTCTGTGCGGCGAGCGCGGCGAGGATGATGCCATCGTAGGTTTCAGCGCCGTAGGTGGTGGTGTTTTTCAGGTCGACGCCGGTGGATTCGAGGCGCTTGACGAAGTCGTCGGACGGATTGACACCCGGGATGGTGCCCTTCGAGCCTTCCAGCAGGCCCGCGTCGAGTTCGCTGGAATAGTCGGAGGTGTTGCCGTCCACGAAGTACAGCTTCTTGGTGTTGACTCCGGCGGAGGCGAGCGCCTTCAGCAGCGGTTTGGTCTGGTCGAAGGCGATGACGAGCGTCGCGTCGGGGTTGGATGCCTTGATGGCGGTGGCGATGGATGAGAAGTTCGTTTCGGTCGGGTCGAACGTGTCCTTTTCGCCATAGATGATGTCGACGCCTGCCGCGGATGCGGTTTTGACGATGGTGTCGCGCAGGCCGGTGCCGTATTCGTCGTTGAAGACCGCGATGGCGAGCTTCTGCACGCCGTCCTGGGCGATCAGGTTGCCCATGACCGCGCCCTGCACGGTATCGGGGGCGACGGTGCGGAAGAAGTAGTCGCTAAGGCCGGAGAAGCCGGCCGAGGTGGCGCCCATCGACAGCATCGGAATGTTTTGCGAGGTGATGGACTTGTAGGTGTTCTTGACCACGGAGCTGGAGGCCGGGCCGATGATGAACGACGGGTTCTTGCTGAGGACGGATTGGGCGGCGGAGGTGTTCTGGTCGGCGTGGTCCGCGTCGGAGGTGTCGGCGTCGACGGTGGTGATTTTGTTGCCGAGCACGCCACCAGCGTCGTTGATGTCTTTGACGGCAAGTTTTTCGGCGGCCAGTTCCGGCGGGGCCAGGTAGGCCAGTGAGCCGGTTTCCGGCCATAGGCCACCAAGCACGAACTTACTGGTTTTGGTGCCGGAGGTGCTTGCCGAACTGCTGGATGAACTGGACGAGTTGGATGAACCGCAGCCGGCGAGCGCCATGACTGCGGCGGCCACCATGGCGGTGGCTGTGATGGACAGTTTCCTCATGCCCTTCATGTTGATCTTCTTCATTTGAATCACCGTTTCCTCTCTTGGCTCCGCTGATTGCCGAACCCTTGGTGACGATTATCGAGATGTGTTGCTCGACCATCTTGAATCGCACTATAAGTGCCGAGGAAACCGAATGTGTATGCATGAAGTTAACCGAAGGTGAAGCCCGAAAACTGTTGGAAACACAAGGTTTTGAGCTTGTTTTCAGGCATGCCGAAGCCGCTGTCGGGCAGTGTCCCAACAGCGGTAATCGGAATTGAGAATTTTGAATCATAGGGGGAAATCGCGGAACGCGTGCGGAGACCGCCGTCCGAGCTCGAAGGCGTACGAACGTACGTCGAGCGGCAAGGAAAGGCGGTATACGCTCCGTTCCGCGATTTCCTGGGTCCTACCTTCCTTCCTCTTGAACCTCTTCTTCCAGGTTGCCCAGGTAGAGGGAGACGACTTTCGGATCGTTCATCAGGTCGCGCCCCTTGCCGGAGTAGGCGTTGCGGCCTTGGTCGAGAACGTAGCCGCGGTCGCAGATCTGCAGGCAGCGGCGGGCGTTCTGTTCGACGATGACCACGGATACGCCGGCTTTGTTGACTTGGCGCACGCGGATGAAGGTCTCGTCCTGGAGCATTGGGGACAGGCCCGCGGAGGGCTCGTCGAGCAGGAGGACGGATGGTTTCATCATGAGGGCTCGGGCCATGGCCACCATCTGACGTTCGCCGCCGGAAAGCTCGCAGCCGTTCTCGCCGATGTTTGCGTTCCAGCCGTCGGGGAGCTTTTCTGCAAACTTATCCACATTGGCGAGCTTTGCCGCCGCGATTACCTCTTCGTCCGTGGCGTCCTTGCGGCCGATGCGGATATTCTCCAAAATCGTATTGTCGAACAGCGTGACATCCTGGAACACGATGGAATAGAGGCTCATCAGCTTTTCCGGATCGATTCCGGAGATATCCATGCCGCCAACGGTGATCCTGCCCCGGTCAATGTCCCAGAACCGCGCCGCCAGGCGGGAAACGGTAGTTTTCCCTCCGCCGGAGGGTCCGACCAGCGCCGTGACCTCTCCCTGCTTTGCCGTAAAGGACACATCCCGAAGCACCGTTTCGCCGCTCTGGTAAGAAAAGCCCACATGGTCGAACACAATGTCACAGTTCCGATTGGTAAGCTGTTCGCTTCCGGTTTGCACGGGGCAGTCCAGAATCTCATTCATGCGCTCGATGTTGCTGTTGGTGCCGATGATGGCGGCAAGATTCTGCAGGGTACCCTCCAGCGGGTCATACAGGCGGGACACCACCAAAAGGAACATAAAGAAGGTCAGGACATCCAGCTCACCCTTCACCAGCAGAGCCGCGCCCGCAAGGGCGCTGGTGGCAATCCCCAGCCGCAGCACAAGTCCCGCGGAAACCACAAAGACAGCCGTTCCCAGCTCGCTCCGGACGAGGCGGCTCTCTACGGCACGGATTTTCTTTTCCAGCCCCGAAAGGTATCTCTCCTCGGCATTGTTGGCGCGCAGATCGGGCATCGCTTCCATGCACTCCTGAATGCCGTCCTCGCAGGCGACCTTTGCCGCCGTTGCTTTACGGGAAAGCTTTTTCTGCACATCGGAGGCAAGCAAGACGATGGCAAACGCCACCGGCAGCGGCCAGACGGCGGCAAGCGCCATGCGCCAGTTGAAAAACAGCATCGATACGGCGATGACCGTAGTGGATAGGATTGCACCGTACAGCGGTGCGACAAAATGGGATTGGCTCTGCTCCAGCACGGCGCAGTCGTTCATGATGGAGGTGGTCAGATCGGCAAGGTCTTTCTTTCCGAAAAAGGACAGCGGAATTTTTCTCAGCTTCTCGGCAAGCCCCACCCGGCGAACACCCGACTCGACATAGGTGACAAGATAGGTGTTGTCGTATTCCAGCCGTGTGCAGACAACAATGAACAGTGCCGCCGCGACACAGCCGATCACATAAAACGGAATTCTCCCTGTCGTCAGCGTGCCGTTCATCATATCGCTCACCAGCCGGTACAAAAGCCCCACCGGCAGCATGAAGGAGATATTTTGCATGGCACAGCACAGAATCCCTTTGATGTTGTCAATCGCTCCCTTGCGGGAAAGCGCATAGCGCCTCTGTAAATATTTGATCATCGCTCATGCCTCCTTTTCCACTTTCCACCGGACCGACTGCTGATAGTCCTGCCACATCGTCCCGAACAGACTGCCTTTTTTCCCGGACAGCTCCGCAAAGCTGCCGCTTTCCGAAAGATGTCCCTCATTCAGCACAAAAATGCGGTCGGCATTCACAATCGTAGACAGCCGATGGGCGATCATGATGACGGTGCGCCCCTTTGCAAGCTCGTTGAAGGCAGCCTGCACCTTCGTTTCGTTGTCGGGATCGGCAAAGGCGGTCGCTTCATCAAGAATCAGCACCGGCGCGTTTTTGATCATGGCGCGGGCAATGGCAAGCCGCTGTGCTTCGCCGCCGGAGAGGTAGATGCCCTGCGAGCCGATGACCGTATGCACACCGTCCGGGAATTTTTCGATGATGTCCGTACACTGCGCCGCACGGAGTGCTGCCAGCACCTCCTCATCCGCGGCGTCCGGCTTGCCCATACGCACATTGTCCAGAATGGTGCCTTTGACAAGATGGCTGTTCTGAAACACGAAGGAAACCGTGTTCATCAGCTCGTTTTTATCAATGTCCTTCACATTGACCCCGCCGACGGAAATACTGCCGCTCTGCGGATCAAAGAAGGTCATCGTGCCGATACCCGCCATACTGTCGCGCACCCAGGCGCCGAGGCGGTACTCGCCGTCCTCGTCCTTCTCCGGCTCTGCGCTCAGTTCGATCGTGCGGCTGCCGCGCTTGACGGTCAGCGCCGCGGCGTCCTCGCCGTTTTCTGCCAGAAGCTGGCGGAATTCCTCAATGGTGTCCAGGCTCTGCCCGCCGATGGCGGTGATGACGTCGCCCTCCTTGAGTCCGCAGTCCTTCGCCGGACTTTCCCCATCGGAAAAGCCCACGACGAGCACGCCGTCGGAAAAGAGCTTGACGCCGACGGTCTGTCCGACGGGGATCAGCTCGCTGACCGTCCGGTCCGCCGCCTGCGCAGACGGCATTGCGATCGTGGCGGCGGCAAAAAATCCCAGCAGGATCGCCGCCGTTCGCTTTTTTGTGCGATGCGTTCCATCCATTCTCTCACCCCTTCAAAAAATACGGGCGGACGGCGCGCCCTGTGCGCGCAGCGCGCAGCCGTCCTCCCAACGCCGGAAATTTTTTCTTTCTCATTTCTTTTTCTCTGTCCGGCGCATTTACTTTCTGCGCTTCGGGCAAAATTAAAAGGTGCAAAATTTTGATGCGCTGGCATCGCTTTTTGAAATGGCGCTGTAAATGCGGACAAAAAAATTCCGCAGACCAAAGTCTGCGGAATTTTGGGAATTGTTTCCATTTAACGCTCGCGGTTGAAAATTTTGAAGATGTCGTCGAACGGATCGGGCTCATCTTCGTGCTTAGCCTCTTCCTCGGCCTTTTCCGCCTTCAGGCGGGCAAAGACCCGCTCATACGCGCCGGTACCGTAGCTCAAAGACCGGTTCACCCGGCTGATGGTAGCGGAGGACGCGCCGGTCTGCTCCAGAATGTCGCTGTAGATCATACCGTCATTCAGCAGAGAGGCCACTTCAAACCGCTGCTCCATGGAGCGCAGCTCGGAAACCGTACAGAGGTCCTGAAAAAAATCATAGCACTCCTGGGGATCCTTCAACTGCAAAATCGCCTGATACAGCTTATCACTTTTTTCCTTTTTTCCAATTCTGATCATAAAGGAGGCACCTTTCTTCCATAATTTCATATTTTCCGCACTAATTGCAGGATTCACTTTTAGTATTTACATTTTAACACAGTAGTTTGAGAAAAGGAAGCCCTCCAAATGTTAAATTTTATTTTGCCCGCCGAACCCTTCCCAGCCGGGCCGCATAGGATGCGACAGTGTCAGGAAAGGAGGCAGCGCTGTGGATGCAGTCACATCAGGACTGAACACCGAAATTTTTTCCGCTGAACGGGAATGGACTGTGGAGGGACTTCCGGTGCTTACCGCGCAGGTGTCCCTCCCTGAGCCCGTGGGCTCGGAAAACCGGACCACCCGGCGTATCCGGCGGTACTACCGCGCCCAGTGCCGGGCCTTTCTCCGGTACTGTGACCGCTGGCTGTTTCCCATGGCAGCGAGCCTGCCGGGAGGCGCTGGCAGACAGCCGCCCCCTTCCCCAGCTCCAAGCGGAGCTGTCCTTTCGGGTCACCTACAACGAGGGCGGCTTCTGGAGTCTGTATACCCAAATCCGGGAGCCAGCCGCCGATGGACACATTCTGCTGCGACGCTGGGGCGATACCTGGGACCTGCGACGGGGCTATCCGGTTTCGCTTCCGAGCTTTTTTCCGCACCGGCGGGGCTGGAAGCGGCGCCTGCTGACTTTGGCCGCTCAGGAGATCCAGCGTCAGGAGACTGCCGGGTATGCCCGGTATCTGGACGGCTGGCGAAGGCGGCTGCGGCAGCAGTTCAACCCCATGCGGTTTTACCTCACCCCAGAAGGCCTTGCCTTCTTCTACCCCATGTACGCCATCGCCCCGGCGGCGGAGGGTATCCCTGTCTTTACCGTCCCCTACGAAGCGATGGGGCCATACGTGCCCGTTTCAGAAGCAGAGCCGTCCTCGTCTGCTCCGCAGACATAACAAACAGCGTCCCCGCTTCCGCAGGGACGCTGTTTATTATCTTATTGTTCGCTTATTCGCCGAAGTTGTCCTTCACCAGGTCCACCAGTGCGCCGACAGCTTCCTTCTCGTCTGCGCCGTCCGCGATCAGGGTAATGGTAGTACCCTTCACGATGCCCAGGGACAGAACGCCCAGCAGGCTCTTGGCGTTAACGCGCCGATCATCCTTTTCCACCCAGATACCGCTCTTAAACTCATTGGCCTTCTGAATAAAGAAGGTTGCGGGTCTGGCGTGCAGACCTACCTCGTTATTAACGGTGATTTCCTGTGTATACATGATACAGCTCTCCTTTTCTATACCAAGTAATTCCTCATCTTAAATCAAAGAGGTGTGCTCCACCAGTTTTCTGATTGTTATTTTACCTGTTTTTTCACGTTCCGTCAACGGCGTTTTTCACAAACATTTGAATTGAAATGTGGAACGCCCCCCAACAATACAGGCAGGATTCCCAAAAGCGATCCTCCGTCCGAAAAAGCGTGGTATGCTCTTTTCATCATATTCCGCCAGAGCGGAAAGCGTGACCAGGGTGCACAAAGCGCCGGGTCTGCGGAGCATCTTCCATACGTTCGGACGCCGCCAAGGCGCTTTTCCAGAAAAAACAAACGGAATTTTGCGTGAAAACCAGACCTTTGCGGCATACTACGCCATGGGTATCGCAAACTCCCAGCAAAGGAGGAACGCACATGAAATCTCGCGCTTCCCTGTTTTTGACGGTCTTGCTGCTGGCACTGTCCCTCACCGCCTGCGGCAAGGAGCCGGCCAAGAACGATCGAAATGACGCCGGGTCCGGTCAGAACAGCGCCTACGACGCCGTTTCGGACCCAAACCGGGACAATGTTCCCAACAATGATCCCATCATTGGGCGGGATGACCACACCGTCACCGCCCCGGACACCAATCCCGCCCCCAGCCCCACCAACGAGCCTGCCGGAGACCTTCCCGGCGCGTCTATGGACCGGATGCTCCGCAACGGCCGTGTCCATGACCGGGACGGCGACCTGCTGGACGGCGAAAATTCCGTCACCCCCGGCGCAGACCGTTGGTAAAGCCGTTATTCCACTTCCGCCCTGACATGCGGCGTACCGCCCGAACCGCCGGTACGCCGCTTTCCGTCATTCTGTCCATCAGGCGGCACGGGGCTTTTCACCAGGACAGACTTCTGCTATAATAAGATAAAAGTTCCGCTCCGTCCTGACTGGGGGAGTGATCGCAGGAGGTCCCGCCATGTCCCGGAAATTTTCCATGACGCCCATTGCCCATATCCACAGTGATTTCGCCGAAAAATTCGGCGTGCCCCGGCAGAGCGGGCTGGTGGAGGAGCTGGAGGCTGACATTGTTTTCGAACCGGCCTATCAGAACCCGGACGCCCTCCGGGGCTTGGAGGACTTCTCCCACATCTGGCTCATCTGGGTCTTTGACCGGGCCATCCGGGAGACATGGTCCCCCACGGTCCGCCCACCCCGGTTGGGGGGCAACACCCGGATGGGTGTCTTTGCCACCCGCTCCCCCTTCCGGCCCAACCCCTTGGGCCTTTCCAGCGTGAAGCTGGAAGGCATCGAGATGCGCCCGGAGGTGGGCCCCGTCCTGCTGGTGCGCGGGGCTGACCTGATGGACGGCACACCTATTTATGATGTAAAGCCCTACCTGCCCCATGCCGACTGCCACCCGGAGGCCACCGGGGGGTATTCCTCCGATGGGCTAGCACATGTCCTCACGGTGATACTGCCGCCGGAATGGGAAGAAAAGGTTCCCGCGGCGCACCGGGCTTCCCTGCGGGCGGTACTGGCACAGGACCCCCGGCCGGCTTATCAGCAGGATAGCGACCGGGTATACGGCTTTCCCTTTGCCGGGCTGGAGGGGCACTTTACCGTGGCAGGTGATGTGCTGACGGTCTGCGGCATTTTCCCCGCCGAAAAAGCGTGAACGATTTGTAAAAAGGACGGCGGGAGCATTGCTTTTCCCCCGCCCTTTCGGTTATGATGAGCATGGAATAGAATCCGCTGTGGATAGATGAAAGGAGAGCATCACTATGCTGGGTTTAGCACTGGAAGGCGGCGGTGCCAAAGGCGCCTATGAGATCGGCGCATACCGCGCCCTTACCGAACTGGGTTATCATTTTGATGTCATCTGCGGTGTTTCCATCGGTGCCATCAATGCGGCGCTGCTGGCGCAGGGCGATTGTGAAAAGGCCGCGGAATTTTGGGAGACGACCGCCAATGACGATCTGTTCTCTGAGGAGGACAAAGGCTTTTTGGAAATCATCAACCGGCAGGTGAACCTCAATACCCTTTCGGCCCTCAAGGAAAATATCAAAGCCGCGCTGGAAAACGGCGGTATCGACACCTCCAAAATCCGTGCCTTCCTGGAGCAGAACATTGACCCCCAGCGACTGCTGGAAAGTCCCATTGATTATGGCATGATCGCCGTGGCTTTCCCGGAGCTTCAGCC
>ENA-ORRE01002006-ORRE01002006.1-human-gut-metagenome-genome-assembly--contig:-NODE-2006-length-12584-cov-2.312236_pt1 | contig 12584 bp, 9 predicted proteins | sample MGYA00242171_ERZ509126 | MGnify/ENA primary metagenome ERZ509126 (study PRJEB26280, sample SAMEA2338648) | human gut metagenome | biome: human gut; feature: human-associated habitat; material: faeces... | reverse complement strand
CTGTAAACTGGATATTTCTGCAGTTTTTCATACAAATCGTACCGTGAATTTTTCCGCCGCGAAAAACGAAATTCGATATTTCAGGTCCCACCGTTTCGAATTCGGTCAGCTCAACGGCATTGCAGGGAACCATATTTCTCTCCGTCGTACGGTAAAAAAATAAAGATATTTTTTCTTTCATTCTGTTATCCTCTGTGCGTCCGCCGGTACTCATTCGGCGTCACGCCATATTTTCTTTAAAAATTTTTGAAAAATACTGGCTCTTCTGATATCCTACGCTTTCCATGATTTCATGTACCCATCGATCTGTTCCGCTGAGCAGTTCTGCCGCTCTTTCCATCTTCACATCCGTAATATACGCGGAAAGATTTTTCCCTGTCTCTTCTTTAAATGTTTTTGACAGATACGCCGGATGCAGATGCGCCACTTCTCCTAAAATTTCCAGTGAGAGATCTTCGCCCACATGCTCTGCGATATACTTTTTCACGGCCGAAATACCGTCGTCTGGAAAACTTTCTTCTTTTTCGAAAAATTTTTCCATCACATGTTCCAGTGATATCTGGAAATCCTTTTTCAGGATAGGCTTTACGAGGTATTCTGTCACTCCATAGCGGAGCGCCTGCTGAGCATATTCAAATTCACTGTAGCCGGACAGAATAATTGTTTTCGTCGGATAATTTTTCTCGTCAATATACTTCACCAGATCCAGCCCTGACACGCGCGGCATGCGGATATCTGTCACCAGAAGTTCCGGCTTTTTCTGCTCAATCAGATCGCGCGCAATAGAGCCGCCCGACGCCGTCAGTACTTCTTCGAAGCCATAGCTTTTCCAGTCCACCAGTTTTTTGAGATACTCGGTCATATAGGACTCATCGTCCACCAGCAATACTTTCATAGGTAATTCCCCCATCTTTTTCTCTGTGCTCCGGAACCTTTTGTTTTTTTCTCCGCAAAAACTCCAGATTCTCACAGCCTCTTTACAGTCTTTCTTTCCCGTCAATCACAAAGGAAACGCACAATCCCTTCCAAATACTTCCTCCAAACTGCAGGCTGCTCTGTTCCCCATAATAATTGACAAGCCGCTGATTTACATTCCAGAGGCCGACACCCTCTTTTTCATCGCGGTTTTTCCTTGCCAGCCGTTCTTTCAGTGCCGCAATCTGTTCCTCTGTCAGTCCATTCCCGTCGTCTGATATTTCGAAACAAATTTCGTCTTTTACTTTTTGATACACCTTTACATAAATATGCTTTGCATTTTCCCGCTCATCGATCGCATGCTCAATTGCATTTTCGATGATCGGTTGCAGAATCAGCGGTGGAATTTTACATGCAGCAAGTTCTGGATCGGATTCTATTTCATACTCGATGTTTTTTCGCATCGCCATGATTTCCAGATACGACCGCGCATAGTCAATTTCCTCCTGAATCGTCGTAATTGACTTTTTCCGTGTACAATAACGGTAATACTGCGACAGATGCACTGCCATCTCTGTCACGGCATCGGGATTGTCCGCCGCGGTGACAATGAAGGAAAGGCTGTTGTACAGAAAATGCGGGTTGATCTGAAGCTGCAACTGCCGCATTTCTGCTTCGTTTCGAAGTTCCTGTTCTTTTACCGTTGCCTCCAGCAATTCATGCGTGCGGCGCACCATATGGTTAAATTGACGAAATACATAGGCGAATTCATTTTTCGGCATTTTGTAAATCTGCACGGTCAAATCTCCCACTTCCACCTGTTTCAGTTTTTCAGTCAGCAGATTCATCTGCATCAAAATATTTTTTACAAACAGAGAAATGTAAATCATTCCAAAAATCAGAATTGCCCCGAGCATAATGCCTGAGATCGTCATAATATTCCGCACCTGCCGCATCATCTGCCTTGTCGGATAATAGGAAACCAGCTGCATTCCATTTTTTGTTTCATCTGAACGCACAATCTGATATTTCTGTTTTCCCACACGCACCTCGCAGACTTTTTCATTACTCTGTCGTATGATTCCTGCAATATTCTGCTCCACAGATTTCTGCGAAAGCACATTGATTTCTCCACCAAACATTAAAATACTGCCTCCCTGGTCCATTCCCGCAGCCATCTCCTTGATTTCATACAGAAAATCCTGATCCATTCGGAGCACCAGCCAGACCTCCTGATCTTCTCCCATCCATTCCACAGTTCGTCTTCGCATATAAAAAATTTCCTGTTTATTGGCTGATTTCCACTGACTTTCCTTATTGTTTTCCCAGAAAGAATCCTCAAAATATCCCTGCCGCAGCGTGCTGATCTCCCGCCCGGATTTCGGCCAGTACAGCGTCATACCACTCATTCCGACCGTTCTTCCCTGATGTTCCTGAAAAAAGCTTTTCATTTTATTAATTTGCTGTACATATTCATAAACATCGTTGTTTTCAATTGCCGCATAGAGATTCTGCATATTTTCTCCATATAAAATACCATCTGCTTCAATTTCAATCTCTTTCCCCTTTTGTTCCAGAAGCGTTGCTGCATATTTTGTCTGAAGCTGTGCCGTCTGAATCAAAGATGCTTTCAAATTTGCCGTGCTCTGCCAGGACAGAAGCAGAAAGCTGGCAAGAATGATCAACAGAAAAACGGTAAAAATTCCAAAAATTGAACGTACTCTTTTCATATGCTTCCCCTCTCATTTTCTGCCCCTATTTTATCAGATTTTTCTGCTGACGCAAACCATTGTGAGATGCAAAGGCAGGGAATCGCCATGTTTTGACAACTCCCTGCTTTTTATTTTTGACTTTTCGGATCTTTTCGATCAGGCAGCTCTTATTTTACCGACTGATACCACTCATTAACCTCTTTTGTGATATCATCGCCGCCCTGTGCTTTCCAGTCTTCTACAAACTGATCAAATGCAGACGGATCTTCTTTTCCATAGATAATGTTTGTGTAAACCTGTTTCTCCATGGTCTGGAGCTGCTCCCATTTTTTCTTCATAGTATCGGTCGGAGCCGCATTGAACAGACTGGTCAGAAGTTCATCCTGATGCTCTGCTGCAATAACATAACCTTCTGCCATCGCCGGTGCGCTCTCAAAATACGATAATGCCGTTCTCTCAGCACCTGTTGTCGGTTCTTCCCCTGCCTGAAGCTTCAGATACATTTCTACGCTTTCACTAGGTGAATTTTTCAGTATAGTAGATTTTCCAGGCATAAATGGATCTGTCACCGGCGGATCAAATTTGGTTGTATCATACACAACTTCACCGTCTACAATATCGTAATCATAACCTTCCAGATAGCCATTCACAAAATCTCCTGTGCCGAATACAGCGTCATACAACCAATCATAATAAGTAAAGAAGGCTTCCATGTTGTTAAAATTTTTGTTGAACATCAGCCAGCCATCGTTGATCTGTCCCCTCTGATAAGTCGGCTCACCATTCTCCTGCAGAATATTCGGATATCCTTTTACAACCGCATTTGGATCAGCAGAAGTAACATCTGCAACAGAGTCAATTGTCCACGGTCTTCCAACAAAGATACCTGCTTTTCCTTCGGTAAACTGTGTCATGGCATCCCACGCACCCGTTGCTGCAGCTTCCTGGAAAATCCAGCCATTTTTATGCCATTCGGCCATACGGGTCAGTGCTTCTTTATTTTCCTCGTTGATGGAGCCATACTGCAAATTTCCATCTTCATCTTCCTGCCATACGCCCGGAATGAATTTCCCGGAATACGCAGAGAACACGTTGACCGGATCAGAAACCCATCCGGTATTGTAAATGTCATTTCCGGAATAGGTGAATCCATACGTATCATCTTTGCCGTTTCCATCTGGGTCGTCTTCTGTAAACGCCTTGATGACAGCTTCAAACTCGTCCAGATTGGTCGGTGCCTGAAGCCCCAGATTGTCCAGCCAGTCCTGACGGATGACCATGATTTCTTCTGCATCCATGCACGGTGTGCAGGCAATTCCATACGTTTTTCCATCCTTCGTAACCGGATAGAAGGTTTCCGGATATTTATCATAGATCTCTTTCAGACGATCCGGCATATATTTTTCGATATCGTCATCAATTGCTTTGACCTGTCCGGATTCGATCATATCGGAAATCATCTGTGTTCCATAAACAGGAAATATATCGGGAAGTTTTTCAGAACCTGTCAGTGCCAGACGCAGCTTGGTGTCATAGTTGCTGGCATCTCCGCCGAGAAGCGTTGTTTCCATCTTTAATCCCAGTTTTTCCTCGGTCAGACGCGTCATCGGGTTATTGTTGATGTCCTCTCCATCACCATATCTTCCTGTGTTCTCGTCCAGCTGTTTTGCAATGGTAATTGTCAGTGTCGGCTCGTACTTTCCATCTGCATTTTTCGTTGCGGTTTCCTGCTGCGCAGATCCACCATCCTTGCCGCACCCACTCATCAACATCATTGCTGCCATTGCCGCTGATAAGATTACTGTACTCTGTTTTCTTTTCATGCCTCTTTTCCTCCATCATTTATTTTATAATGTTACAGCACGTTTTTCAAACCGGATTTTTTCAGAAAAATCTCTCTCATAAAATTATTCTTTGACTGCTCCCATAACGATACCTTTTACGAAGTATTTCTGCAGGAACGGGTAAACCAGAAGAATCGGAAGCGCTCCGAATACCTGTGCCGCTTTAATGGTACGTTCCGACATAGCCAGCGCAGATGCCGGATCCAGCGACAGATCCTGATTGTTTCCCTGCACAACGATCACCTGCAGGAAGGATGCCAGCGGATAGTTTTTCGTATCGGACATGTAAAGGATTCCGGTGAACCACTCGTTCCAGTAACCAACCATGATGAACAGTGCTACGGTTGCGAGACCTGCTTTGGAGAGCGGAAGGTAAATCTTTCGAAGTACGGTAAAGAAGCTCGCTCCGTCGATCAGTGCCGCCTCTTCGAGGGATTTCGGAATCGACTTGAAGAAGTTCATGATCAGAATCAGGTTGTAGCATCCGAACGCTCCCGGAAGAATGTAAACCAGGAAGTTGTTTTTCAGTCCTAAAGAAACATTGACCATGTAGCTTGGGATCAGACCGCCGCCGAACAGCATCGTGAATACGAAGAACCACATGAGCGGTGTTCTGCCGCGGAATTCTTTGGAAAGTGCATAGCCTGCTGTCGTGATGACGAACATGCTGAGCAGTGTTCCAAATGAGGTTCGGAGGAATGCAATGATCATGGACCGGATGAAGTTATTGTTGTTAAAAGTTTTTACATAGGCCAGCGGTGTGAAATCGATGGGCCAGAAGGTAACGGCTCCGCTGTTTGCAGCACTCTTTCCGCTGAAAGAGATTGCCAGCAGGTTCCAGAGCGGAAGGATGCAAAGCAGTGCCATGGTTACCAGAAAAATCGTATTGCAGACAACGAATACTTTTCTGCTTGTCGATGTATGACGCATGTTTATGTCCTCCCTCTTAGAAAATTCGATATCCCGCTACCTTATAGGCGATGCGGTAAGAAGCAACAGTAAGCAGCAGACTGATTCCCGATTTGAACAGGCCGACGGCGGTACCAAAGCTGTACTGTCCATTGATCAGTGACTGACGGTAAACGTAGGTGTCGATGATATCACCGGTGCTGTAAGTCAGTGGGGAATACAGGTTGAAGATCTGGTCGAACCCGGCATTCAGGACGTTTCCAAGGCTTAACGTTGCCATGACGATGATCATCGGCATGATGCCCGGAAGTGTAATGTGCCATGTCTGTTTCCAGCGGTTAGCGCCGTCCATCTCGGCTGCCTCGTAGAGGCTCTGGTCAATGTTGGAGATGGCTGCCAGATAAACGATCATTCCAAATCCGAAGCCCTTCCACAGGTCGGACGCAACGACGATCTGTCGGAACATGCCCGCCTCGCCGAGGAAGAAAATCGGATCAATACCGAATTTCTGAAGTACCATGTTGACGATACCGTCGGTTCCGAGGATATCGCGGAGCATTCCGGCTACAGTAACCCAGGAAAGGAAATGCGGCAGGGAAACCAGCGTCTGGATTCCTTTTTTCAGTCCTATGTTATGTACTTCATTCAGAAGCAGTGCCATGATAATCGGAACAATCAGTCCCAGAATAATTTTGCTGACAGCGATGATCAGCGTATTGATGATCGCCTGATACGATTCTTTGAATTCGAAGATCTGTCGGAAGTTATCCATTCCTACAAACTGTGAACCGGTGATGCCAAGCCACGGCTTGTAATCCTGGAATGCCATCACCAGACCGCCCATCGGCACATAGCAAAAAATAATTGCCAGCACGAACGATGGTAAAATCAGTACATACAGCGGCCAGTTATGCTGAACTTCCTGCTTCCAGGTTCTCTTCTGCTTCAACGCCGTTCCTTTTCCTGCTTTTTTCATTACAGCTCTCCCTCTCTTTCTTTCCTATTCCGAATCAGGAGTTCCGCAAAAAACATTTCGCTGCCATATCTGATTCTCAATAGTTCCGTGAATTTGTTTCTTTTTCTTTGTGGTTTTATTATATCTCCGTCATAGTGCCGAAAAACACACCACAAAATTAAGGTTGTGACCACTGGATTAATGTGTTTTGGGATATTATTAAAAATAACGCATGAAATTTTCTACTCCAAATCGCAAAAATTTCATACGCTATTTTAAAATTTTTTCTTATTTTCAAATGTCTGTTTTCTGCTTTTTCAAATTCTTTAATCGTCGTTCTCTGTCACATACAATCCATGGTATCTTCCTTCATATGAAGCTGCGCCCAGTGCTCCGGTTCTTCCTTATCCTTGATAAAAACGCTCCTGTATTCTACCGATGGAAAATCTGTCCGCACATCCGATTCTTTCCGGCAAAGTTCTTCTTTTTCTTTTATCGGCACATCTGCTCAGTAATACCATGGGGAAACGCCTGCGAAGCGGCAGAAATCATAGATTACATAAATAGTTCCGCGCCGGTTTCTTCTTTTAAAACTGCCTTGGCCTGTAATATCTTCTGCAAATCATCCGCCAGATTCCGTGCTGCAATCTGAACCTTCAAAAAACCTCCAAACTGAATCACTCTGTATGATTTCAGTTTGAAGGTTCTGGTCATTCTTTATTCCAGGTTCATGCATAATCCCCAATCCTGGTCATTGGCATACGGATCGGCAAAATCGGTTTTCTGGCCGTTGACGGAATACGGATACACGTACGCACAGGTCGCTGTTCCATCCTCAAAGAACATGGACAGCACGCCGCGCAGGGAATGCTCACCGCGGATATTATATTCTTCGTTTCCGGTCAGGCGGGCATAGCGCTGGAAGGTCCGACCGTTTTCTGCGCTCCAGTAGTGCGGGAATGTGTCGCCGAAGACTCTGCGTTTTCCGAACCAGTAGCCGTCCCAGTGGCGGATTGCAGTTTCATGCAGATGGTAGTCCGGCTGCTGGCCGTCGAAGAGTTCGAGGACGGCGATCTGCTGCTCGGCTCCGCGCAGGTATTTTTCTTCCCCGGTCACTTCGTAAACCTGAAGAATGACTTCGGCCGCCGGCTGTACGATCGATTGCTCGTAATTTACCTCCGAAGCCGGATAAGCCGTTCCGATCTCAATCAGTTGGTCGGCATGACGTCGGAACAGATCTTTTACTGTTTTCAGATCCTCCTGTTCTCCTGCTTTTTTCAGCTCTTGACAGAGCATCACAATCGGCATTTCAATCGGATAAAAACGGAATCCATCCTGTTCATAAAATTTCTCTGTGATATGAACTGCTGTCTTCAAATCTTCTTTTTCTCCCCACAGCTTCCAGCATTCAAGAAAGAATGTCACTGCCCATGGGTAGTTGTAAAGCCGGAAATAGCTGTTGTCTTTTCCTGAGCAGTTGCAAACAAGACCTGTTGCTGCATTTACCAGCTCGCGAAGATAGAATGCATGGTACTCACGAAGGCTTTGCTCCGCTTTTTCCCGGTCTTTTAAAAGATTCTGCTGCAGTGCCCGTGCAATCAGCACACCCATACCGGTACGCTCCCGTCCGGCATTGAAATCGTTTTCCGGCGTGCAGACGAGAATTTTTTCTTCGTTATCATACGGCAGATAGGCACCCTGCAGTTCTTTGATCTTTCCATGATACTGCTGGTGATCGACGATAAACGCACACCGTTTTGCAGCCAGTGTTTCCGGCCGCTCCTGCACGAGAAGACGGCAGGTGGTTTTCACCTCGTCGGCACAGATCGAAAGTACATACTCCCCTGTTTTTTCATTTTCAAACAGATATTCATAAACACCATTTTCCGTCTTTTCCAGCGATGCTCCGTTTACCGTTACCTTTTCTGCCTGAAATACCGGTTCAATGGTTACCTTACTCGTCTCTCCCGGATAAATCACATACTGCTCCGCATCCACCAGAATCACCTGGGAAAATGCTCTTAATTTCTCCCGGAAATCTTCGCGTCCCTGATGCGGAAATACTTTCCACTCCAGCGTCATCGTGTCTCCCGGCGCAAACTCCTGTGCAGACGGATGCAGCCAGAAGCAGCCTCTGTCATTGCTCTGCAGTTTCAGATCGCGCTCAATACTGTAAGCAGAAAGACTGCCTTTTGTGAGCACCATTCCCAGATGCGGAGCCGCACCACCCATGCGGAGCGCCATAATATAACTGGTATTCTCTCCACAGAAAACATGTGCATGACACCGATAGTCACGGCAGGTCACACTGTCCGTGTAGCGGTCCTGCAACGGAAATGAAACCCCAATACTTCCGGCATTTGTAAAATACGGATGCGCACCGTTGTAAGAAACCACAATCTTCGTTGTCAGCACATCTCCGTCTTTCTCATTCTGCACCTCCGCTGAAAACTCCGGAGGACATTTCACTTCGGCATACGGAAAATCCTCACGCAACCAGTTCATCTGTTTTGGATCTTTGGAAAATACAATTTCTTTCACGTTTCCAACTCTCATTTTTTCTTTCCCCTTTCGTTTTTTCTTTGATCCCGCTTTTTAAACTCCATGTAAAATTTATTTGCTGCTTTGATCATACTATATCTACATGCTCTTTTCTATATCTCTTTTTCCATTACCGTTCACTCCTCTTAATCTGACAATAACCCTCACAATCCTCTTTTCCAGTTTTGTTTTACAAAAGAACGGTTCCATACGCCTGCATCATTTTTCCGTTTTACTTTATTTTTTCTTTCTTGCCGATAGTATTTTTTCTCAATTTTTGTTATACTGAAAATGTATGCGTATCAAACTCCGGCATTGCTCTTTCAAGCTGCCGACACATACATAAACTTCATAAAAGGGGGTATCTTTTTCATGGATACGTATGTCATTTTAAAAGACCTGGCAATCATTATCGTATTCGCAAAATTGTTTGGTATTCTTGCCAGAAAATGCAAGGCTCCGCAGGTTGTGGGCGAGCTGATTGCCGGTATTGTCCTTGGACCCAGTGTGCTGGGACTCGTTCAGCAGTCTGACTTTCTCGCACAGATGGCGGAGATCGGTGTCATTTTGCTGATGTTCTCCGCAGGTCTTGGCACCAGCCTGAAGGATCTGCTCCGCACCGGAGTGAAATCCCTGCTGATCGCCTGTGCCGGTGTTTTTGTTCCTCTCGTTCTTGGAGCCATCTTATACATGAGCTTTTATGGCTTCTCTGCTGTCGGAACGGAAGAATTTTACCACGCTGTTTTTATCGGTGTTATTCTGACTGCAACATCGGTCAGCATCACCGTACAGGCCTTGAAAGAACTCGGCAAGCTGAAAACAGAGGTTGGAACAACCATCTTAAATGCGGCCATCATCGACGATGTCATTGGTATCATTGTGCTGACTGTTGTCATCGGTTTTAAAGATCCGACATCCAATCCGCTGAAAGTAGCAGCCTCCACCATTCTGTTTTTTGCCCTTGCGATTGTGCTCGGTTTTCTCTGCTTTAAGCTGTTCAACCGCATGAACTCCGTATTTCCGCACACCCGCCGTCTCCCGATTCTGGGTCTTGCGCTCTGCTTCGGACTGTCCTACATTTCCGAAAAATATTTCGGCATCGCCGATATTACCGGTGCATACGTTGCGGGCGTTATCCTGTGTTCCCTCGATTCTTCCGATTACATCGAAGAAAAAATGGATATCAGCTCCTATATGATTTTCGGACCGATTTTCTTTGCAAGTATCGGACTCAAAACAACGCTCAGCGGCATGAACGAGAAATTCGTACTCTTTGCCATCTGTTTCGTCATCGTCGGCCTTGCCGCAAAAATTATCGGCTGTGGCCTGATGTCAAAGGGATGCGGCTTTACCTGGGGCGACAGCCTGAAAATCGGTGTCGGTATGATGACCCGCGGTGAAGTCTGTCTGATCGTCGCGCAAAAGGGTCTGAATGCAGGCTTTTTATCCGGCGATTTCTTCAGTGCCGTGATTCTGCTGATTCTTTTCTCGAGTATTGCAACACCGATTATACTGAAAATCTTATACGCGAAAATGCCGACGGCAAAAGATTCTGCAAAGGCATCCTGACTTTCCTTTTACCAAAACAGGACGCTGTGCCATTTCCTGCACAGCGCCCTGTTTTTTTCGTATCAACCGGTAAGTTCTGATTTTTTCTACCACAGAATCTTCTCTGCCTCAGCTCCATCCGCAAACGGTCCCGGCATTGCTGCCACGCCGCGGTGCTCGCCGAGATAATCCTGATCGAAGATAATCGTGCTTCCGTCCGGATCTTCGAATCTCTGCTCCGGCTCGAAGGCGTATCCTAAAATATCACTGTTGATAATTCCCGTCCGGAAATCCTTCAGGAACTCATACACGTTCGTCTTGATGGAATAGTGGCCGTCTTTTTCCACAAGTTCCACCTTAACCTGGTTCTCGTTATCCATAAGATTCTCTTTTTCATTCACACACGCCTTTGCTCCGTTAAAGTAAGCGTTTCCGTTTACCCAAACCGGCAGATGGCACTTGTTGTGATACGGCTCCAGCTTGCTCATGTCGGCCGGTTTGTCCAGCTCAAAGTGGCTGATCCACTCGTCATAGGTCGGATACTCGTCGAACACATGCGTTCCGACCTCCTGGTTATCCTCCATCTTGAAGCCCATGTCCTCAACCGTTTCTGTTTCCTCAACCGGGTAATTCTGGATAAAGATGTTGTTGTAGAACCGGTCATCGCCATGCAGGAATGTCATGAATCCGGCAACCTCGGTACGGTGACGGATGTGATACGGCGTGTAACGGTCTCCTGTTCCGCCGCCAACTGCAGTTAATGAGCCAAGCATCAGATTGTGTACGCAGGCAATACCATCGGTCGCCATACGAACGCTGACCGGTGAGAGCATAATATTGTTATCGATCAGTGTCGGACCATGGCCAACCTCGATGAAAATATCCTGACTCATCATTGCGCCCTCTGCCTTTGGTGTTCCCTCCGGCGGGCAGTTGTCGTGCAGCAGGTTCTGGGTCAGGCGTGTTCCCTGTGCCTCCCAGTCGCACCAGATGCCCATCGTACAATGATGAATGTGATTTCTTCTCATCACAACATCGATCGCTGCATGCATCTTGATACCGGAAATCTCGGCTCCGCCAAGCTGCTGCATATTGTTGATGTTGTGAATGTGGTTGTCCTCAATGATACTGAACACACCGCCCATCCGTCCGACAATACCGGTCTGCTCACAGTGATGGATGTGGCAGCGGCGGATGATATGGCTTCCGATGTTCTCCTTCGTCCATCCATGATACTGGCCACGGCAGACAGCATCACGCTCCATCTGGGTCGGGCTTTTTACGTGTTTTCTGGTAAAGTAATGGTCGTTCTCCGGATCGTAATATTTTCCGAGCGAAATACCGCAGCACTTACTGTTGCTGACCTCACAGTCCTCAATAATCCATCCCTTCGACCAGTGCGGACCGATCATACCGTCCTGATAAGCAGCCGGCGGCGCCCATGTCGTTGCTGCCTTGCTGACATCAAATCCACTGAACGTAATGTAATTTACGCCTGTTTTCGACGGCATAAAGCAGTTCCGGCGCACGTTGATTTCTACTTTTTCCTCCGTCGGGTTTTTACCCTGGAAGTTTGCGTAGATGACCGTCTGATTTTTCTCTTTGTCCTGCTCGGTATACCATTTGTAAACCGACCACTCCGGCTCCCAGGACGGCGCATAAACCTCGCCTTTGATACACTCCTCGAGCGTCTCTGCCTCGTATAACTGGCGGTCATTCAGATAAACCGCGCCGGTATGGCGTACCACCGGTGCAAAATACCAGTCACCGCCGACCATTGTCGTGTATGGGTTATAATTGCCAAAAACTCCGTTGTCTACACGGCATACCCACACATTATCTTTGTAATGCTCCCAGTCATTCATCGTTTCCGCACCGGTGATCTTTGCGCCGAGCGGCTTCTCACTCTTATAGACGATTCTTGCATTCTCGGTTCCGCCGTTGACCGGATCAACATATTCATGGTAAATACCAGGTGCAACCAGAACTTCATCTCCTGCCTTTGCAATTTTTGCCGCATCGTTGATGAACTTGAACGGCATCTCTTTTGTTCCGTTTCCATTCTTCGGAGCGGAATTATTGACATAGTAAATCATTTCTCTATACTCCTTTTTGTTATAGTAAAACCCGAAAACACTGCAAAAAAGGCTGTGACGCAAT
>ENA-ORRE01002000-ORRE01002000.1-human-gut-metagenome-genome-assembly--contig:-NODE-2000-length-12597-cov-7.304258_pt1 | contig 12597 bp, 9 predicted proteins | sample MGYA00242171_ERZ509126 | MGnify/ENA primary metagenome ERZ509126 (study PRJEB26280, sample SAMEA2338648) | human gut metagenome | biome: human gut; feature: human-associated habitat; material: faeces... | reverse complement strand
GACATCATTAATGTCGAATATATTAACATGTCACCAATGTATCTGTTAAGCCTATTTAAAAATGTTGTTCGAAAATTAGAAGTTTCAAAAAAATAAAATAAAACCGCATAAATACAGTATTAGTAGATGAATTTTTGTCTGAAAAATATTTGAAAATGGTCGTTTATTTGTATGTGAAAATAAAAGCACATGAGAAATCAAGCATATTAATTGCGAAGGCGAAAACAAAAATAAACAGGAAGGAGAAATAATTGAAATCACATAAACGAAAAATCGAAGAAGGGCGTTGTCAGGGATACGGGAAAGACTATACCCCATTTATTCTGGTCAGAGAATATAAGGGGCGGGGTACAGCATCAGTCATCTGGGATCCCTTTGAAGAAAGATTGATCCACTGCCTGTCGCAGACAGAAGTTGCGGTGTATGAAACAATCCGCTGGCAGGACAATGTGGAACATATCCGCGAACAATATCTTTTAGATACAGATAGGATGAATGCCATTGCAGAAGAACTTGGGATGAAGAAAGCTCCATGGTGGACCACAGATTTCTTAGTAGATTACGATGATGGAAGCAAGACAGCATTCTCAGTCAAATATGACAGAAGCGCATTTGATCCGAATAAACGTACCTACCGTGGAAAAGAATCAAGGCTGCACAATCTGGTAATGCGTCAGAGAGCAGAACAGATCTATTGGGAATCTCAGAAAGTGAGGTTTAAGCTGGTAACGAACGAAGATATTAATCAGGTGCTTGTGTGGAATGTAAAAAGCGTCATGAGCTATTACGAATCATTTAAGGTGATCAGCAAAGAACAGAAACTGAAATATCTGATTGCACATAAATATGTACATATCCCGATGGATAAACAGATTCTGGATTTCCGTGAGATTGTAAAGCGCGCTGGTTTCGATATTGATGAGCTGTATAAACGAGTATTAGTGGCACGTGACATTCATGAAGAAATTACAGAAAGGAGATAACATAATGGAAGAATTAAAAAATAACGAAACATCCGAAAAGAAAGAGAGAATAGACCCACTGGAAGTTATCACTCTTGAAGGCGATGAAAATCAGGTGGCTGAAGAAAAAGAGGATTCACCTGTTATCAGAAGAGGTGATATTTACAGTTTCGAAGACCAGGAATGGAGAGTTTTCGATGTGAGAGATAAAAATGTTAATCTGATTAACCTTAAAAATAACAAATTAAGGCTGAAAGATACTGCGGAACTTATTACAGCAATTGAAAACAGAGAGTGTGTGAAGATAAAAGAAAAAACGGGATCGTCTTTTTCGATTTCACCGGAAGAAATGGAGACAATCAACCACCGTGCAGAAGTAATGGAAGCTATTTTCAGAGAAGAATATCCTATCAAATGTCGTTTGCGGGTAAACCATGATGCAGATGCAATACTTCTTAATATTTCAAGAAGGCATTTGAGAACTTTGTTTTATGATTATCTTCGTTCCGGCCGCAATAAATTCAGTCTTGTTGACCATCGCAAAGGTAATTATAGAAAAAGAGTACCCCATTCAAAAGACTACGAGAATCCAAAGAATGACGTTGATGAAATCCTCAAATACGGTCTTAAGATGTTCGTAAAGTATGGAAAACCGGGACAGGCATATGACGCAGTTCTGCACCGGTATTTTCGCGAACCGGTCGAGGCACCAGATGGTTCTTCTGTCAAGATGGTAACACTTCCAGAAGAGGAAAGATCAGTATCATACAAGATGCTCTACAACTATATCAGAAAGCATACAGAAGACTATTCCTGCAAGGGAAAAGATGAGAGAGACAAACAGAACAATGACAGACAGTTGGTTGGAAACAGCAGAACCGGGGTCTATGAATTGGGACAGATTGTTGAAGCAGATGAGATGGAGCTTGGCTGTTACGTAGTCGACCAGAATGATGGAGAAACTGTTCTTGGAAAAGCTGTCGTATACTGTATGGTCGAAGTATTGAGCGGAATCTGCATCGGTGCATATGTAAGTCTTGAAAATAACAGCATGCGTGGCTTTCAGCAGGTGTTTCTGTCACTCCTGGAACCACATAAGAACCAGACAAAAGGCTATAACATTGACTATGATGAGGAAGACTGGCCGTCCATGATCGTACCAAACGAGATCCGTTGTGACCGAGGCTCAGAGTATATGTCCAAGGCATATAGCAAAGCGATGGGGGAACTTGGCATCCGTAATACTCCGGTTCCACCCGGATGCGGTTCCTTAAAGGGGGTTGTCGAATCCTTCAACGGACTGGTTCAGACCTATTTAAAAGCACAGTTAAAGAATAACGGATATGTAGAAGACAAATACCGTGGCGGTGACCTGGCGAAAGGTGCTGCATGTCTGACTCTGGAAGAAATAAGAGGACTGGTCTACCAATCAGTGATTCTGTATAACCGCCGTGTTTTTGAGGGACTCATTGATAAGAAGTATGTGGATAACAATGTATCACCAACACCGAAAGGGATTTTCGCATACGAAAAAGCTCATGGTAGAGCAGGAGATCCAACCAATGTAAATAATGCAACAAGACCAGCCTATCTGTTTGCAATGCTGGCAAAGGAAGAAGAAAAAAGAAAATTTACATGGAACCGTAGAAAAGGTATCGTGTACACCTTCTATAAGACGGAACTTCGTTTTTATTCGCAGGAGCCATGGTTTCTGGATATTTTAAAAGATGAACCACATCCGGAAGATATTGAGGTCAGATACAATGTGGACGATATCAGGAATGTCTATATCAGATACAAAAAAGAGATCCACAGAGTACCTCTTGCAGAAAAGATTGAACAGCAGTATACATACGCAGACTTAACCTGGGACGAATACGACGAGTGTATCCGTAAAAAGAGGGACTCAAAAGTAATGAAAGAAGCAAAACAGGTATATCTGGACACGAAACTGAATTTGCAGGATACGGTAGAGAAACAGGCAGAAATGGCAAAAGCCCTGAATCCAAAGAAGAAGAAAAAATACGGCAAAGCGCATCCGGAGGATAAAACAGCCAAGAAACAGGAAATGAGAAAAGATCCAGATGGAATTACGAAACGTTCTTATAGTTCCATTGATCCGGAACCTAAGAAAGAAACATTAACAAAGCAGCAGGAAGAGCTGGCAGCGATTGAGCATTTGAGAATCCCAGATGAAATGAGGACGATGGGAGACAGAAAACTCAGCCGAGAAGAGGAAATCAATCGTATCTTGGCACTGATAGAAGACGAAGTATAAGAAAGGAAGAAAACATGGAGAGACTGAAATGTAATTTAACATTCCGTGAACTTAGAAAAGATGAAAATCTTTATGATGATGTAGACCTGACCGCGGGGAGCATGGTAGATGCGCAGTACCGCAGAGTCGCCGGATATGAAGATAATCCTGATGTATGCGCATTGCCGAAGATGCCTTCGGTAAGGGATATCCTGGCTCTTGGAATGGTTAATCCTCCGGGATACGACAGAGAACAGGTAGAAAAAATGAGTACTGCTGAAAAATTAGCCGCAATAGAAGACATTGACATGGCAATGATCCCACTTGGAATTCATGTAGATGTAGCCCGTACAATCTGGAAGTTTTTGGACCGCAGATATAAAGGAGCTGACGTCATGATTTCCGCAAACGAAGATGAGAAAGCGTATGGGAAAGGAAGCTTTGGACGTGCTATCGTTCTGTATCAGAAGCTGGAGGCCCCAAGCCCGATTGGATTTCTGCTTCATGGGAAGACCGGATGCGGAAAGACTATGGCTGTGAACTTAGCGTGTCGCATGTATCCTAATGTAATCTATCATGAGTTTGAGGACTGCAGCTATGTACAGATCCCCATCGTCATGGTGACAGCGCTCAGAAAAGATATCAGAGACGTGTTTGAATCCATTGCCGCAGCATTTGACAGATTTCTGGATACCGGAGATTACCATAGAAGAAGAGCCGTTGGGGCCAAGAGTATCTCTGCAACAGAAGGGCTTGTAAAGAAATGGATCGAACTCTATCATGTCGGACTCATCATCGTAGATGAAGTACAGTTCCTTGATTTCTCGCCAAAAAAGAAGAACATCGAGGACATTGTAAGTATCACACAGGCAACCGGGGCGCAGTTCGGACTCATTGGTAACGATGACGGATATAGAGCTATACTGGAATATGACAGGCTTAACAGGCGCGTAGCAAAAAACATTATCAATGCAGACGAGGTTACGAAGAATAATGTACGTTTGTTTGAGAATGCAATCAAGACACTTTGGGGATATCAGTTCGGGAACGTGGAAAGTCCGTTCACAACAGAAATCGAGGAACTTCTCATGTACCATTCATCCAGGAATATCGCACTCCTGAAATACATCGTGATTACTATACAGACGAAGGATGTAATCGAGAAGCGCAAGGAGCCGATTGATGTGCCATTCATCGAGAAAACGATTGGGAGGGACATGGAGACACTCCGAAAACTGCTCGCTGATCCTGATGATCCGGAAGATGCACAGTATCACGAGTATATTACAAAGCTCTATGCAAGGCAGGCTAAAGAGGTCGCTACGGAAAATGACGAAGAAAAAGGAAGGTTGTTCGATATGATGGCAGCGGGCGAACTGACCAGGAAAAGAGAAGCGGTCCGCAGCAGAGCTTTCCAGTCAATCAGCGACACTTCAAATTATACTGAAACGCAGATTAACCGCGCAATCAGACAGGCAATCGATAAGGAACCGGATATCCTGGATCACCCTTCGAAGTTTCTTGCACAGAAGGCTATGGAAATATTGAAAAAGGCAAACGCAAAGGTGAAACGTAAAAATACCGCCACAGCTAATCAGGCGAAGAAAGGGAAAAGCGATGCCGCTACGATTGACAGAGAGACAAGCCAGGGGCTTACAGCTTTGAAAAAAGCTATGAATGAGCAGGAAATATCCTCCGTTTCCAGTGAGAAGCGGGGATTGTAAAAAAGGAGAAGATTATGAGATTACCAAAGAGCATCCGAATAAGAATCTATGATGCTGTGAAGGCAGGCGTTGATGAGAAAGGCTGCTGGACCGCTTCCGAAGATGGATTCGAGGGCAGGACAATTACCAGGGAAGAAAGAAATATCCTGCAGGATCTGGTGAATCATGGGTATGTAAAGAGATGAAAGAAAGGGGTGTATACGATTGAACAAATACAGGTTTCCAATATGGTTTCGGATATATCCGGATGAGAACATTGTGTCATGGCTGGAAGCTTTGTTTTCAGTTAACGGAATGTCAAAAAAGGCTTTCTCTGTTACTTTAGAGGGAAGTACGGAATTGTTAGAGCTTGAGAATATCTGTAGAAAATATGAAGGTGATAAGTTTCCGACGCTGGAAGAGATTATGTCGAGGCACTCAGAATTCAGCACGATGATGCCGTTTCGTAATGAAAGCATGAATGTTCTTGTGGCAGAGCAGGTCATCCGGCAGGCGGAAGATTTTCATATGATTCCAGGCAATAAAAAGAATCATTGCAAAGTACTGAGGTGCTGTCCGGAATGCCTGGCTGAAGACATGGCAAACGGGAGACGTCCCTATATCAGAGCGTGGCATTCGCTCCATGGTGTAACAGCCTGTGCAAAGCATGGCTGCAGGTTACAGATTTACTCAATCTATGACAGCGATAAACCGGTTGTTCCAGCAGATGAAGAAAGCCTCCGGTATGCGAAATTCCTCTACCAGGTTTATCTGCATCAGCCAAAAGTCACGTTAGATGATATAAAAGACCTGCTTGCCGGTACGAAGACCGGACGATTGATACTGGACAGGCTGACAATTAACTGCATTATCAAAGCTTTCTGTGAAAAGTATGAGCCTGACGAGTTCATAGAGCAGATCAAAGGAAGAGAAAAAGAAGGATGTCAGATTGCAAGCAATACATGTCCGCACTGCGGGACGATTTACCATTCCTTCGGCCTGGCCAGGTCTTATGGATATGAATGTCCGATATGCGAGAGGAAATATGATGGCCTGGAGCTGCTGCAGAAAAGAATAGATCTTTCCTGGAACGGAGAATACGAGGTGACTGGATACGAGGATGAAGCTCATGTCAGAATCCGTCACAGACCATGCGGAAGGGAATATATACTGCCGCTGAATGCTCGTGGTCTTACAAAAAGACAGTTATGTGACAAGTGCAATTATAAGTATCGGGACAGAATCGGCAGGAAAGCCACAATGAATAGTGGTGAAACATGCAGGATTATTGCTTATCGGTCTTCGATGGATTTAGATGTAGAGTTTGAGGATGGAGCTGTTGCCAAACACACGACTTATACGAATTTTAAGTTAGGAATGATCGGCCGTCCCGATGACACACCTGAAGAACAGGCAAAGCGCAGACTTGGAGAAAAGAGAACCATGAACTGCGGGCTTGAAGCTGAGATTATTCGGTATGGAGCTTATGCCGATATTGATGTTAGGTTTGAAGATGGCTATATTGCCAGGCATGCAGCATATAAAGAATTTTTAAACGGGTCCATCAGGCCTCCGATTGATCGTGTCGGAGAAACAGGTATTATGAACAATGGGCTCAAAGCTACAATTATTGCATATCGAAAACATATAGATATGGATGTTCTTTTTGAGGACGGTTCGGTTGCGGAGCATATTGATTACAAAAATTTTACGGAAGGGCGTGTTGCAAGGCCGCAGGACTCCAGAAGAAATAGAGGGAAGTTCCGTATCGGCGAAAAGAGAATTATGAAATGCGGACTTGAAGCAGAGATTATTTCGTATCGTAAAAGCGAGGATATGGATGTGCGATTTCCTGATGGTGTGATTGTAAAGAATGTACAGTATACGAATTTCAAACGAGGGATGGTAGGGCATCCATAAGATTAAGACGCTGGTTTCAAAAGCTGGTGTCTTTTTTGCTGTATGGAAGAAATAAGTATTTTTGATATTCTGACATGTATAAAAGGTAAGAACAGATATAAAAAAGTGAGGGGCAACTTATGGTAGCAAATTATCGACAAAGCCATGGAATAGCATTTAGTTAAAAGTGGAAGGTTCTGCTGTTTGGCGGGCCTTTTGCTATGCCATACGTTTTCTGACATATTATAAATGGAACATAGAAAAATGGAGTCAGAAAAAGGAGGAAACGACTATGATTACAACATAATGCAACAAAAACGCTGGAAGGATTCTAATATTCTGTCAATCGTGAACTGGTTGACGATACAAATGATATTTTGTATGATAAGGATAAGAGGAATAAATATAAATCCAGCAGAATAGGGGAATCCCTGAAACTTTAGATCAGGGATGCCTATGAGCTTTCCCTGATCGTTTTTTGCATCAGATTAGGGAAAGGATAACAATCTATGGGACAAAAAGACATAACAGAAAAATTATTGGAAGACTACAATGACGTCTTCGCAGACATTGTCAATGTTCTTTTATTTCGCGGAAATCGGATCGTGAAAGAAGAATCATTGAAAGAAACAAAAGTAAAATCACAGTATAAGGCCGAAGCTGGAAAACTGCATGAACAGGAAAGGGATGTAGCCAAATATTGGCAGGATGGTAACGCTCTTGTTGCAATCTGCGGACTGGAAAACCAGACTGTAGAAGAGAAGTATATGCCATTAAGAGTTTTTAGCTACGATGGAGCTTCTTACAGACGGCAGCTGCTGCCGGAAAATGATGAGAATCCCATTGTTCCGGTCGTATCATTGGTACTTCACTTCGGGATGAAAGAATGGTCATCACCTCATAATCTGAAAGGGGTTATTGATATTCCAAAGGAATTGGAGCCATATGTAAATGACTACAAGGCGAATATCTTTAACATTGCATTTTTAGATGATGAAACGGTGCAGATGTTCCAAAGTGATTTTCGAATAGTTGCAGATTTCTTTGTTCAGAAAAGGAAAAACAAAGACTATGTGCCGGATGAGCACAAAATAAAGCATGTAGACGAAATGCTGAAACTTCTGCAGGTGCTGACCGGAGACGACAGGTATAATGTAAAATTTTCTGAAGCAGAAAAGAAGGAGGACATTAAGATGTGTGATGTAATGGAAAGAGCGGTAAATAAGGGCAAAGAGGAAGTTCGTGAAGAAGAAAGAATCAATTCAATAAAGGTTTTAATATCTTCGCTTGAAGAGTTCGGCATTTCAAGTGAAGCTATTATTGAAAAAGTTATGGAAAAATTCAATTTTTCTCGTGACGAAGCAACAAAGTATGTGAATAAGTAAAAAATAAAGAGAGGCTTGCTGGTTGGCAGGCCTTTTTCTACATCGCAGATTTTCTGACACATTGATTTCCCCAACACATTGTGACAACTTATTTCAAAAGAGAGATGATAAGGTGTTCGTAAGATTAAGACACTGGCGAAAGCTGGTTTCTTTTTTTGTGAAAAAGCGAAAAATCAAATCGATATTCTGACATATATAGGGTAAGTGTTAATAACTCAATCATTTATATTGCTGTTGCAGGCAAAATTGATTGCAGAAATACATAGAAAGGAGATTATTTTATATGAGTAAAAGCAGAGGGCGTGGAGTATCCGGACGTACTCACACACAAGCACAGATTAATAATTATGCCAATCAGCATAATCCAAACAACAATGCATACAAGACTAACTTGAATAATCACGCAAACCAATGCAATCCAAATAATGGTCAATATGCTGGTCATGGCAATGACAATGAATAGGTTTTAATTATTTCAATCGTGCATAGGAGTCAAACGAGGCTTTTCTTTCATTAAGCTCCAACCAGTTATTTAACAACCAGCATTTACGGGCACATTGGTTAAGTACCTAATTTCAACCATTTTTTAAATACCCGAAGAAACAAAACAGCCTTCAGGAAAAGAAATCTGCTGCCGGGGTAAAAAAATCAAAAGAGATTGTGGAAAATTGGAATCAGAGGTTCCCTGATACAAAAGCTCTCATTTCCATAGTGAATTTCGGAAAGGGAAGTGAATAACGGGGAAAAATAAACGAAAACATGCGGTTTTCGAGCATCTAAACGGAAGTAATTAAAGGGGAAAATACAGTAGAAACAGCAGTTCCAGGTAAATGGGGTTACCGTTGTACGGGAATGTCTTATATCAATTTTCCAAGAATGCTTTTGTGTACGATGAATAACGGTGTGGATCTTACAAGTAATAAACGTTTTACAAAAGAATATGGCTATTTTACGGAAATGGAAAGTTATGAAGAACTTTTAAAAGCGTGGGATAAAACAATAAGGGAAATTACTCGATATAGTGTTATTGTAGAAAATGTAATTGATAAGGCCTCTGAAAGAGATGTGCCAGACATTCTTTGTTCGGCTTTGACAGATGATTGTATTGCCAGAGGCAAAACAATCAAAGAAGGTGGAGCGGTCTATGATTTTATTTCAGGACTTCAAGTAGGAATTGCGAACATGGCAGATTGTTTGGCAGCTATAAAGAAGTTAGTGTATGAAGAAAAGAAAATCACAAGACAAGAGCTTTGGAATGCAATCTTAGATGATTTTTCATCACCTGAAAACAAAAAAATTCAGGAAATGTTGATTCGTGAAGCTCCAAAATATGGAAATGATGATGATTATGTCGATCAGTTAATTGTGGAAGCTTATGATTCTTATATTGAAGAAATCGAAAAATATCCGAATACACGCTATAATAGAGGACCAATTGGCGGAATTCGTTACGCAGGAACTTCTTCAATTAGTGCGAATGTTGGACAAGGTATGTCAACGATGGCTACGCCAGATGGACGAAATGCATTCGAACCTTTGGCAGAAGGTTGCAGTCCAGCGCATAATAGCGATAAAAATGGACCTACAGCTGTGTTTAAAAGTGTGTCTAAGCTTCGTACAAATAAAATTACGGGTGGCGTTCTGCTAAATCAAAAAATGACACCTCAAATGTTGTCGACTGAAGAAAATCGACAAAAATTAGAATTGCTGATTAAAACTTTCTTTAATCGCTTACATGGATATCACGTGCAATATAACATTGTTTCTAAAGAAACTTTGATTGATGCACAGAAGCACCCTGAAAAACATAAGGATTTAATTGTTCGTGTAGCCGGATATAGTGCTTTCTTCAATGTGCTTTCTAAAAAGACGCAAGATGATATTATTGGTAGAACAGAACAATCTTTGATGTAAGAAAATGTAAATAATTTGAAAAAGCTATTGAAAACAGATTTTATTAGGTGTATCCTATAGGCAACCGATGCGAAAGAAATCAAACTAAGAACCGGATATAAAGAGATTCTAGTCAGGGTGGAAGCTAGATTATTACGACTTAGCAAATGGACTTTCAAGGGCAAGGTGAAAAGTATTTCTGAGTAGCTGCGACGTGTTCCGTGCGTTAAATGGATCGAATGTGATGGCATTCTAGAGGTGGGTATAACTATACCAATTCAGGTGGTACCGCAGATTATTTTGATATTCTGTCCTGTGTCAAATTTTTAATTTGATGCAGGATTTTTTATTTATAAGGAGAGTGATGAAAAGTGTTAGCTGACTGGTGGTGGTACAAAGAATAAATAATTAGGAGGTAAAAGAGAATGTATAAAAAATTATTAGCATGTGGAATGGCTTTATTGATGTGTGGATGTAGCGCAAAAGCTGCAGGTAATGATCAAGTGTTGACAGTTGGGCTGAGTTCAGAAATGAACGGAACTTTTTCGCCCATGTATTACCAAACGACAAATGATCATTATGTGGTGGATTTAGTGTATCAAGGGTTGTTGAAATACAACAAAAAAGGAGAGTTAGTTGCAGATTTGGCTAAGTCCTTACCTGAAATCAGTGAAGATGGAAAAACAATGACATTTAAATTAAAGAAAGGCATCCAGTTTAGTGATGGATCCAAGTTTACTTCAAAAGATGTGCAGACAACATTTACTGTTATGGCCGATTCAAGCTATACAGGTCGTTTTGCGAACAACGTTGATTTTTTAGATGGTTATAGTGAATATCATGATGCAGATGCATCTAGCTTTACTGGGGTTGAAACACCAGATAACTATACAGTTGTTTTCCATTTGGATAAGCCTAGAATTGATGCGGTTTCTACACTTGGAACACAGAAGATTTGTAGTTCAGAATATTTAAATTATAAAAAAGGAAAAACAGAAAGTATTGAAAAGAAGAATAGTAAGCCAATTGGAACGGGTGCTTATGTATTAAAGAAGTTTGAGAAGACAAGTGGGGCTAGTTTAGTTTCAAATTCAAAGTTTAAGGCGAAAAAAGGACAGTATCAAATTTCTAAGATTATGATTAAAAAGACTGATACTTCAACGGAAGTCAAAGAATTGGAAAATGGGACGGTGGACTATATTCCGGATGTGATTGAGGCAAATAAAATTAAATCTGTACAAAAGAATAAGAGTTTGTCTGTTGATTCTTATCCGAGTGATCGTGAAAGTTTTATTATCTTTAACTCTTATGCGGGAGCTTGTAGTGATGTTGCGGTAAGAAAAGCCATCGGATATGGATTTAATGCGCAAGAATATATTGATAATTACTATCAAATTGATGGTATGGCTTATAAGCCTGGTACTTTTGGAAATCCTGTTTCTTTAAATAATGGAAAAATGATTCGTAATGAAGAAAAAGTGGATGGTGTCACTTATTATGATTATGATGTTGAAAAGGCCAATCAAATCTTAGAGGATGCAGGATATACATTGGCAGATGATGGATATCGTTATAAAGATGGTGAAAAATTAACAATTCGTTTCTTGGCAAATAAGGATAAGGATTCTTTGGATTCTTTAATTCCGGTTTTACAGAAATGTTTAAATGCGATTGGTATTGATTTTAAAGCCAATACAGTTGAATTTAATACGGTTATTAACACAGTGCAAGATGATGCACAAACAGATAGTTGGGATGCAACATATCTAGGTTTCTCTTATGGCTCACCAGACGATACAGGCATTAACTTTATCTTAAGAACGGGAGCCACAAATAACTTTGGTCGTTTGAGTGATGAACAACTAGATACGTATTTAGATGCCGGTATGTATACTTCAGATAATGAAGTGTCTAAAGAGAATTATCATAATGCTTTAGTTCGCCAAAGTGAACTATGTGGTTATTTGCCTGTGGATTCAACTAAAACATATTGTTTAAGAAATAAGAATATCAAAGGAATGCATACAACATCTATTTATAATTGGGCTCAATCTATAGCGACAGCTTATATTGTAAATAAATAACATATGATGTATCCTAACGGATATTAGGGCAAAATATAGTCCTGTACTAACTTAATGTTGGTGCAGGATTTTCTTGTATGGGGAGCTTTTTATTTCTTAGGTGGTTCCTCTTTATTTTTATTTATATCTTTCTTTAATCAAAATCCAGATGTAATTGCGATTGGAGTAGATCGTGCTAAAATTTGTGCCTTCTTCTATGTTCTTTTAGGCTTTTCGCATGTGGTTTCTAGCATTTTAAGAGGGCTTGGACGTCCTGTAATGCCAATGGTGGTCATGCTTGTATGTTGGTGTGCTGTTCGTGTGGTTGTTTTAATGACGATTGGACAGAGCGTACACAGCTTGTATTTAACGCATTGGTTGTATCCGATTACTTGGGGATTGAGTTCGATCGTTTATATATTTGATTTAAGAAAA
>ENA-ORRE01001998-ORRE01001998.1-human-gut-metagenome-genome-assembly--contig:-NODE-1998-length-12619-cov-5.497214_pt1 | contig 12619 bp, 8 predicted proteins | sample MGYA00242171_ERZ509126 | MGnify/ENA primary metagenome ERZ509126 (study PRJEB26280, sample SAMEA2338648) | human gut metagenome | biome: human gut; feature: human-associated habitat; material: faeces... | reverse complement strand
AGCCCGGCTCCGGTGATGATCCCGACGGCCTGCGCGGCCGCCTCCTGCATCCGTTTCTTGGTCGCTTCGGCATGCGCCGTGGCGCGTGCGACGATCCGCCCCAGCTCCTCGCGCGAGCGCGCCCGGCCCAGCGCGGCCTTGTTCTTCTCCTTGAACAGCTCGCCGCCCAGCGTGAGGATGCCGTCGCGGATGTCCCATTTCTTGCCTTCGTCGATGCGCTCCTGCACGAAGTCCGTGAGCCAGCGCTGCAGGTCGCGGTCGGTGGTGATCTGCTCGATGAGCGTGTCGGCGCTCTTGGTCAGCACCGAGGCCGTTTCGATCTCGACGTTGTAATTGAGGTCGATGCCCAGCTCCTTGATGAAGGCGCGCAGGATGCGCTGGAAGAAGGTGTCGATCGTCAGCACCGTGAAGCGCGAATAGTCGTGCAGGATCTTCGACCGCACCTCCCGGGCGCGTCGGCGCACCGTGGCGGCATCGAGCGACAATTCGCGGCAGAGGTTGTCGAGGTAGGAGCTCGGCTGTCCCGAGGCCAGCAGGTGGATCTCCTTGAGGATGCGCGATTTCATCTCCTCGGTGGCCTTGTTGGTGAAGGTCACGGCGAGGATGTGGCGGTAAATGCCGGGCTGTTCGACCACGTCGCGCACGTATTTGTACGCCAACTGGTAGGTCTTGCCCGACCCTGCGCTTGCATTCAGAATTCTCGCCCTCACTGTCCGAAATGTCGTTTTAGGTAGTAAAAGTACAAAACAAATCCCGAACGGCAAACCGGGGTTCGCAATAATTTTGTATTTTAGCGACGTATTTAAACCTACAATGTATGAAGAAGATGATTCTGAGCGCCGTGATGCTGGTTTTCGCAGCCTCCGGCCGTGCACAGGAGGCGGGTGCCGCAAGTCCTACGGAACATAACGAGTGGCTGACCACGTTCGAGGCCGTCGCGGTGGATGCCGACCTGGATATCAAATTCGTGAAAGTCCCCGACACCGAGGCCCCCAAGATCGTATACGACACGAAAGGCTCCTATACTTCGAAATTCCGCGCCGAGGTGAAGGACAAAACCCTGCGTATCAGCGAGAAGTATGATTCGCGCCGTCCCGACCGCACCCAGGTGACGGTTTATTACAATACGTTGCAGTCCGTTTCGCTGTCGGGCGCCGCAGCCGTGTTCGAGGGAACGGTGGATGCGGTGCTGCTCGACCTGACCCTGGGGCGCAAGGCGTCGCTCACGGCGGCGTTCGATGTCAAAGACCTCAGGATGGAGCTCACGGGCGGCAGCAGCGCGACGCTCACCGGCAAGGCGGGCTACCTGACGCTGTTCGCCTCGACGGGCAGGGTCGCGGCCTCGGGGCTGGAGGTGATGTCGGCAGAGGTCAATGCCCAGAGCAAGGCCGACGTGTCGCTGTGGATCACCGACCGGTTCATCGGCAAGACCACGACCAACGCCCGTATTACCTATAAGGGGCAGCCTGCCGTCGTGCGCGGCGGCGCCAGGTTCATGGGCGGTGAGATCAGCCACGTAGAATAGTCTCATGGAACAATAATGCGAAGGGGGCTTCCGGATTCCGGGCGGACGATACCGCCGGGAAAGTCGCCGGGGCTGTCCGAACTGCTATGAAGGGATTTCTGGAGGAGGTGGCCGCCGACCTGTATGCGCGCTATGGCGAGGGACTGTCCGATCGGGCGGTGCTCTTCCCGTCGCGGCGTGCGCGGCTGTTTTTCGTCGATGCCCTGGGGCGTATCGCCGGGCGGCCGATGTGGCAGCCCGAATGGGTGACGATCGACGACCTGACGGGCGAAATATCGGGGCTGCATACGGGCGACCGCGTGCGGCTCATCACCGAGCTCTACAAAGTCTACTCGGCCTACCACAACGAACCTTTCGACAAGTTCTATTTCTGGGGCGACATGCTCCTCACGGACTTCGATACGATCGACAAATACCTGATCGACGCGCAGATGCTGTTCCGCAACATCTCGGAGATCAAGGAGATCGAAGCCGATATTTCCTACCTCACGCCCGCGCAGCTGCGCATCCTTTCGTTCTGGTCCTCGTTCGGCGAGCAGGCCGATCTTTCGGAGGAGAAACGCCGTTTTCTGGCGATCTGGAAGACCCTCGGCCCCATCTACCGCCGCTTCCGGGAGCGTCTCTCGTCGCTCGGCATCGCCTACAACGGCATGGTGCAGCGCGCCGCCGCCGACCGCATCCGCGGGGGCGGGTTCGCCTTCCTCGAGCCCCGGCGTTATGTCGTGGCGGGGTTCAACGCCCTTTCCGAGTGCGAGAAGCGCCTTTTCGGGTTCCTCGCCACGGCGGCCGAAACCGATTTTTACTGGGACTACGACTCCTATTATAAGGACGACCCCGAACAGGAGGCGGGTATGTTCGTGCGTTCGAACGTGGCGCAGTTCCCGCCCCGCACGGAACTTCGGCACGACAACATGCGGGGGGAGAAGCAGATCGTGTCGGTCGCCGCCGTCTCGAACGCCGTGCAGTGCAAGTATGCCGCGGCGATCCTCGCCGACCTTGCCCGCCGCCGCAGGGAGGAAGACCCCGGCATCGCCGCGGGCGCCAGGCCCGCGCTGGGCAAGGAGACCGCCGTGGTGCTTACCGACGAGAACCTGCTGCTGCCGCTGCTGTACGCCCTGCCCGCCGATATCGGACGGGTGAACGTGACGATGGGCTTTCCCCTGCGGCAGAGCCTGGCCTACACGTTCGTCGAGCGTCTGGTGGAGTTGCAGAACCACCGCCGCCGCAAGGGCGACGGCTGCACGTTCTACCATGCCGACGTCGCCGGCATCCTCGCACACCCCTATGTGGCCGAGTGCGACGCCGCACTCACGCGCACGATGCACGAGGAGATCGTCCGCGACCGCCGCATTTCGGTCGATGCCGCGTGGCTGGGCCGCAACGAACTGCTGAAACGGATCTTTACGCCCGCCGCGACGTGGCGCGAGTTGTCCGACTACATGCTGGACGTGGTCGCCGCCGTGGCGCGCCAGCCCTACGAGGGCGACGACGCACGGCAGCGGGTCGAATTCCTGGCGGTCATCGCCGAGCAGGTCACCAAGTTGCGCAACTCGCTCGACGAGTGCGATATCGACCTTACGGCCGAGGTCTACACCTCGCTGCTGCGCCGGCACTTGCAGACGCTGCGCATCCCCTTCGAGGGCGAGCCGCTGGAGGGCATCCAGATCATGGGGATCCTCGAGACCCGCAACCTCGATTTCGAAAACGTCATCATCCTTTCGATGAACGACGACAATTTCCCCGGCAACCATATGGCGCAGGCGTCGTTCATCCCCTACAACCTGCGTGCGGCCTACGAGCTGCCCACGCCCGAGCACCACGAGGGCGTCTATGCCTACTATTTCTACCGCCTGATCCAGCGCGCCAAGACCGTCCACATGCTCTATTGCTCGCACGCCGACGACAAGTCGACGGGCGAGCCGAGCCGCTATATCTACCAGTTGGACTACGAGAGCGGCTTCGACGTGCGCAAGGTCGAAGTGGGGGTGGACGTCAACCTGGCCGAAACGGCGCCGATCGAGGTGCCCAAGGACGAAGGGGTGATGGCCCGGCTGGAGCGTTTCGTCGACGCCCAAAGCCCTGCGACGCTCTCGCCGACGGCTTTTTTTCGCTATGTGGCCTGCCCCTTGCGCTTCTATTTCCATTCCATAGCCCGCTTGGAGGCCGATGACGAAATTTCCGAGGAGGTCGACGCCCCGATGTTCGGAACGATCCTCCATGCCGCCGTGCAGACGCTTTACGCCCGCATCGCGGGCGAGGCGCATCCCGGTGAAACCCTGCGTGCGATGATCCGTACGGGCGAAGTGGCGCAGGCGGTCGAGGCGGCCATCAACGAGAACTATTTGCAGGATAAACATGCCACGGCCGAGGATTATTCGGGCAACCTGTTGCTGGTGAAGGACATCGTGATCCGTTACCTGCGGGGCGGGGTGATGCCCTACGACGCTGCGCACGATGCTTTCTCCGTGTCGGGGCTGGAGGAGCCCGTAGCCTATCCGTTCCGCTTCCGCGCGGGCGGGCGCGACCTGGAGATGAAATTCGCCGGCATCGCCGACCGTATCGACACGCTCGACGACGGGGCGCTGAGGGTGGTGGACTACAAGACCGGGGCGCCGCACCTCGAATTCGACGGTGTGGAGAGCCTGTTCACGGGCACGGGCAACCAACGCCTTTCGAACATCCTGCAAACGCTGCTCTACGCGATGATGCTGCACCGGTCGCGCGGCTGCGACGTCGAACCGGCACTCTATTACGTCCGCAACATGAACCGCCCCGGCTATTCGCCGCAGCTGGACGACAAGCAAACGGGGGTGACGGGGGCACGCTATACGCTTTACCGCGAGCGTTTCGAGGAACTGCTGCGCGCGCAGCTCGCCGAACTCTACGACGCCTCGGTTCCGTTCCGCCAGTGCGAGGATGCCGATACCTGCAAGTACTGCGATTTCAACGTGATCTGCAAGCGCTGACCGGCTGTGTCGTGACGGGGGTGGACGAGTTCCGCTGCCGGATGGTGATTACTCCCGGAAATTACATGGCTCGGTTGTGGAAGATCGGCCGGATGGATGCTGTTGGGGACGGCGCGGAGGAATGAGTGCGTCCGGCAGCGGGTGCCGGGTGCCGGGTGTCGGGTGCGAGGTGCAGGACGCAGGATGCAGAATACAGGATACAGGGAGCCGGATGTCGGGTGCCGGACGCCGGATGTCGGGTGCAGGATGCCGGATACAGGATGCCGGGAACGGCCTGGGCGGCGATGGTCAGAGCGTTACCCTGAAATAGGCCGCTCCGCTGCGGCGGGCCGCTTCGAGCCCGATTTCGGAGTCCTCGAAGATCAGCGTTTCCTGCGGCGTGCAGCCCTCGCGCCGCATGGCCTCCAGGAAACAGTCCGGGGCGGGCTTGCTGTGCTCGACGTCGGCGCCCGAGAGTATGCCGTCCACGGAGCCGTTCGGCCCTTCGCCGGGCTCGGGGGTGACTGTTGCGTGTGCTGGCGTACCTGCATCTATCGTTGCCGTGCCGGCTGTCCGGAGCCATGCCTCATCCGCACCTGTCAAGTCTCTGCCCGCCGCACCCGAGGTTGCCGCACCCGTGCTCCCCGTCCGCTGTCCCGCGACCGTGATCCCCAGGTGGCGCATGGCGTTGTCTATGTTGGCGCGGCTGCCTGTCGATACGATCCATACGCGGCCGCCCTGCGCCCGGAACTGCCTGCAGAACTCCCACAGCGGGCGGTTGAGCCGCACGGTGTCGAAGAACGCGGGGTAGAGCGCGATCTTGCGCAGCCGCAGCCGCTCGCGCTCCCCGGGGTCGGCGATGCCGTAACGGGTCAGGAACTCGTTGCACCGCATACCGAAATACTTTGCCGCATACTCCTCCTCGGTGAGCGTATAGCCCGCCTCGCGCAGTGTGGCCACATAGGCGAGCGTATTGGCGCGCCGCGTGTCGGCCAGCGTGCCGTCGAAGTCGAGCAGGATGAGTCGGATTTGCATGACGGGCTACTTTTTCCCGGCCAGTTCGTAACTGCGGGCGATCAGCGGGGCGATTTCCCCGAAGGGTACGCTGCCGTCCAGCCGTACGGTGAGCCACGTGCGTTTATTCATATGGTACCCCGGGAAATAATGTTCGAAGTCCAGCGACCGCGCCATGGTCTCCGCATCGGCCCGGATGTCGAGAATCTCTGTCCGCCCCTCGTCCGCGAGGCCGAGTTTGCCGGCCTGCACCGTCAATATCACGGCATACCATTTGGCGTTGTCCTGCCGCCGGAAAACGGCGTAGTCCGGGAATTTCTCCCAGAGGAACTCCGGTTCGCCGCCCCATGAGGCACGGATATGGCGGATTGTGCGGAGCGTTTCTTCGCTGCGGAAAATTTCTTCGCGTGCAAAGCCGAAATCTTTTGTCCAGTCGTTTCCCATCTCCTTTGTTTTTAGTCGAACGACTGCATGCCCGACTGCGCGATGCGCATCAGGCGCTGGTATTCGGTGGGGGTGAGTTCCATGAAGAAGTAGTGGATCGGATCGACGCGCATGCCGTTCAGCCGCACCTCGTAGTGGAGGTGGGGCGAGAGCGAAAGGCCCGTGTCGCCCGAGAGGGCGATGATCTCGCCGCGGCTCACGCGCTGTCCCTTGCGGACGTTGATCTTCGAGAGGTGGCTGTACGAGGTTTCGTAGCCGTTGCCGTGGTCGATCACCACGGTCTGCCCCTGCGTCGAGTTGCGCAGCGCCACGTCGCGCACCACGCCGTCGGCCGTGGCGAAGACGCGCGACCCCTCGGGGATGGTGTAATCCACGCCCTGGTGCGATTGCAGGGTCTTGTAGAAGGGGTGTATGCGCATGCCGTACGAGGCCGTGAGCAGCGTCAACTGCTTGTTTATCACGGGCTGGATGGCCGGGATGTTGTTGCAGCCGCCGAGTCGATGAGCGCCTGCAGGTCGAGGTACGAGGCGTTCAACTCGTCGAGCCGCTTCTCCATGTCGGCGACCCGTTCGCGCAGTTCGAGCTTGAGCCGCCGCGACGAACGGTTGAAGATGTTTTCGTAGGTGACGGCCTGCCGGCGTTCGTATTCCGAATCGAAGTCGTAGGGATCCGATTCGAAGAGGGTGCGGAAGACGTTGCGGTCGCGCGCGGAGAGGTTGTGCATGACGGTCGTGAGCGAGTCGTACCGCTGGGTGAGTGCGGCGTATTCGCGGCGCAGGCGGTCGGTCGAGTGTTTGAGCTCGTACTCCACGGGCGTGTCGAAGAAGAGCGAGAACCCGACGTAGTAGAGCACGGCGACCCCGGCCCACACGAAAAAGTGCACCGTCGCGCGTATGATGTTCTGTTTGCGGCGCTTACGCCTGCGGAGCCGCTCCAGGTCTTTCTTTCCTGCCATGTCAGAGCTTTTCGAAGTTCGTATCGCGCATCTTCTCCATGAGTGCGTCGTATTCCGCGGCGGTCATGTTGCGGTTGAAATAGTTGATCGGGTTCACCGGCATGCCCTTATGGATCACCTCGTAGTGGAGGTGGGGGCCCGAGGAGATGCCCGTGTTGCCCGTTTCGGCGATGACCTGCCCGCGGGCGACCCGTTCGCCCGGCTGCACGAGGATTTTGCTCAGGTGCGCGTAGCGGGTCTTGTAGCCGAATTCGTGGTTCAGCAGCACCATGCGCCCGTATCCGCCGTTGCCCCCCGAGGAGGCGACCTCCACCACGGCGTCGCCCGTGGCGTAGACCGGCGTGCCGCGGTCGCAGCCCAGGTCGATGCCCTTGTGGGGGCGGATATACCCCAGCACGGGGTGCATGCGCCGCATGTTGAAGGCGCCGATATGGTCGTTGTGCAGCGCCGAACGGTCAATGGGCCATATGGCCGGGATCGCCGACGACATCTTCTCCTTGTCGCGGGCGAATGCCTGCAATTCGTCGAACGACACCGATTCGAGGTAGAGTATGCGGGCCAGCGCATCGAGCTGTTTCCAGGTGCCGACCATCAGCGGGGCGAAGTCGTCCCCGGCCATCGCGGCGTATTTGGTGTCGGGATAAGGCTGCCACACGCCGTCGAGGGTCATCGTGTCGGTCGAGAAGAGCGAGCGGTAGACGTAGTTGTCGCGGTGGCGGATTTCGTCCACGCGCCGCTGCGAGGTGCGGATGCGGTCTTGCAGGATGCGGTACTTGATCACCAGGTCGCGGTTGTCGCGGATGATGCGGTACATCTTGGGGGTGTAGAAGAAGTACGAGAAGAGCACGTTGGCGATCGAGACGAGGATGAAGCCGATGAGTATTTTCCGGATCAGGCGGTAGGTGCGCAGGCGGAAAGGTGCCGTGACCACGTCGCGCGTCAGCGCCTGCGCTTCCTGTGTCAGCGCCTGCGTGTCGAATCTCTGCCCTTTTTGCTTCATTGCGGAAAAAACTCCGGTTAATAGGATGCAAATTTAACTTTAATTGTGTAATTTTGCAACCCGAAATCACAAACGTGGAAATCGGATAAAATCTTATATATGGAATCGAATAAAATTCGCCGGGCCTTTCTGGACTTCTTCGAGAGCAAGGGCCATGTGATCGTGCCCTCGGCACCGATGGTCGTCAAGGGGGATCCCACGCTGATGTTCACCAACGCGGGCATGAACCAGTTCAAGGATATTTTCCTGGGCAATGCGCCCCGCAAATATCCGCGTGCGGCCGACACCCAGAAGTGTCTGCGCGTTTCGGGCAAGCACAACGACCTGGAGGAGGTGGGGCATGACACCTACCACCATACGATGTTCGAGATGCTGGGCAACTGGTCTTATGGCGATTACTTCAAGAAAGAGGCGATCGAATGGGCGTGGGAGCTGCTCCACGGCGTCTACAAACTTCCCGCCGACCGCATGTACGCCACGGTTTTCGAAGGCTCCGAGGAGGACGGCGTGCCCTTCGACCAGGAGGCCTACGACTACTGGAAGCAGTTTCTGCCCGAAGACCATATCATCCGCGGCAACAAGCACGACAATTTCTGGGAGATGGGCGAGACCGGCCCCTGCGGCCCCTGCTCGGAGATCCATTTCGACCTGCGCGACGAGGCGGAGATCGCCGCCAAGCCCGGGCGCGGGATGGTCAATGAGGGCCACCCGCAGGTGATCGAGATCTGGAACCTCGTGTTCATGCAGTTCAACCGCAAGGCCAACGGCTCGCTGGAGGAGCTTCCGGCGCGCAACGTCGATACCGGCATGGGCTTCGAGCGCCTCTGCATGATCCTCCAGGGCAAGAAATCGAACTACGACACCGACGTGTTCCAGCCTACGATCCAGCGTATTTCGCAGCTTTCGGGCAAGACCTACGGCGCCGACGCGAAGTGTGACGTGGCGATGCGCGTCATCGCCGATCACCTGCGTGCCATCGCTTTCTCGATCGCCGACGGGCAGTTGCCGTCGAACGTCAAGGCCGGCTACGTCATCCGCCGCATCCTGCGCCGCGCCGTGCGCTACGGTTATACCTACCTCGGCTTCACGGAACCTACGATCTGCAAGCTCGTTGCGGGGCTCGTGGAGCAGATGGGGGGCCAGTTCCCCGAACTGAAGGCCCAGCAGGCGCTGATCGAAAAGGTCATCGAGGAGGAGGAGGCCTCGTTCCTGCGTACGCTGGCCACGGGCATCAGCCTGCTGGACGGCGTGGTCGAAAAGACCAAGAAAGAGGGCCGCGAACTGATCTCGGGCAAGGACGCCTTCGAGCTTTACGATACGTTCGGGTTCCCGATCGACCTGACGGAGCTCATCGCCCGCGAACAGGGCGTCGGCGTTGACCTCGCAGCCTTTGAAACCGAGTTGCAGGCGCAGAAGGAGCGTTCGCGCAACGCTGCGGCCGTCGATACCGACGACTGGGTGGAGTTGTTCCCCATCCGCGAGAGCGTCTTCACGGGCTACGACACGCTGACCGAGCGGGTGAAGATCGCCCGTTACCGCCGCGTGACCTCCAAAGGCAAGACCTCCTACCAGCTGGTCTTCGACCGCACGCCGTTCTACGGCAACTCGGGCGGTCAGATCGGTGACATCGGCTATATCGAGAATGCCAACGAGCGCATCGCCGTCGTGGCTACCGAAAAGGAAAACGGACTGATTATCCATATCGTCAAGGAGCTTCCCGAAAACCCTGCGGCCGAGTTCACGGCCGTCGTGGACGCTGCCAAACGCCAGGCCGCGGCCAACAACCATACCGCGACACACCTCATGCACGAGGCGCTGCGCAAGGTGCTGGGATCGCACGTCGAGCAAAAGGGTTCGATGGTGACGCCCGAGATCCTGCGCTTCGACTTTTCGCATTTCCAGAAGATGACTCCCGCCGAGCTGCGCCAGGTCGAGATGCTCGTCAACCGCGCCGTCCGCGCCAACTATCCGTTGGAGGAGAACCGCGAGGCCACCAAGGAGGAGGCCGAGAAATGCGGTGCCATGATGCTCTTCGGCGAGAAGTACGGCGATCGGGTGCGCATGGTGCGCTTCGGTACGTCGGTCGAGCTCTGCGGCGGTACGCACACCAGCGCCACGGGTAACATCGGGTTCTTCAAGATACTGACCGAGAGCGCCATCTCGGCCGGCGTGCGCCGCATCGAAGCCGTCACGGGCGAACAGGCCGAGAAGATCATCTACGCCGCCGAGGATACGATGCGCGACATCAGCGAATACCTCCACAACCCGCAGGTGCTGCAGGCCGTAAAGAAAATGTTCGAGAGCAACGAGACGCTTTCGAAGGAGGTCGAGGCCATGCGCCGCGAGCAGGTCGCCCAGTGGGCCGAGAAGATCATCTCCTCGACGCCCGAGCGCCACGGGGTGCAGCTCATCGCCACGCAGACCGACCGTACGCCCGAGTTCGTCAAAGACCTGGCCTATAACCTGCGTGCCCGCTCCCCGAAGCTGGTGTTCGTGCAGGGGGCGGTCAACGACGGCAAACCCATGCTGACGGTGATGCTCGGCGACGAGATCACGGCCCAGGGCGTGAACGCCGGTGCCGTGGTGCGCGAGGCTGCGAAACTGATGCAGGGCGGCGGCGGCGGACAGGCGTTCTTCGCCACGGCGGGCGGCAAGAACCCCGACGGGCTGCAGGCCGCCATCGACAAGGCCGTGGAGCTGATTATGGCCCAGGTAAAGTAAAAGAATAGTTAAAAACCGGATAATTATGAATAACAAGGTATTACTGATGATCCTCGACGGCTGGGGCAACGGCCGCCACGACAAGGCCGATGTCATTTCGACCGTCCATCCCGAATATATCTCGGCCATGACGGCGAAATATCCCCATGCCGAGCTGCGCACCGACGGCGAGAACGTCGGCCTGCCCGACGGCCAGATGGGCAATTCGGAGGTCGGGCACCTCAATATCGGCGCCGGCCGCGTGGTCTACCAGGATCTGGTGAAGATCAACCGCGCCTGCCGCGACAATTCGATCCTGGAGAACCCCGAGGTCAAGGCAGCGTTCGAACATGCCAAAAAGAACGGCGTGAACATGCATTTCATGGGCCTCGTGTCGGACGGCGGCGTGCACTCGTCGCTCGAGCACCTTTTCAAGCTGTGCGACATCTCGGCGGCCTACGGCCTCGAAAATACCTTCGTGCACTGCTTCATGGACGGCCGCGACACCGACCCGCACAGCGGCAAGGGGTTCGTCGCCGACCTCGAAAAGCACCTCGCAGCCACGACGGGCAAGATCGCCACGGTGATCGGGCGCTACTACGCGATGGATCGCGACAAGCGCTGGGAACGGGTCAAGGTTGCCTACGACGCGCTGGTCAGCGGCATCGGCGAGCGTTCGTCGGACATGGTCGAAGCCGTCCAGAAATCCTATGACGAGGGCGTTACGGACGAGTTCATCAAGCCTTTCGTGCGCATCGACGAGAACGGGCAGCCCGTCGGCATGATCCGCCCCAACGACGTGGTGGTCTTTTTCAACTACCGCAACGACCGCGCCAAGGAGCTGACCATCGTGCTGACGCAGGAGGACATGCCCGCCGAGGGGATGCACACCATGCCCCTCTACTATTGCTGCATGACCCCCTACGATGCCAAGTTCACGGGGCTGCACATCCTCTTCGACAAGGAGAACGTGCCCAACACCATCGGCGAGTTCGTTTCGAAGCAGGGCTTGCGGCAGCTGCGCATCGCCGAGACCGAGAAATATGCCCACGTGACGTTCTTCCTGAACGGCGGCCGCGAGGCGGAGTTCGCGGGCGAAGACCGTATCCTCGTCGCGTCGCCCAAGGTGGCCACCTACGACCTGCAACCCGAGATGAGCGCTCCGGAAGTCGCTGATAAACTGGTTGCTGCGCTCGGTGAGCGGAAGTTCGACTTTATCTGCCTGAATTTCGCCAACGGCGACATGGTCGGCCATACGGGCGTCTACGATGCCATCGTGAAGGCCGTGAAGGCCGTCGACGGGTGCGTCGCCAAAGTTGTCGAGGCTGCTAAGGAGAACGGTTACGAGGTCGTCATGATCGCCGACCACGGCAATGCCGACAACGCTGTCAATGCCGACGGTACGCCCAATACGGCGCATTCGCTCAACCCCGTGCCCATCGTGGTCGTTTCCGACCGCGTGAAGTCGGTGCACGACGGCATCCTGGCCGACGTCGCGCCGACGGTGCTCAAGTTGATGGGGCTGGAGCAGCCCGCCGAAATGACCGGCAAGGCGCTCGTGGAGATGAAATAGCCTGCCTTTTCAATAAAACACCCCGGAATCTACATTCCGGGGTGTTTTTCGTTAGGGGTGACGTGTCGGGATAAACCCTTATTTGGAGCGTGGAAAATTCCGGGAATTAAAAGAGCGTTTGCTGCTGCGCAGATGCAGGCCGGTAGAACTCCATCCGGGTGGCTATGCCCAGCTTTGCGCACAGGTTGCGGAACGTGTCGTCCAGCGCCCGGCAGTTCGGGCCGAAGCATTCGTAGCGGTTGCCGAAACAGGCTTCGTAACGTGCTTTCAGCCCGGGGAACCCGCGCTCCAGGGCGGCATGGAAATGCTCCCTCGACCCGCTGCGGAGCGTCACGCCGAACATCGGGAGGATATACGACGCCCCCGCGTCCTTCGCCCGGCGGACGATGGCTTCGACATTTTCCCGCGTGTCGTTGATCAGCGGCAGCAGCGGCATCATCGTGACACCCGTATAAATGCCCTT
>ENA-ORRE01001987-ORRE01001987.1-human-gut-metagenome-genome-assembly--contig:-NODE-1987-length-12665-cov-6.474941_pt1 | contig 12665 bp, 15 predicted proteins | sample MGYA00242171_ERZ509126 | MGnify/ENA primary metagenome ERZ509126 (study PRJEB26280, sample SAMEA2338648) | human gut metagenome | biome: human gut; feature: human-associated habitat; material: faeces... | reverse complement strand
CCGCCGCTCTACCCGGAAATGACTGTGCAGGAGTATCTGGATTTTGTGGCAGAGCTTAAGGGGGTAAAGCACGCGCAGCGCAAACAGCAGGTGCTGACCGCTGCCCACCGCACCGGGCTGGAAGAAGTGCTGCCCCGGGTCATCCGCAGCCTGTCCAAGGGCTATCGTCAGCGGGTGGGCATCGCGCAGGCGCTGCTGGGCAGCCCGCAGCTTATCATTCTGGATGAACCCACCGTAGGGCTGGACCCCGCGCAGGTCATCGATATCCGCAACCTCATCCGGGAGCTGGGCAAGGCGCACACGGTCATCCTGTCCAGCCACATCCTCAGCGAGGTGCAGGCGGTATGCCAGCAGGTGCTCATCCTCTCTAAAGGACGTCTGGTGGCGGTAGGCAGCCCGGAGGAGCTGGGCGAGACCCTGAACCCGGGCAGCCGCCTGCGTGCCACCGCGCAGGGCGAGACCGAAACCGTACTGGCTACGGTGCGCAGCGTGCCGGGCATCTGCAAGGTAGAACTGGAAAGCGCTGCAGACGGTCAGGTCACCTTTACTGCCGAGAGCGAGGACGCCGCCGACCGCCGCGCTGCTGTGTCCCGGGCACTGACCGAGGCCGGGTGCACCGTGCTGGCACTTGCCACCGAGAACCGCAGCCTTGAGGAGGTATTCCTTGCGCTGACCGAAAAAAAGCCGGAGCAGGAAGCCCCGGCAGAAGGGGAGGAGAATTGAGATGCTGGCCATCTTTAAACGAGAACTCCGCAGCTGCTTTCACGGCATGATCGGTGCGGTGCTTACCGCCTTTATGCTGGCGGCTACGGCTATCTATTTTGTGGCGCTGAATCTGGGCTATGGCCTGCCGGATTTTGGCTACTACACGCTGTACCGCACCATTTTTGTGCTGCTGCTCTACATCCCGGTGCTCACCATGCGCTCCTTTGCGGAGGAACGCCACAGCCGCACCGACCAGCTGTTGCTCACAAGCCCGGTGTCGGTGGGCGGCATCGTGCTGGGCAAATATTTTGCGCTTTGCGTCATTTTTGCGCTGCCCTGCCTTGTGGATGCGGGCATGATCCTTGTGCTGAAGGCACTGGGCGCTACCGGCACCAGCACGCTGGCCAATTTTTCCGCGCTGCTGTGCTATTACCTCATGGGCTGCGCCGCCATTGCCATCGGGGTGTTCCTTTCCAGCCTGACCGAAAACCAAATCATCGCCGCTGTCTCCGGTGTGGCGGCGCTGCTGCTGACTTATATGATGCCCAGCCTGCGCACCATGTTCACCACTGGCAGCGCGGTGGCGCTGGCACTGTTCACCGCCATTGCCGCCGTGCTCAGCGTGGTGGCGGGGCTGCGCAGCAAAAGCTTTACGCTGGGCTGCCTTTCCTTTGCGGGGTGCTGCGTGGCGCTTACGGCACTGTTTCTGCTCAAGAGCAGCTGGCTGACCGAGGCTTTCAGCGCAGTGCTCAGCGCACTGTGCCTGTTTACCCCCTTTGAAGAATTTGTCAACAGCAGCTTTTCCATCCCCACACTGGTCTACTACCTGACCGTGGCAGTGGTGTTCCTGTTTTTCACCGCGCAGGGGCTGGAAAAGCGCCGCTGGAACTGAGAGGAGGCCATAACGATGAAATGGAACAAGAACGCAGCCTCCCAAAAGGGCAGGGTGTTCCGCAGTGGGCTGCTGTCCACCGCTATGCTGGCGGCAGTGCTGGTGCTGGCGGTGCTGCTCAACCTACTGGTGCGGGCCATCCCTGCAAAATATACCGAGTTCGACCTCTCCGAGGCCAAAATGTACACCCTGAGCGACAGCACCAAAGCACTGGTGGAGGGGCTGGAAAAGGATGTGCACATCTATTACCTCTGTGAAACCGGCAGCGAGGATACCATTATCACAAAGTTGCTGGATCACTACGCCGCCGAGAGCGGGCACCTGAGCTGGGAACAGAAGGACCCCACCCTGTACCCAACCTTTGCCGCAAAGTATGGCGCAGAGAATGTTTCCACCGGCAGTCTGATCGTCACCTGCGGGGAGAACAGCACCGTACTGGATGCCGCCGACCTGTACGAGTACGATTATTCCGACTACTACACCACCGGCTCTGCCAGCGTGACTTTTGGCGGCGAAAAGCAGATCACCTCTGCCATTTATAAGCTTACCTCAGCCGAGCAGAGCCACGCCTACTATACCACCAACCACGGCGAGCAGACCCTGACCGACTCCCTGACCGATGCGCTGGACGCCCAGAATATCGACGCACAGCCGCTGGATCTGCTCACGAGCACCATCCCGGAGGACTGCGACCTGCTCATCATCAACGCACCCACCACCGATTTTTCCGCAGGGGACGGCCTTGTGGATGAGATCAGCCAGCTGCAAAATTATCTGGCGGCGGGCGGCAAGCTGCTGCTGACCAGCAGTGTCTACGCCCAGACCCCGCAGCTGGACGCCGTGCTGGCGCAGTTCGGCCTTGCCCGCGCAGAGGGCATGGTGGTGGAGGGAGACAGCAGCAAGGCACTGTATAACTCTGCATGGTCGCTGCTGCCGGACTACGGCACGCCTACCGAGAGCACCGCGCTGAACGGCGTGAATACCAATACCCATGTCATGCTGTCGGTGGCGCAGGGCATCACGGTCACCGAGACCGAGGATGTCACCGCCGAGCCGCTGCTGAACAGCTCCTCCGCTGCCTATGCCAAAACCGACATCAACGACCTTACCACCATGGAGCGGGAGGACGGGAACGCAGATGGCCCCTTTGCGCTGGCTGTCTGGGCACGGAACGAGGATACCGGTGCCGAGGTTCTCTGGATCGGCTGTCCCAACATGGATAACGAGCAGCTTTATCAGTCCATGCCCGGCAACCTGACCTTTTTGCAGGGCTGCGCCGCCTCTCTGGTGGGGCAGGATATCCTTGTGGACACCAAGGCGCTGGAAGCCGAGCCCATCACGGTGGCAGGCTCCGCTGCCGCAGCACTGGGGCTGACCTTTGTGTTCGTGCTCCCGGCGGCGGTGCTCATTGCAGGGGCAGTGGTGGTGCTGCTGCGCCGCCGCAGATAAGGAGACCGCCATGAAAACAAAACAGCGTGTCTTGCTGGTATTGCTGGCAGCGGCAGTGCTGCTGGGCGCGGCATTGTGGGCGATGATCCGCAGCAACGCCAAGGCCGAGCAGGCGGCCAGCGTCGCCGCCGAGGGCAGTATCCCACTTTCCAGCTTTGCCGCCGAGGATCTGGAGCAGATCGAGTATACCTATAACGGCCAGACCTACACCCTGCAATATTCCGGCGGCAGCTGGCAGTTGACACAGGACCCCGCCTATCATCTGGACGAGAGCACCTGCAATACCATGCGCACCGCCCTGATGGCGCTGAATGCCAAGCGCAGCCTGACACCGCAGGCAGGGGAGGACTACGGGCTGGACAGCCCGCAGCTCACCGTTACGGTCACGGCGGCAGGGCAGAGCACTACCCTGACCTTCGGGGCAGAGAACCCGGTCACCGGGGATCTCTATGTGCAAAAAGCCGGGGACGATGCCATCTATACCGTCAGCGGCAACAAGGTCGCCTGTTTCCAGCTGGATAAGGCCGGGCTCTTCGGCAGTTTCTGCCCCACCGGACTCACTGCTTCGGCCATTACGCAGGTAGCCTATACGCTGGCAGATGGCACCTCCGTCACCCTGAACGCCGTCAGCGAGCCGACCGAAAGCGCCGACAGCGCCTCTTCCTCTGCCTACGAGACGGTGTGGCGGCCTCTGACCCCGCCGCCAGCCTTGCACAGGACAAGGTGCAAAGCCTGCTGTCTGCCCTGTGCACCTACGTTACCGCCCAAGCCACGGACGCCGACCTTTCTGCCTGCGGCTTTGATGCACCGGTATTCACCGCCGCAGTCACCAGCGAGGACGGCTCCACCGTTCAGCTGGCCTACGCCTGCGGTACGGACGGGTGGTATCTGCAGGTGGAAGGCGATACCTCGGTATACACAGTGGATATCAGCACTGTGCAGGCCCTTCTGCTGACGGAAAACGACCTGAAAACGCAGGAGTGATTCCTTTTGTACGCTGTGCCGAAACCAAGGCGCAGCGTATATTTTTTTGCAGCTTTTTATAAAGTTGCGGCAAACATCTGCAGAGTGATTGACAATCCGACTGTGATTGTTTATTATAAACCGTGACAGGGTAAGTCCGCCGCGCAAGATCATGCTTCTGTGCGGGGCGGAGCATCCCTTATACGCAAAAAAGATGGGGCAGGTTCCCTGTCTTTTTTCGTATCTGAGAACAAGGAGGATAACATATAAAATGGACAACTCGGTGGTCGTTTCACTGCGGGATATCGTAGTGGAATTTGATGGACAGCGCATTCTGGATGGGCTGAATCTGGATATCCATGACAAGGAGTTCGTGACGCTGCTCGGTTCCTCCGGCTGCGGCAAAACTACCACCCTGCGCCTGATCGCAGGCTTTCTGGAGCCGAACGCCGGCAAGGTGCTGCTGAAAGGGGAGGACATTACCGGTGTGCCGCCCTACAAGCGCCCGGTGAATACCGTGTTCCAGAAATACGCGCTGTTCCCGCACCTGAACGTGTTCGAGAACGTGGCCTTTGGTCTGCGGCTCAAAAAGCTGGACGAGGACACTATCCGCCGCAAGGTGCGCGATATGCTGGAGGTCGTGGGCTTGAAGGGCTTCGAGCGCCGCAGCATCAGCCAGATGTCTGGCGGTCAGCAGCAGCGCGTGGCCATTGCCCGCAGTCTGGTCAATGAGCCGGAGATCCTGCTACTGGACGAGCCGCTGGGTGCACTGGACCTGAAGCTGCGCAAGGAGATGCAGCTGGAGCTCAAGCGGTTGCAGCGCGAGATGAACATTACCTTTATCTACGTTACCCACGATCAGGAGGAAGCGCTTACCATGTCCGATACCGTCGTGGTCATGAACGGCGGTAAGGTGCAGCAGATCGGTACCCCGGAGGATATCTACAACGAGCCGAAAAATGCCTTTGTGGCGGACTTTATCGGCGATTCCAACATCGTGGACGGCGTGATGCACAAGGACTTTCTGGTGTCCTTCTCCGGCGTGGATTTCCCCTGCGTGGATCGCGGCTTCGCCCGGGAGCAGAGCGTGCAGGTGGTGGTGCGCCCGGAGGATATCGAGGTGGTATCCCCCGTGGAGGGCCAGCTTGTGGGCGTGGTGAACGATGTCATCTTCAAGGGCGTGCACTTTGAGATGCACGTCGAGTGCGAGGGCCGCGAGTGGCTGATCCACTCCACCCGCGCCTGCACCCCCGGCGAGACCATTGGTATGCGCATCGGCCCCAACGAGATCCATATCATGGCGCGGAGCGAGGGGTGATGTGCCATGAAGATTTATGATAAAAAGCTGGCCTATCCGTACTTTGTATGGATGGTGCTGTTTACCGTTGTGCCCTTGTTCATTGTGGTGTACTACGCCATGACCGATGCCGAGGGCAACTTTACCCTGAATAACCTTACCTCCATCAGCGGCTACGGTTCGGTGTTTGCCCGCAGTCTGCTGCTGGCGCTTATCGCTACCGTTATCTGTCTGATCATCGCCTTTCCGGTGGGCTATTTTCTGTCCCGGTTGCGGGTGAACAAGCAGCACATCATGCTTATGCTGGTCATGCTGCCCATGTGGATGAACTTTTTGCTGCGTACCTACGCATGGATGGGTCTGCTCAGCGTCAATGGCCCGGTGAACACCCTGCTGGGCTTTATCGGCCTTGGCCCCTATACCATGCTCAACACCTCCGGTGCGGTGGTGCTGGGCATGGTGTATAACTATGTGCCCTACATGATCCTGCCGCTGTACACCAGCATGACCAAGATCGACCAGAGCCTTGTGGAAGCTGCGCAGGATCTTGGTGCCAACACCACCAAGACCCTTGTGCGGGTGCTCATCCCCATGAGCGTGCCGGGCATCAGCACCGGCATCACCATGGTGTTCGTGCCGGCAGTGTCTACCTTTGTCATCAGCCGTATGCTGGGCGGCGGCTCTAATCTGCTGATCGGTGACCTGATCGAGATGCAGTTCTTGGGTAACAGCTATAACCTGAACGTCGGCTCGGCCATGAGCCTTGTGCTGATGATCATCGTACTGCTGTGCATGAGCTTTACATCCAGCTTTGACGAGGATGAAATGGAGGGCGTGTCCTGATGAAAACAAAACATCTGCGCCTGATGCAGCGGGTCTACATCATCCTGTTCTTCTGCTTCATGTACCTGCCCATTGCCTACATGATCGTGTTCAGCTTCAACCAGAGCAAGGGCTATTCGCTGTTTACAGGCTTTACCTTTAAATGGTACCGCAGCCTGTTCACGAATGCGTCCATCCTCCACGCGCTGTGGGTGTCCGTTGAGGTGGCCATCCTGTCTGCCATCATCGCCACGGTGCTGGGCACGGCAGCCAGCCTTGGCATTGCCTCCATGAGCCGCAAAAGCCGCCTGCTGGTGACCAACATCACCTATATCCCGGTGGTCAACCCGGAGATCATCACCGGCATCTCCCTGATGCTGCTGTTCGTGGCCTACCAGCGCTTTGCCACACAGTCCGCATGGCTGCCGGACAACATCATGGGTCTGCCCACGCTGCTCATTGCGCATATCGCGTTCAACGTGCCCTACGTTATCTTTAATGTAAGTCCCAAGCTCAAGCAGCTGGATATCAAGCTGTACGAAGCAGCGCTGGATCTGGGCTGCGACCCCCGGCAGGCCTTCTTCAAGGTCATCCTGCCGGAGATCAGCCCCGCCATCCTGTCGGCCTTCCTCATCTGCCTGACCTATTCCATTGACGACTTCATGATCTCCTACTTCAACTGTGGTACGGTGGAGACCCTGCCCATTGCCATCTACTCCATGACCCGTAAAAAGGTCAGCCCGGAGATCTACGCGCTGTCCACCATCATGTTTGTGGTCATCCTCAGCGTCATTCTGGTGTCCAATGCCATGGAGAGCCGCAGCTACCGCAGAGATCAGAAAACGCTGCGAAAGGAGGGCGCATGATGAAACGCATTGCTGCATTGCTGCTGACGCTGGCTGTGGCGCTGTGCGCCGCATTGCCGGTGTTTGCCGCCGGTACCATCGAGGTGACCGAGGATGTCTCGGTGTCGGATGATTACGACTGGACCCGCTTCAAGGGGCAGAACGTCACCCTGAACGTCTATAACTGGGGCGAGTACATCTCCAACGGCTCGGACGACAGCGTGGACGTGGTAGCCGCCTTTGAAAAGCTGACTGGCATCAAGGTGAACTACACCACCTTCGACTCCAACGAGTCCCTGTACGCCAAACTCAAGTCCGGCGCAGCCAACTACGATGTGATCATCCCCTCCGACTACATGGTGGCAAAGATGATCAACGAGGGGATGCTTGCACCCCTTGACTACGAGAATATCCCCAATTTCCAGAAGATCGATGCAGGCTACCGCAACCCGGATTACGACCCGCAGAACGCCTACACCGTACCCTATATGCTGTGCACCACCGGCATCATCTACAACACCACTATGGTAGACGAAGCCCCTACCTGCTGGGCAGACCTGTGGGATGAGCAGTATGCGGGCAACATTCTGATGTTCAACAACAGCCGCGATGCCTACGCCATCGCTGCGTTCAAGAGCGGCCACAGCATCAACCCCGCCACCCCGGAAGAGGTGGACGAGGTGGTGGAGGAGCTCAAGGCACAGAAGCCGCTGGTGCAGGCCTACGTCATGGACGAGATCTTTGATAAGATGATCGGCGGCGAGGCAGCCATCGGCGTGTACTACTCCGGCGATGCCATTACCATGATCGACGATAACCCGGATCTGGCTTGGGTATTCCCGGAGGAGGGCAGTGTGCTTTCGGTGGACTGCATGGCTGTGCCTGCCGCCAGCGAGCACAAGGAAGCCGCCGAGATGTTCATCAACTTCATGTGCGAGACCGACATCGGCAAGGCCAACAGCGAGTATATCGGCTACACCACCCCCATGCACGATGTATGGGAGGTACTGGACGAGGATCTGAAAACCAGCGAGATCGCCTATCCGTCTGAGGAAGATGCCGCCCGCGAGAAGGTGTTCACCGCCCTGAGCGATGAGGTAAACAGCGAGCTGGATCTGAAGTGGAGCGAGATGAAGAGTTACGACGAGGGCGGCGGCAGCTACCTGTTTTTGCTGCTGCTTCTGGCCATGCTGGCGCTGGCCTGCTTCAATATCTGGCGCAAAGTGCGCAGAAAGACCCGCAATCAGTATTGATCGTTTCAACCAAGGCTGCCGTCCCGGATGTGGTGCGGCGGCCTTTTTCCGATAGGAGGGAAAGAATATGGAACAGTTTTATTATGAAGATACCGCCGTGGTAGAAAATGCCGACGCAGACTGCCACAGCCTGCTCAAGGCCAGCGCTCTGCTGCGCTATGTGGAGCAGATTTCTTCCATGCATGCCCGCCACTTTGGCATGGACGATAAGTTTTTTGAGGATCACGGCGTAGCGTTTCTGGTGGGCAAGCAGGCGCTGCGGTTCAGCCGTGTGCCCCGCCGTGGCGAGACTTTGACCCTTTGCTCCCGCTCAGAAAAGGCTCTCCGCGGCTCCATCAAGCGCATCACCACCCTTACGGACGAAGCCGGGCAGGAAGTAGCCATGGTGGACAGCCGCTGGATCATGTCCAGTCTTGAGGATGGGCACATCCTGCGCCAGCCGGGCTGGACGGTAGAGGGATACTGGAACGAGACGGTGGAAGAGGGACTGCCCCTTTTGCTGCATAAGCGCCGGGACAGCCTGACCAGCGCCGGTCTGGTTACGGCGCGCTACTCCCAGTGCGACCTGCACTACCACATCAACAACGCTTTTTATCTGGATATCGTCTGCGATGCACTGCCGCTGGAGATCATGCGCGATCATGTTGTGAAGTTCGCCTCCATCAATTACCACCGCGAGGTCCCCATGGGGCAGCAGGTGGAGGTGTTCTACACCCCCTCGGATGATGGCTGGTACTTTATTGCCAAGCACGCGGACAAAACGGCTTTCGAGTGCTATCTGGAACTGGAGCCGGTCAAGCAGTAAAAGCCCGGAGGAAAAATGCCTATGTCCAAGACCAAGGAACTTTTTTGCACCTTTTTCAAGATCGGTGCCTTTACTTTTGGCGGCGGCTATGCCATGGTGGCGCTGCTGGAGCACGAATTTGTAGAGGAAAAGCGCTGGCTCACCCGGGAAGAGTTTCTGGATATGGTCGCTATTGCCGAGTCCACTCCCGGCCCTGTGGCGGTGAACAGCGCCACCTACATCGGCTATAAGCTGGCTGGTGTTGCCGGTGCGGCGGCCTTCCACTCTGGCAGTGTGCCTGCCGTCCTTTGCAGTCATCTACCTTATTTCGCTCTTCTTCGACCGCTTTTTGCAGCTGACGGTGGTGGCCAATGCCTTTAAGGGCATTCAGGCCTGTGTCATCTACCTGATCCTGTCCGCCGGGGTCAAGATGCTCAAAAACTTGCAGCGCACCCCCTTCAACACGGCAGTGGTGGCGGTGGTGTTGGCGGCTATGGTGGGCTGCTCAGTGTTGGCGGTAAAATTTTCCTCCATCTGCTGCATTTTGCTTTGCGGCGCAGCCGGGGTGCTGGCCTACGCGATAGGGCAGGGGAAGAAAGGCGGCACAAAATGATCTTGTTGGAGCTGTTCTGGAATTTCCTTGTCATCGGTGCAGTGTCCTTTGGCGGCGGCTACGGCATGATCTCGCTGGTACGGGAAACGGTGCTGGGGCACTGCTGGCTGACCGAGAGCGAATTTCTCAGCTTTATCGCGGTGTCAGAGTCTACGCCCGGCCCGCTGGCAGTGAATATGGCCACTTTTATCGGCGCTTCGCAGGCGGGGCTGGCAGGCTCCTTTGTGGCAACGGTGGGGGTGGTGCTGCCCTCCTTTGTTATCATCCTGCTCATAGCGGCGGCGCTGCACAGCCTGATGAAGTACGCCGGGGTCAACGCTTTTCTGGCCGGGGTGCGCCCCTGCGTGGTGGCTATGATCCTGGCTACCGCCTGCACCATGGGGCTTTCCACGCTGGGGGGATTTACCACCCTTGCCGGCGGCTTTGCCCCGGATGTGCGTGCGTTGGCAGTGTTTGCCCTGCTGGGCATTTTACATTTTGCCTATAAAAAGAAAACGCAGAAAGCACCGTCCCCCATTGGGATGATCTTACTTTCTGCGGTACTGGGCGCGGTGCTGTGGAGCATCTGACCCGGAAGGAGAGGTTGACAAAATGAACATTACCGTGTATCTGGGGGCAAACCTTGGCACCGACCCTGCACTGCCGCAGGCTGTGCAGCAGCTGGGGCGCTGGATCGGCGAAAGCGGCAATGCGCTGGTGTATGGCGGCAGCAAAAGCGGCCTGATGGGGCTTTTGGCCGACAGTGTGCTGGCTGCAGGCGGTCGGGTGACCGGCGTAGAACCCAAGTGCTTTCTGGACGCAGAGCTGCAGCACGAGGGACTGACAGAGTTGATCGTGACCGAGGACATCCCCTCCCGCAAGACCAAAATGATCGAGCTGGGGGATGCTTTTATCGCGTTTCCCGGCGGCACCGGCACGCTGGAGGAGATCACAGAGGTCATCAGCAAGTTGTCTCTGGGGCAGCTGGACGCGCCCTGCATCCTCTACGACCTGAACGGCTACTACCAGCCCCTGCACCAGCTTTTGCAGCAGATGATCACCATGGGGCTTTCTACTCCGGCGCGGCAGCGGAACATCGCCTTTGCCGCCGACCTTGCCCAGATCCGCGCAATCCTTGAAAAATGATACTGGGAAGCTTACTTCTCAAACGCGAGGGACTGCTGTACATGGCTTTGTGCGGCGGTCTTTTTTCATAAAAATGGGATACCGGGGCGTTCGCAGATGACCCGGTATCCCGAAAAAAAATCATTCCGCTGGTTATGCCCATAGCGCACGCGGAGGGCATTTAAATCTTTCTGCGCAATCAAAAAGGCCGCTGCACAAAATAATGTGCAGCGGCCTTCTGCTATCCTGTTATGTACGCTGTGCGCTAAAATCAGGCGGCAGTGGTGGAAGCAGCCTCAGAAGAAGCAGCCTCGGAAGATGCAGCCTCAGAGGAAGCGGCCTCGCTGGAAGCAGCCTCAGAAGAAGCAGCCTCGGAAACAGCGGTGCTTGCGGAAGCAGCCTCAGAGGAAGAAGCAGCGGTAGAAGCAGAGCCACCGCAAGCGGTCATGCCAGCAGCCAGAGCCAGAGCAACAACAGCGATGCAAATATTCTTGAGTTTCATATCAATGATCTCCTTAGTCTTCTTGTAAATGTTTAGCAGCGGGCTTTCGGTAGCACCTCACTGCGATGCTATATTCTAATCCGTTTTTGAAAAAAATCAAGAGGATTTTGGTCGAAAGTTATAATCTGCGTAAAGAATCGGCATAGTTGTCATAAAGTTTCGCCAAAAGTAAAAGACTTTTTGGCAAAAATAAAGCGCGGAATAGAGCCTGTACCGCCGGGCGGGAAGCACAAAAAACAGAAAAAATTGAAAAATACTCATAAAATCCTTTTTATTGTACTGTAAATGTGGATAATAGAGACACAACGAGGGACGGACATCCCCCGGAGGGCTGAACGACAAGAAAATTTATGGAGGGTACTACAATGAAAGACTTTGATTTTGGCTACTTTGGCACCGGCGACGAGGGCTATGCCCAGTACATGACCGCGTTCGAGCGCAATTTCAGCACGGACAACACCGACAGCTTTGCGTCCGATGACGCAGACTGCGATGCAGACAGCTGCGACAGTACTGAGGACGATTTCTGAGCTTGCACCCTTTTGCCCGTTTGTGCATACAAAGGGCAAAGGGGGAATGCGGCTTGAACCGGATCATTTTCACACTTGGGGTCTGGCTGTTCCCGGCGGCGTGTACCGCGCTGGGAGCAGCAGGAGTGTTTTTGCTGCGCAGGCAGACAAGGCCGGCAACCCGGCGCATTTTGTGCGGAATGGCGGCGGGTATCATGCTGGCGGCCAGCGTGTGGAGCCTGCTGCTGCCGGCCATTGCCCGGTCGGAGGGCAGGGCGGCATGGGTGCCCCCGGCGCTGGGGCTTATTTTAGGCGCAGTGGGGCTTTTACGGCTGGAGGATGCCGCCGGGCAGTTGCTGGCGGGCGGCCCCGGGCATTGCGGGCGTATGGTGCTGGCGGTCACCCTGCATAACCTGCCAGAAGGCATGGTGGTGGGGCTGGCTGCGGCGCTGGCGCTGCACGGGGACGCGGACGCCGTAAGCGGCGCGCTGGCACTGAGCCTGGGCATCGGCTTTGCAGAACATCCCGGAGGGGGCGGCGGTCAGTCTGCCGCTGACCCAGAGCGGGCGCACCCGGGGGCAGTCCTTTGCCGCCGGGGCGGCCTCCGGACTGGTGGAGCCCTTGGGCGCGGTGCTGGCCTTTGTGCTGGCCGAGTGGGTAGGCGCAGCGCTGCCGTGGCTCATGAGCGCGGCGGCGGGCTGTATGGTGTGTGTGACCGCACAGGAGATGATCCCTGAGGCGGTGGAACCGGATGAAGTGGCCGGTGTCATCAGCATCGTGCTGGGCTTTGCCCTGATGATGGCACTGGATGTGGCCCTGTGATATAGTAAAAGCAGCGCCGGACAGACTTTTTTGGTTTGCCCGGCGCTGCTTTTATGCAAAAAGAATTTATACCGTCTGCTGCTGCTTCTGGCGCAGATGCCGCCG
>ENA-ORRE01001980-ORRE01001980.1-human-gut-metagenome-genome-assembly--contig:-NODE-1980-length-12699-cov-2.533376_pt1 | contig 12699 bp, 7 predicted proteins | sample MGYA00242171_ERZ509126 | MGnify/ENA primary metagenome ERZ509126 (study PRJEB26280, sample SAMEA2338648) | human gut metagenome | biome: human gut; feature: human-associated habitat; material: faeces... | reverse complement strand
AAACTGCTTAAAGCTTAGTCATGTCGTTTGGGTCAGGCTATTCGCCTTGATACAAGATACAGATATTGTTTTCTGCAAACAAGTTTGCAAAACTATATCTGTATCTTGTATTCTGTGTGAATTGTGACTTTTTTACGCAAACTGACTATTATAAAGATTATAATAAAATCCTTATAAAGCATTAATTAATAGATACATTAGGAATAACAATTAAATCCGTGAGTGCAGTAGCGCTGCCTTTCATCAGGACTTTCGAAAAATCCGAAATCATGCATCGGAATTTACTGATTTAATTATTTTAATCCTAATTTATTTTGAAAAAGGTATTGGGATTTATGCCGTATTCCTGAAGATCCTCATCATTGGAATGGATTTTCGGGCGAGAAAAGGATTTTATATGGACACTCTGCTCATCATTTCTTCTTCTCATCATCAACAATTCACGTCTCTCTTCCGCGTTTAATAACGGATTATGAGATGCAAAAATATCTTTCTTTTCAGTTACCTGTAATTAGATACAGAGAGAGATTTTGGCAATACATGGAGTAATACAGGATGTATTCAAGTAGCAGAAAAAGGTGCCCGAAAACCAAATGGGCTTTGAAAATTCTTACTGCTGCATTTTTAGCAGCGAGTCCCGCGGCGAAGAGTGCTGTTAATAACGCCTATGATGCATTGATTATTGAAGCTCGCAAAGGAAATACTCAGCCAGCTTTGTCATGGTTTGCACAAAAATCAACACTCAGTAATAACCAAATTGCTGACTGGTTACAGATTGCCTTATGGGCCGGGCAAGATAAACAGGTTATTACCGTTTACAACCGCTATCGTCATCAGCAATTACCAGCGCGTGGTTATGCAGCTGTCGCCGTCGCTTATCGTAACCTGCAACAATGGCAAAACTCGCTTACACTGTGGCAAAAGGCGCTCTCTCTGGAGCCGCAAAATAAGGATTATCAACGGGGACAAATTTTAACCCTGGCAGATGTGGGTCACTATGATACTGCGCTGTTTAAACTTAAGCAGCTTAAATCTGGAGCACCGGACAAAGCCAATTTACTCGCAGAAGCCTATATCTATAAACTGACGGGGCGTTATCAGGATGAATTACGGGCGATGACAGAGTCATTACCTGAAAATGCATCTAAGCAACAATATCCCACAGAATACGTGCTGGCATTACGTAATAATCAACTAGCTGCCGCGATTGACGATGCCAATTTAACGCCAGATATTCGCGCTGATATTCATGCCGAACTGGTCAGACTGTCGTTTATGCCTACGCGCAGTGAAAATGAACGTTATGCCATTGCCGATCGCGCCCTCGCCCAATACGCTGCATTAGAAATTCTGTGGCACGATAACCCAGACCGCACTGCCCAGTACCAGCGTATTCAGGTTGATCATCTTGGCGCGTTATTAACTCGCGATCGTTATAGAGACGTTATTTCTCACTATCAGCGTTTAAAAAAGACGGGGCAAATTATTCCGCCCTGGGCGCTATATTGGGTTGCGTCGGCTTATCTCAAAGATCAGCAGCCGAAAAAAGCACAGTCAATAATGACCGAGCTCTTTTATAACAAGGAAACCATTGCCACGGATTTATCCGATGAAGAACTTGCGGATCTCTTTTACAGCCACCTGGAGAGTGAAAATTATCCCGGCGCGCTAACTGTCACCAAACATACCATTAATACTTCGCCGCCTTTCCTTCGGCTAATGGGCACGCCTACGAGCATCCCGAATGATACCTGGTTACAGGGGCATTCGTTTCTCTCAACCGTAGCAAAATATAGTAATGATCTTCCTCAAGCTGAAATAACAACCAGAGAACTTGCTTATAACGCACCAGGAAATCAGGGACTGCGTATCGATTACGCGAGTGTGTTACAAGCCCGCGGTTGGCCTCGTGCGGCAGAAAATGAATTAAAAAAAGCAGAAGTGATCGAGCCACGTAATATTAATCTGGAGGTTGAACAAGCCTGGACAGCATTAACGTTACAAGAATGGCAGCAGGCAGCTGTCTTAACCCACGATGTTGTCAAACGTGAACCGCAAGATCCCGGCGTTGTACGATTAAAACGTGCGGTTGATGTACATAATCTTGCAGAGCTTCGTATCGCTGGCTCAACAGGAATTGATGCCGAAGGTCCAGATAGTGGCAAACATGATGTCGACTTAACCACCATCGTTTATTCACCACCGCTGAATGATAACTGGCGCGGTTTTGCTGGATTCGGTTATGCCGATGGACAATTTAGCGAAGGAAAAGGGATTGTTCGCGACTGGCTGGCAGGTGTTGAGTGGCGGTCACGTAATATCTGGCTCGAGGCGGAGTACGCTGAACGCTTTTTCAATCATGAGCATAAACCCGGCGCGCGCCTGTCTGGCTGGTATGATTTTAATGATAACTGGCGTATTGGTTCGCAACTGGAACGCCTCTCTCACCGCGTTCCATTACGGGCAATGAAAAATGGTGTTACAGGCAACAGCGCACAGGCTTATGTTCGCTGGTATCAAAATGAGCGGCGTAAGTACGGTGTCTCCTGGGCTTTCACTGATTTTTCCGACAGTAACCAGCGTCATGAAGTCTCAATTGAGGGTCAAGAACGCATCTGGTCTTCACCATATTTGATTGTCGATTTCCTACCCAATCTGTATTACGAACAAAATACAGAACACGACACCCCATACTACAACCCTATAAAAATGTTCGATATTGTTCCGGCATTTGAGGCAAGTCATTTGTTATGGCGAAGCTATGAAAATAGCTGGGAGCAAATATTCAGCGCAGGTGTTGGTGCCTCCTGGCAAAAACATTATGGCACGGATGTCGTCACCCAACTCGGCTACGGGCAACGTATTAGCTGGAATGACGTGATTGATGCTGGCGCAACGCTACGCTGGGAAAAACGACCTTATGACGGTGACAGAGAACACAACTTATACGTTGAATTCGATATGACATTCAGATTTTAAGGATAAATATGTTACGTAATGGAAATAAATATCTCCTGATGCTGGTGAGTATAATTATGCTCACCGCGTGCATTAGCCAGTCAAGAACATCATTTATACCGCCACAGGATCGCGAATCTTTACTCGCCGAGCAACCGTGGCCACATAATGGTTTTGTGGTGATTTCATGGCATAACGTTGAAGACGAAGCTGCCGACCAGCGTTTTATGTCAGTGCGGACATCAGCACTGCGTGAACAATTTGCCTGGCTGCGCGAGAACGGTTATCAACCGGTCAGTATTGCTCAAATTCGTGAAGCACATCGAGGAGGAAAACCGCTACCGGAAAAAGCAGTAGTGCTGACTTTTGATGACGGCTACCAGAGTTTTTATACCCGTGTCTTCCCAATTCTTCAGGCCTTCCAGTGGCCGGCTGTATGGGCTCCCGTCGGCAGTTGGGTCGATACTCCAGCGGATAAACAAGTGAAATTTGGCGATGAGATGGTCAGTCGAGAATATTTTGCCACGTGGCAACAAGTGCGAGAAGTTGCGCGTTCCCGGCTCGCTGAGGTCGCTTCTCATACATGGGATTCTCACTACGGTATTCAGGCTAATGCCACCGGCAGCTTATTGCCTGCATATGTAAATCGTGCATATTTTACTGACCACGCACAGTATGAAACCGCAGCAGAATACCGGGAAAGAATTCGCCTGGATGCTGTAAAAATGACGGAATACCTGCGTACAAAGGCTGAGGTAAATCCACACGTTTTTGTTTGGCCTTATGGCGAAGCGAATGGCATAGCAATAGCGGAATTAAAAAAACTCGGTTATGACATGTTCTTCACCCTTGAATCAGGTTTGGCAAATGCGTCGCAATTAGATTCCATTCCGCGAGTATTAATCGCCAATAATCCCTCATTAAAAGAGTTTGCCCAGCAAATTATTACCGTACAGGAAAAACCACTACAACGGGTAATGCATATCGATCTTGATTACGTTTATGACGAAAACCGCCAGCAAATGGATCGCAATATTGATGTGCTAATTCAGCGGGTAAAAGATATGCAAATATCTACCGTGTATTTGCAAGCATTTGCTGATCCCGATGGTGATGGGCTGGTTAAAGAGGTCTGGTTTCCAAATCGTTTGCTACCAATGAAAGCAGATATTTTTAGTCGGGTTGCCTGGCAATTGCGTACCCGCTCAGGTGTAAACATCTATGCGTGGATGCCGGTATTAAGCTGGGATTTAGATCCCACATTAACGCGAGTAAAATACTTACCAACTGGGGAGAAAAAAGCACAAATTCATCCTGAACAATACCGCCGTCTCTCTCTTTTCGATGACAGGGTCAGAGCACAAGTTGGCATGTTATATGATGATCTTGCCGGACATGCTGCTTTTGATGGCATATTGTTCCACGATGATGCTTTGCTTTCAGATTATGAAGATGCCAGTGCAGCGGCTATCGCGGCTTATCAGCAAGCTGGCTTTAGCGGGAGTCTGAGCGAAATTCGACAAAACCCGGAGCAATTTAAACAGTGGACCCGCTTTAAAAGTCGTGCGTTAACTGACTTCACTTTAGAACTTAGTGCGCGCGTAAAAGCCATTCGTGGTCCACATGTTAAAACTGCACGAAATATTTTTGCACTTCCGGTAATACAACCTGAAAGTGAAGCCTGGTTTGCACAGAATTATGCTGATTTCCTAAAAAGCTATGACTGGACCGCTATTATGGCTATGCCTTATATGGAAGGCGTCACAGAAAAATCGGCTGATCAATGGTTAATACAATTGACCAATCAGATGAAAAGCATCCCGCAGGCTAAAGACAAATCAATTTTAGAATTACAGGCACAAAACTGGCAGAAAAATGGTCAGCATCAGGCTATTTCTTCACAACAACTCGCTCACTGGATGAGCCTATTACAACTGAATGGAGTGAAAAATTATGGTTATTATCCCGACAATTTTCTGCATAACCAACCTGAAATAGACGTTATTCGTCCTGAGTTTTCAACAGCCTGGTATCCGAAAAATGATTAATCGCATCGTATCGTTTTTTATATTATGTCTGGTGTTATGCATACCCCTATGCGTAGCGTACTTTCACTCTGGTGAACTGATGATGAGGTTCGTTTTCTTCTGGCCGTTTTTTATGTCCATTATGTGGATTATTGGCGGCGTCTATTTCTGGGTCTATCGTGAACGCCACTGGCCGTGGGGAGAAAACGCACCAGCCCCCCAGTTGAAAGATAATCCATCTATCTCCATTATCATTCCCTGTTTTAATGAGGAGAAAAACGTTGAGGAAACCATACATGCCGCTTTAGCACAGCGTTATGAGAACATTGAAGTTATTGCCGTAAATGATGGTTCAACAGACAAAACCCGTGCCATCCTGGATCGCATGGCTGCACAAATTCCCCGTCTGCGGGTCATTCATCTGGCGCAAAACCAGGGGAAAGCCATTGCGCTTAAAACCGGAGCTGCCGCGGCGAAAAGTGAATATCTGGTGTGCATTGATGGCGACGCGTTATTAGACCGCGATGCAGCGGCATATATTGTGGAACCGATGTTGTACAACCCACGTGTGGGTGCCGTAACCGGTAATCCTCGTATTCGCACACGTTCTACCCTGGTGGGTAAAATTCAGGTTGGCGAGTATTCCTCAATTATTGGTTTGATCAAGCGGACCCAGCGTATCTATGGAAACGTATTTACCGTTTCCGGTGTTATTGCCGCATTTCGTCGCAGCGCCCTGGCAGAAGTGGGTTACTGGAGTGACGATATGATCACCGAAGATATTGATATTAGCTGGAAGCTGCAGTTGAATCAGTGGACGATTTTTTACGAGCCACGGGCGCTGTGCTGGATATTAATGCCTGAAACGTTAAAAGGGCTGTGGAAACAGCGCCTGCGCTGGGCTCAGGGCGGTGCAGAAGTATTCCTCAAAAATATGACAAGGTTGTGGCGAAAAGAAAACTTTCGAATGTGGCCACTGTTTTTTGAATACTGCCTGACGACAATATGGGCCTTTACCTGCCTGGTCGGTTTCATTATTTACGCAGTCCAACTTGCAGGTGTACCGTTAAATATTGAATTGACACATATCGCAGCGACACATACTGCCGGAATATTATTGTGCACGTTATGTTTACTGCAATTTATTGTCAGTCTGGTAATTGAGAATCGCTATGAGCACAATCTGGCTTCATCGCTTTTCTGGATTATTTGGTTTCCGGTTATTTTCTGGATGCTAAGCCTGGCAACGACATTGGTATCATTTACACGAGTCATGTTGATGCCTAAAAAACAACGCGCTCGTTGGGTAAGTCCCGATCGTGGGATTCTGAGAGGTTAATATGAACAATCTAATTATTACGACCCGACAATCGCCAGTACGTTTACTGGTTGATTATGTTGCCACAACCATCTTGTGGACATTATTTGCTTTGTTCATATTCTTATTCGCCATTGATCTGCTGACGGGTTATTACTGGCAAAGCGAGGCCAGAAGCCGACTTCAGTTCTATTTTTTGCTGGCAGTGGCGAATGCCGTCGTGTTAATCGTCTGGGCATTGTACAATAAGCTGCGTTTTAAAAAACAGCAGCATCATGCAGCATACCAATATACGCCGCAAGAATATGCAGAGAGCTTAGCAATACCTGATGAGCTTTATCAGCAACTACAAAAAAGCCACAGGATGAGCGTACACTTCACCAGTCAGGGACAAATAAAAATGGTGGTTTCAGAAAAAACGCTAGTCCGGGTATAAACACCCAAAACAAAGCCCGGTTCGCCCGGGCTCTGCACCGATAATACACTTAACTGTATGCATGTAGCGTACGTTGGCAAAGTGCCGAACGTACGCAATCCTCTTTACCGAATCGGACGATCCCGACCATTTCATCCTCTTCGAAACGTTCCAGCGCGTCACTTAATCCGGAGCGCACGCCGCGAGGCAAATCGCATTGCGTGATATCACCGTTGACGATAACCGTCACGTTCTCCCCGAGGCGGGTTAAAAACATTTTCATTTGCGCGGCAGTCACATTCTGCGCCTCGTCAAGAATGACGACTGCATTTTCAAAGGTACGTCCACGCATATAGGCGAACGGCACAATTTCCACCTTCCCTATTTCCGGTCGCAGGCAGTACTGCATAAAGGAAGCCCCTAAGCGACGGACCAGCACGTCGTAGACCGGGCGAAAATAGGGAGCAAACTTTTCTGCGATATCACCAGGTAAGAAACCAAGATCTTCATCGGCTTGCAGAACTGGACGGGTGACGATAATCCTGTCGACATCCTTATGTATCAGGGCCTCTGCCGCTTTTGCTGCGCTGATCCAGGTTTTTCCGCACCCGGCTTCACCCGTGGCAAATATCAGCTGCTTACTCTCAATAGCCTTCAGATAGTGCAATTGCGCTTCATTTCTCGCGAGGATGGGCGAGGTATCGCGACTGTCGCGGGCCATACCAATGGCTTCTACGCCGCTCATTTGCACAAGCGAGGTGACCGATTCTTCTTCACGCTGCTTATGGCTGCGCGAATCCCGTCTCAGCACACGTTTTGCCTCGCGACGAGCTTTGATCACTGCTTTTTGTCTTCCCATGGAGAGCACCTTGAGTTGTTTGTATTCATCACACGCGCCGTTGGCAGCGCGATTATGCGCACGAACATCAGAGGGTTGGCTTCCTTGTAAGCCATAGTTTGCTTTTGGATAAAATGCCGAAAAACGGCTACGCGCACCGTTTACGGCGTCGGTAACACATGAAAAGAAAGGATGAGGTTGAAAATACAAAGTGACGAGATGACTACCGGAGGAGAAATCTCCGCGAGTGGTGGCGCGCTGATTATCTAAAACATGTCCAGTACAGGACGTTACCATCCGCGATCTCCATAGTGACTGACTATCACTGCCGGGAACTTCCGCTGCTACTTAATAAGTACAACAGATTTCGCATTCATTGCAACAATATATTCACTTATATTTAACCATAAAACACCATTTCAGTGACATTAGTTTCTACTGGAAAGATGACAGAGTGATGACAGTGATGAAAAAAGCTGTGTGCTTTCAGCAGGATTCGCGGTACTGGTAAAAGCTTGCCGGATGCGGCGTGAACGCCTTATCCGGCCTACCGACCCGCACCGATTGTAGGCATGATAAGACGCGCAAGCGTCGCATCAGCGCACGAACGCCTGGTGCGGCGTAAACGCCTTATACGCCTAAAAACATTAAACCCGCAATAATGCGCTTCCGAGATAATCGTTCGCGTCCTTCACACCCGGCAGCGCAAAGAAATAGCCGCCACCGATAGGTTTGACATATTCCTCCAGCGCCTCGCCATTCAACCTTTTTTGTACTGTCAGGAAGCCCTTTTCCAGATCGTGTTGGTAGCAGACAAACAGTAGCCCCATATCGAGTTGCCCGGAATTGGTGACGCCCAACGAATAACTGTAGCCACGACGCAGCATCAGGCTGGACTCGCTCTCCGCCGTGCGGGGATTCGCCAGCCGGATATGGCTGTCCAGCGCAATCACCTTCCCTTCCGGATCGCTAGCGTAATCGGGAACATCATGCTCATGCTGCATGCCCAGCGGCGCACCGGTTTGCTTATCACGACCAAATATCGTCTGCTGCTCTTTCAGCGGCGTTCTGTCCCAAAATTCCACTCGAAACTGAATCAAGCGTACTGCCTGATAGCTGCCACCGATTGTCCACGCAGGCTCCTGCTGATCTGCCGTCACCCACACCACTTTTTGCATCAACTTCGCATTCTCGCTATCGGGATTGGCGGTGCCGTCTTTAAAGCCCAGCAAATTTATCGGCGTCTCTTTGCCTTTACTACGCGCTGCGTGGTCGGAAATAAAACCTTCCCGCTTCCAGCGCACGCTGAGCAAATCCGGCGTATGTTTGATGATATCGCGCAGCGCATGGATCACCGTGTCCTGGGTGTTGGCGCAAATTTGTAGCAACACATCACCATGACATAACGCCGCATCCAGCGAGTCGTTAGGGAAACGCGTCATCTTCTGCAACTTTTTTGGCATCTGTGGCGCAAGGCCAAAGCGCTCATCAAACAATGAGTGCCCCACCGATAACGTGATGGTGAGATTAGCCGCCAAGAATGCCGGAATCGAGTGGTGGCAGGCGCGGATTTGGCGTTTCTGGTGCCGCTCCGCCCTGAGTCAGAAAAGCAAAACGCTGAGTCAACAAGCGAAACAACCGTTCAAGATCGGCTTTATCGCTGGCAAGCACATCAAACGCCACCAGCATCATTGCAGCCTGTTGTGGTGTCAGGATCCCTGCCTGATGCTCACCATAAAACGGCTGTTTCTCATTGCGTGCATCCGGTGAAAGCGTACCCGGCGCACTTTGCGTTTTTTGTGCATGAGCAACCGGACAACTTCCCGCCAGCGCCAGCGCACCAATCCCTTTCAGTAAACGTCGGCGTGACGGTTCATTCACGCCGTTTTCATCTTCATACTGCATAACGCTTAGTCCAGCCCCAGCACACCACGAAGTTGCGCCAGATCTTCCGCCAGCGCAGTAATCGGTCCTTTCAGTGCGTTCCGGTCGGCATCGGTCAGTTTGTCGTAATTTTCAAAACCCTCTTTAGTGCGGTATTTCGCCAGAATGGTATCGACCTTTTTGAAGTTGGCATCGACTTTTGCCAACAGTTCCGGATTCGCTTTTTGTAGTTGTGGACGCAGCAGATCGACAATTTTCTGCGAGCCTTCAACGTTAGCCTGGAAATCCCACAGATCGGTGTGGCTGTAGCGATCTTCTTCACCGCTGATTTTGCTGGCCGCCACTTCCTCAATCAGTCCGGCTGCACCGCCGACCACTTTTGAAGGAGGGAAAGCCAGTTCACTGATGCGTTTTTGCAAATCGACCACATCGGTATAAAGCTGGTCAGCATACTTATCCATCCCTTTGGTGGTGTTATCGCCAAACAATGCTTTTTCCAGACGGTGGAAACCGGTGAATTTTGGATCGGTGGCTTTTTGCTCGTAATCATCTTCACGGGCGTCAATGCTGCCATCCAGATCGGAGAACAGTTCAGCAATCGGTTCGATGCGCTCATAGTGCCGCCGCGTCGGCGCATACAGTGCTTTCGCTTTTTCGATATCGCCTGCTTTAATAGCGTCGGTAAAGGCTTTGGTGTCGGTCACCAGTTGCGTGGTTTCCGCCATGACATACGCTTTATATGCAGTAATTGCACCACCAAGACTTAACAGCGCATCACTTTGCGCCGCATCCGCCGTTGCTTCACCTTTGACGATCAACTTCCCTTTCGGGTTAGTCAGCAGACCGCAGGTCATATCGTATTCGCCAGGCTGTAAATTCGCCGTCATTTTCTGGCTAAAACCAGGGGCGATATTTTCCCGCTCTTCCACCACCATCACGCCTTTGAGGATCTCCCACTCCAGCGCCTTCTGGCTGTGGTTCTGAATAATGAACTGTGTTTTCCCGGCGTTAACCGTAATGGTCATCGGCTCACACTGTTTATCTGTCACAGTGACTTTGACCTGCGGAATATCAGCGGCGTTAGCCATAAAAGCAGAAGAGAACAGCGCAGCCACGCTCAACTGCAATGCGTTACGGCGGAAGTTAATGGTCATGACGAGACTATCCCTTTAAAGTATGTTGTAACTAAGCAAGAGTTTGCGTCGTATTTGCTACACGGAGCGGGACGCAGTCGCCCCTGCGCGTGGTGGCAGAACAAATGCCACCAGCGCCGGGATGAGATAAATAAACCAGACGGCGACTTCGCTGACGCTCGGTGCTTCCTGATAGCCAAAAATCCCTTCCATCAGTGTGCCAAACAGCGAGTGAGTTGAGAGCACCGCGCTCATATCGAAGGCGATTTCCTGAAAGTGGTTCCACAATCCGGCTTCATGAAATGCGCGAATGGCACCAGCTGCCAGCCCTGCGGCGACGAAGAGAATAAACAGACTGGTCCATTTAAAAAATGCACCAAGATTGAGGCGAATACCGCCCCAGTAGAGCAGGAAGCCAAGCACCACGGCTGTAGCAAGACCAAGCATTGCACCCAGCGGCGGCCAGACCCCGACATCTTGTTGAAATGCCGCCAGCAGGAAAAAAACCGACTCCAGCCCTTCCCTTGCAACGGCAAAAAAGACCATCATCACCAGCGCCCAGCCATGATGATTTCCACGCTGCAATGCGCTATCGACCGCCTGCTCCAGTTGTACTTTGACGTTGCGCGACACTTTGCGCATCCAGAAAACCATCCAGGTAAGGATCACCACGGCGATCACCGCCACAATGCCTTCAAACAGTTCCTGTTCTTTTTGCGGAAATTCGCCGGTGGTTTCGTTAATGAAGATACCCAAGCCCAGGCACAACGCAGCGGCAAGCAACACGCCAATCCACATTACACCAATCCATCGGCCTCGCTGGGTACGCTTAAGATAGCTGGCAATCAAACTGACAATCAGCGCGGCTTCAAGTCCTTCGCGCAACATAATGAGAAACGGAACAAACATGCCACCCACCCTTAAACGTTTTTCTGAGTCAATCTATGCAAAGAAAAGTAAATCGCAGTGATAGCGATTATCATTACGATGAAGAAAAATACAAGTGGAATGTAGTGATAATGATGAGAAGATGTAAAAATATTTTGAGAAAAAACGCAGAGGGCAATCACTGATTGCCCTCTGCCTGCTTCCTGTTATGACGTGAAATTTTCGGTAAAACGCCTTCCCTTACCCTTCCTGCAACCGTGACGGCGGAGCCGAATGATAGTGCGCATCGGCCTCGGTAAAGCGTTTTTGCATCGCCGCTGACGGCGCTTTACCCAGCAAACTAAACACTACAATCCCGATACTGCCGAAGATAAAGCCCGGAATAATTTCGTACAGACCCAGCCAGCCGAACTGTTTCCAGACGATAACCGTCAGCGCACCGATGATCATCCCCGCCAGCGCACCGTTACGCGTCATGCGTGACCACATCACCGAGAACAGCACCACCGGACCAAACGCTGCGCCAAAGCCTGCCCACGCATAGCTCACTAAGCCCAGCACGCGGTTTTCCGGGTTTGCCGCCAGCGCAATCGCCACCAGCGCCACCACCAGCACCATCACACGCCCTACCCACACCAGCTCTTTCTGGCTGGCCTGTTTACGCAGAAACGCTTTGTATAAATCTTCGGTAATCGCACTGGAACATACCAGCAGCTGGCAACTTAACGTTGACATTACCGCTGCCAGAATCGCCGACAGCAAAATCCCGGCAATCCACGGGTTAAACAGAATTTGCGCCAGTTCAATAAACACGCGTTCAGCGTTCTGGTTTACCGCACCTGCTACCGCCGGGTGCTCGTTAAAGTAAGCGATACCAAAGAAACCAACAGCCACCGCCCCTGCCAGGCAGAGGATCATCCAGGTCATACTAATACGACGCGCATGGACAATGCTGTGGTGAGAATCTGCCGCCATAAAACGCGCCAGGATGTGCGGCTGCCCGAAGTAACCCAGGCCCCACGCGAGAAGACTCACAATCCCGATAAAGGACTGGTTCGTCATCATGTTGAGCATGTTGGGGTTAATGGACTCAACGCGCGCCACCGTTGCAGAGAGCCCCCCTAAATCCATCACAACGGCAATCGGGGTGACGATCAGCGCAATGCACATCAGCGTTGCCTGAATCGCGTCCGTCCAGCTTACCGCCAAAAAACCGCCGATAAAGACGTAGAGGATGG
>ENA-ORRE01001969-ORRE01001969.1-human-gut-metagenome-genome-assembly--contig:-NODE-1969-length-12762-cov-4.320453_pt1 | contig 12762 bp, 6 predicted proteins | sample MGYA00242171_ERZ509126 | MGnify/ENA primary metagenome ERZ509126 (study PRJEB26280, sample SAMEA2338648) | human gut metagenome | biome: human gut; feature: human-associated habitat; material: faeces... | reverse complement strand
CCGCCGTACGGTTAACCTCCGATTTGTGACAGAAGTGCGTGGCGATGAAGACGAAACGCTCGAATTCGGCTACCAGAGCGATGCGGGCTTCGGTTTGATCGGGGTTCGGCAGGGAAAGTATTTCGGTCGAGAGAGGCTCTTCGCGCGAGAGAATCCCGTTGCCGTACTGCCCTCCCCGCTGGTCGATGGCACGACCGAACGTGGCATACATTCCCGTACGATTCGCCAGTTCCCGAATCTGCGAGACAGGATGCCAAGAGGTCTTTTCATCCAGTTCCTGAAGGGCAATGGCATCGGGTGCCACAAGGCTAATGACCTTGGCCGTCATGTCGTAGTGCGCCCGATCATAGGCCGGATCCTGTGTAATAGGCCCTTCGCAGCGATGAGTATTGTAGGTTGCCAGGCGCAGGGAGTTGTCCAGCCGGTCGTAACCATCGACATAAGGATTTGAACCGCCATTCCCGGAGGCAAATCCGAGATCAAAATCGGAATTGTCCCCTTCCAGATCGTGGCAGGCGGATGCACCTACTGCCAAGCAGAATAACAAGGCTATCGTTTTCAATGTTTTCATTTCGATTCGTTTTTAGATTAAAAAGGCAGTCCGTCATTCCATCCGGGATTCTGTGAAATAGCCCCTTGCGTAAGCACCCGATCATCGGTCGGAATGGGGTAAAGATAATCGCGCTCTTCGTTCCAGATACGTTGCTGTGTACTATGAGCCAAAACATTGCCGCTCGTTTCTCCGCTCAGAACGATATCCGACCCTAATTTAAGGTAAAGTACGTCGGCGCTGTTTCCCGGAGCCTTCTCGGTATCGTATATGCAAACGTCAACCGACCCGTTCCCGTCAAGATCGTACTCGCCCGTACCGGGAAAGTAAAGCCCTTCGATAGGCTTCTCGAAACGTTTGCCTTCTTTCCAACGCATAATGTCCCAGTAGCGAAGTCCCTCCATCGGAGTTTCGAGCGTCCGCTCGCGGCGGATTTCCAGGATGACACCCTTGTTGGCTCCGGTCACGTTGGCATATCCCGTTTCGGATGAGGAGAGATATGGATCAGGATTCGCATTCGCTTCTTTCATGTCGAGGTCGGGTAATCCGGCACGAACACGCAACGGCCGGATCGTATTATCAAGGTCCGCCTGTTTCAACGTTCCCAGTTCGGCCTTGGCTTCGGCATAGTTCAGCAGCACCTCCGCCAACCGGAAAAGAGGCATATCGTTGGTCGAGGCTTTGTTTGCGTCATATTTCTCTTCGGTGAGATATTTGATAAGTTGATATCCGGTCGTCGAGCGCGAAAGGTCCGGAGCCAGTTCCTTGCTGCCGCCGATTCGTTTGTATCCCGGAGTGCGGAGTGTCTGCGCCATGCGCAAATCGCGGTTCTTGCACTCTTCGACAAATGTCTTGGTAGCATAGTCCGCCTGATCCGTGTAGCGTGATCCGTCGCGCATAAGGTACATGTTGACCACGTTGCGCGTCATGCCGGGACGTCCCATCGTCGCACCCGTAAGGTGTCCGTTGACATCGTGCGTCATACCGCTGATGGCCGACGTATAGGCCCGCGCCAAAATAATCTCTGTCTCAATGGCATTCTGAGATGTGAAAAGATCCTGATAAGGCGTGCTGCCACTCGTGTAAATCGAATAAGGCCCGGTCAAGAAAGGCTCCGAAGCATTGACGCACGCCTGAAGAAACTCTTCATATCCGTCGAGTCCGTGATATTTCCGGAATGTCCCTTCGAATAACGCGATACGCGACTTCAAAGCGCGAGCTGTCCATCGGGTTACGCGGTAGACATTCTGCACCTCGGGCAGATTGGCGATGGCGAAATCCACATCCTCCATTACTTTCTCCATAACCGACTCGCGCGAATCGCGCCCTTTGTACAGTTCTTCTTCATCCGAACCCAGCGGACGGTCCACCCAAGGCACATCGCCATAGCGTTTGACCTTCTCGAAGTAGAAATAGGCCCGGAAAAAGCGGGTCAGACCCTCGTATTCAAGTCGTACGGACTCATCCTCGATTTGCGATGCACGTGAAAGGAAGAAATTCATTTCACGCAACTTTTCCCAGTTCCAGTTACCGTCGGTCGGCATGGGCTTGCGCACTCCCGATATTTCGTCGGCCAGCACATCGCGCACGATAACATCGTAAGGCTCGCTATAAATACCCTCGGCGGACGGGAAGACGGTGTAGTAATTGTTCGTCCAAAGTTCGCAGTCGGTCTCCGTCTTGAAATAGGTATCCGGGGAGAGACGGTCTTTTGGCTGATAGTCGAGCATGTCCTCGCACGATATACAGGCTATAGCTGCGGAGAGGAACAACGCATTGATGATCGTATGTTTCATGGTCGTATGTTTAGAATGTCAGGTTGACGCCGAAAGCAAAGGTTTTGTACCACGGATAGGCGTCCGAATTTCCGCTGTTGGTAGTCGCTTGCTCCGGATCGATAAAATCGCTGTGCAATTTCGTAAAGTAGAACAGATTTTCACCGCTGAAATAGATGCGGCATTTCGAAAGTCCTACTTTTGATATCCATCGTTCGGGCAAACTATACCCAATAGTGAGATTTTTCAGGCGACAATAAGCCAGATTTTGCAGGTAACGATCGTTGACGTTGCGCATTGAGTGCTTGGAATCGCGGGCCGAATAAGCACGAGCGCGGGGGAAATAGGCGTCGGGATTCTCTTCACTCCAAACATCGGACATGAAATTGCGTGGAATGAACGATGCGAACGGACGGACATAGGGACCCCAGAATTTGATGTTGTCGTTGGCAGGATACCAGTCTCGACGTCCTACGCCCTGAAAGAAGGCCGAAATGTCGAATCCGCACCATTCGAATGACAGGTTCAGACCATAGGTATAACGAGGGGTGCTGTTTCCGATTTTCACACGGTCACCCGGATTATCGAGCGTACCTGCCCCCTCATTTACGGCATTGTCGCCGTTCAGATCGAGATATTTCATATCGCCGGCTTGAATCCCTCGTCCGTATTCGCCCGCATCAGTGCGAAAATAGTCGTAGCAGACTTCGGTCAGATCGATCCGGGAGGCATATTCCTGGGCTTCGGCGGTCGTCCGGAACAAACCATCTATACGGTATCCCCATATTTCGCCCACCTTTTTGCCTACATAGGGATCGCTCAAAATTCCCGAAGGGTTATCCACTTTGGTGTACTTGGCCGTATAATCAGCCAAGGTCGCCGTCACAGCGTAATGGAAAGGACGTCCGGCGACCTTGAACGAATCCCGCCAGCCGAGTGCCAGTTCCCATCCTTTGGTACGGATGTCATTGGCATTGACCATAGGCTCATCAGCACCATAAATTGACGGCAGCGATTTTCCTTGAGTCAGGATGCCTTTTACATCGCGGATATAAGCATCGAACGTAAGGTTCAAGCGCGAACGCAGCATATTCAAATCAATACCGATATTCTTGTGGACCACTTTCTCCCAGGTGAGATTGCCCGCTACCGGATCGTCTGCATAGGCATAAGCGCCCCCGCTGACCTTGTCGAACGTGTAGTTGCCCATTACTTTTTGCGTGTTAATGCTCTGTATGTAATCGTACGATCCTACATCCTGATTCCCCAGCGTACCGTAAGAGGCCCGAATTTTAAGGTTGTCGATTACGCTGCGGACAGGCTCGAAAAATTTCTCTTCGCTGATCCTGTACCCCAGCGAAAACGAAGGAAAGAATCCGAAGCGATCCCCGCGAGGGAACTTCGACGATCCGTCATAACGACCGTCTACCTCGAATAAATAGCGTCCTTTATAGTTGTAGGCTGCTCGATAGAAGATGCCTACGGTTGCACGTTCGTCGCGGCCTCCGGTAAGTTCGGGAATTTCACCCACAGCGAGATTAAAATCCGAGAGTTCCTTAGTCAGCAGATCTTCACGTGTAACTTTCAGATCTCGATGGCGGCGTGTCTCGTAGTTGAAACCTCCGATCACCTCCAAGTTGTGTCCGTTCCAATCGTTTTTGTAAGTGGCGAAAGCATTCGCCGTATAGAAATTCTGATCGTAGACTACCTCCCGATAGGAGTCGGAGTAATTGGTTGTCATCGTCTCCACCTCACCCGGGTATTTCGAATACTGTACATCCATCTCCCGGTAGTCATTGCGCAGGTACCCTTTCTTATAACCGAAATCGGCCTGTGCCGTCAGATTTTTATGAATTTTGAAGATGAAATCGAATTTGGTGGCCATTTCCTGAGTCAGATTGTGGCCTCCGGTACCTCCCTGTTGCATCATAGCGACCCATCCGTCCGACGGGAAGTGCGTCGAAGAGTAAGTCAGAGAAGTATAAGCCACAGACGTTCCGTCGGGATTCATCGGGACGAAACTGGCCAGACAGTGCATTCCCGGACGGCGCCAGTTGGTCGATTCGCTCTCCACTCCCGAATAAGTATAGCGACCGCTAAACATGCGTGTGGAATTCTTAATTTCGAGCCACGGGCGCACCTCGAACGAAAGGTTCGAACGGATATTGTACGATTTATAGCCGTCGTCTCCGAGTTTCTGTACTCCGTCCTGCGAATAATACCGGCCGCTGACGAGATAAGACATCTTGTCACTGCCACCCGAAATGCTGATATTGTGATCGGTCGTGGGACGGCTCATGTCGTAGAGGTAGTTATACCAGTCGAAGTTGGCTAAGTAGACGTAGCTTTCGCGTCCAAAGCGGTTGTCGATAATGACCCACGGACGATCGGGATGTTCGGTCTTATCGTTACGCCGTTCCCACATGGCCTGATAGTCGGCCTGGGTGTAATTGGTATAACGTACGCCGCGACCCGACTCCATGAAAAAATCGGCGATGCCGGCCGAATAATAGCCGCGAGTCTCGTAATCGGTAGAGGTTGTCGGTGCCGAGAAAGCGAAATAACCATCGTAGGATACCGTTGCTTTCTGATTCCGGCTACCGCTCTTCGTAGTGATCAGAATCACGCCGAAAGCGGCTTTTGCACCGTAGATGGCAGCCGAGGCCGCATCTTTCAGCACGGAAATCGTTGCGATGTCGTTGGCGTTGATGCGGTCGGGATAACTCTCCACGCCATCGACAAGAATCAGCGGACTGCCGCCGTTGGGCGAACCCGTGCCGCGAATCTGGAAACTGGCTCCTGCACCGGGCTTGCCCGAAGAAACCGTCACGTTGAGATTGGGAACCATACCCTGCAAAGCCTGTCCGAGATTGGCGACCGGGCGATTTTCCAACTCTTTCGACGTGACCTGTGCTACTGCGCCGGTCAGATTCGCTTTTTTCTGGGTGCCGTAACCTACGACGACCACATCGTCGATTAGGGTATCATTCTCGGCTAATACGACATCGTAAACATCTTTCGAGGCAAGTACGCTGAACTCTTGGTCGGCATAACCCATGAACGAAACAACGACCGTGGCCCCTGTTGCGACATTGTGCAGGGAAAACGAACCGTTGTTGGTTGTAGTAACACCGATGGTCGTGCCTTTCACAATGACACTGGCACCGGGGATCGGCTGTCCCGAAGCGTCGGTCACTCGACCGGAGACCGATACGACAGACTGTGAGGTCTGTGCGGCGACCGGACTAACCGCAAAGAACGATATCAAGAGCAGTATCGCTCCGACGAGCGTCCGGAACAGCCGATGGTTTTGAAAATGTTTCATAATTTATTCAGTTAGTAGATTTACGAATTGATCCGAAATGGCGTACCGAGCAAAAGATAAGTCCCGCCACGACATTTCGAGGCCGTTTCTGCCAATACTCAATAGTTCAGTTCCACGACGACAGGAAAATGATCCGAAGGCGTGTGTGCCCGGTATTTTCCCGCCGTGTCAGTCGGAACTCGATAAGTATCGGTCAGAATGCCGTAGCGCAACGGCCGGAAACCGGGTGTTATGAAAACGTGATCGATACGCCGGAAAGTCTTCACATCGGGATCGAACCAATTTTCCGTGCCAGTGGTTGCCAGCCTGATCGGCGCCGCATCGTAAGCGTCGCCAAGTATTCCGGATTCACACAGCAGAGCATGGCAGTCACTCGTTTCGCCCACGTTGAAATCTCCCGTGAGAACGACACGTTCACCGCGGCACATCTCCCGGATCTTGTCCAATACCAACCGACAGCTTTCTATCTGTGAACGCTGACCTTTGTGATCGGTATGCAACGTGAAAAACCAGAACCGTTTGCGGCTTTTCCTGTCGAGAAACCGGCCCCAAGTGCAAATGCGTACGTAAGCAGCGTCCCAGCCTTTGACAGGCCGGGTGGAATCTTCAGCCAGCCAAAAGTGTCCCGAGTCAAGGAGCCGGAACCGGTCGCGCTTGTAGAGGATCGGAGCGTATTCGCCTTTTTCAACGCCGTCATCACGTCCCACACCGATATAATCATAATCGGGCAAAACTGCAAGCAGGTCCAGCAGTTGGCCATGAAGCACCTCCTGCGCACCGAAAATGTCGAAATCGTGGAAACGGACGAGATCGGCTATTACGGGGCAGCGTTGCGCCCATCCGTCTCCCTGAGCCGCATCTTTCGGATTGGCGTTTCGGAGGTTGTAACTGGCTACGGTGAGAGTTTGTGCTCCGGCGAACACTCCCGATGCCAATAACAGAAATAGTCCAAGTATCCGTTTCATACCTCAGTCGTTTCCGGGACGGAATCTCCGGGCGTCTCGACCTCCGGATCGTAGACGGCAACCCCGACGTGTGAGTCGGCACAGCCGTAGTAAAGATACCATTTGGATTTGTAATAAACCAATCCTTCAATGAAGACCGTACCGTCTTTATACTGCCCGCTCTTCTCGAAATCATCCACCGGACGGAAGAACGGCACGTCAAGACGCCCGAGTACCTTTCCCGGATCCTCCGAGTCGAACAAAAGCTGTCCTGCGGAATAAGTCCCTGCCGGATAACGCATGTCGCGGTGGGCGTCAACCCGGTTCTTACCGTTATAAAGCAAAAGGATGCCTTTATCGGTCAGCACAGCCGGAGGACCGCATTCGGTCAGCGCACTATCGAAATAGCCATTCCGCGGATAGACCACGCCTTTCAGTTCTCCGTTTTCATCCAATTCCGGAGTCCAGTTGATCAAGTCATCCGACGTGGCAATATTGATCATCCGTTCACCCCAATACATCAGATATTTACCGTTTACGCGCGAGATGACGAGTTTATCGCCGTCGAGTTTGGTTACGATCGATCCCGATTTGCTCTTCAAATCGAGGAAACGCCCTGAGTAAGCTTTCTGAAAAGCGTAGCCGTGTTTCGTCCAATTCACCAAATCTCGCGACGTAGCCACACAGAGCCGCGGAATCCTGCGGTTCCACGATGTGTAAAGCATTACATAGGTGCCATCTTCGGTTACGGCAATGCGCGGATCTTCACATCCGCCCGGCCAATCGTACGACTTCAAGGCATCCTCTGTCGGGAAAAGTACCGGATCATGCCGGAGTTCCATCGTCACGCCGTCCTCGCTTTGCGCCAAACCTATGCGCGAAGTGCGTTTGCCGATACCCGTCGCCGAATTATCCTCGGCGCGGAAAAGTACGCAGATCTTTCCGTCCTTGACGGTTGCCGCCGGATTGAAAGTATCGCTTTCCATCCATCCGACAGAATCCCTGCGCATCGGACAGAAAAATTTGACTCGCGGATCAGGCTGGATAACGGGATTAACCTCTGCGGGACGTACGAATCCGCCCAAGGCCCATTCCGGCAACCTATTTCCGCCTGTGGCGCCTTCCGTTCCGGAACGCCCCGCACCTCCGCAGCCGGAAACCATGATCCCGGCCATTAGGAGCAAAATGACATTGAATGATTTCCTCATAATGGTTAATTTAGGTTTTGCAAAAATAGACAACCGTCGGGACAACATAGTTCTCTATTCTTCAGAAAACGTATTCTACGCTTTTGAAAAAGGTCCTCTCTGTTCCGAAAAAAGTTCTGTCTCGATTTTCCCGGTAGGCAAAATTTTGTTTTCCCGGTCCGGCTTGTTATCTTAGCAATATGAAACAGCTGAAATATCCGTTACTCATTCTGACATTCTGCCTGACGGGCTTGGCCTCTCATGCGGGGGAACAATATATGCTCGAACGATTGTCCAATGAGAACGGATTGTCGAACAATTCCGTAAACTGTTTCTGCGAAGATTCACGCCAGCGGCTTTGGGTAGGAACCTGGGACGGGCTGAATGTCTATGACGGACGGACATTCCGGATCTACCGACATAAGCGGAATTGCCCAGGAAGCATCGGCAACAATGTTGTTCGGCAAATTATTGAACAGGATTCGCTTACGATATGGGTAGTGACGAACGATTGTGTGAGTCGCTGGGATGAACGAACACAACTTTTCACCAACTATCGCCCCGGGTACGAAAACATTTCGCCGAAAGGGACATTATCGTGTCTGATGGGAAAAACCTCCCGGCAGGAGATACTGGTCTGTGTGAAACAGCAGGGATTCCATCTTTATCGGGCAGAAGAAAAAGAATCAGAGTTCGTTCCGGTCCGCGGAGGCGATTCTGCGGTGCTATCCATGCTGCTCGACGATACCGATCGCATCTATCTGCTAACCGAATCGCGGGAGATCCGGTGCTACCGTTTGCTGTTCGACGAGAGCGGTAAGATTCCCGTTCTCACAGAGGAGTCCCCCTTGGAAACGGAACGTCCGGTGTCGGACATGGCCTTGGCCGGGAATATGCTGGTAATAAATTACGGAAAGACATTGGAAGCGGTAGATCTTCGTACGCGAGAGCGGTTGTCGATCGAAACCGGATTGCCGCAGGTCGGGCGAATCGCTTATCGAAACGGATCGCTTTTTCTCACGGATCGAAACGGAGACCGACTCGTCCGTTACAATCTGCATACGAGGCGTACCGAGTCCATCGATGCGTTTCCTTCCCGAACGGCAGTGTTTTCGCTCTATGCCGGATCTCAGGAGATCGTTTGGGTAGGAACCGACGGGCGGGGGCTGTTGAAGATTTTCGAATATACCTCACCTTTCCGAACGGTTCATACCGCCTATCCGGTCCGTTGTTTTGCCCGACGGGACGATGGTACGATACTGGTAGGAACGAAAGGCGAAGGGATCAAATTGTTCGACAAACGCACACGAATGATTACAGGAGAGATTACCACGGCACAGGGACTGATCTCCAATACCGTTTACAGTATGCGCAAGAACAGCCGCGGAGATATCTTCATCGGGACAGAAGGCAAGGGCATCAACTATTTGCCGCGCGGGAAAGATATTCCGAGCCGATTGTACCTTCCGGCGGACGATTTTTCTGTCAAGTCGATATACAGCCTCGCTTTCAGTCATGGCGACTCGCTCCTGTGGGCCGGGACCTCGGGTTCGGGCTTAATCCGCATTCGCGTGGAATACCACCCAAGGAAAGGATACGTCGCCCGCGACATCCGGCAGTACAAAGCTTCGGGAGCCCATGCAGCTCTGGGCAGCAACATTATTTATTCCATCGTCCGCGGCACCGATCCCAATATACTTTGGCTCGGGACCCGCGGTGGCGGTGTCGTGCGGTTTGACACCCGTTGGGAGCGATTCGAAAATACCGATGACCCGGCAGAGAGCGCAGGAGAAAAAAATAGAGACATTCTTTCGCTGATCCAAGGAGCAGACGACGGGTTGTGGGCCGGAACCAGTTACGGATTGAATCGGTTGACGGAAAAAGATGGACAGATGCGGATCACGGGATTCCCGGGTGAAAATGAACTGGGAGATCCGGCGGTTCACGGTATCGTGGAAGATTTGGCCGGTAATTTATGGATTAGTACAGGCAACGGCATAACTTGCATTGACCGGCTTTCCGGCAAGGCAATTCAGTACACATCTCGCAATGGTTTGCAAAACGATGAGTTTTCGGATGGAGCCTATTTCCGAGATAATGAAATGGATGTCTTTTTCGGGGGTGTGGCAGGTTTCAGCTATTTCAATCCGGAAGAAATGCGCTTGCGTAATTTTGAGCCCGAAATCAGGCTTGCCGGCTTGCGGATCAACAACAAGGAGTTGAATGTTTATGATCGGGTGAAAACGAACGTGCTGAACTTAACCTACGACGAAGCCCATGTATCGTTAACATTTTGTGTCGGTGATTTGATCAACAATGAAAACTGCGTATTCGCATATCGAATCGCCGATTTTTCAGATGCATGGATCTACAATGGAAGCAACCCCACCGTTTCCATCACCCGACTGCCGCCGGGGCGTTACCAGCTCGAGGTGCGCTATACAAACGGAGACCGTGTGTGGAGTAAGTCAACGTCCATGTTCGAACTGCATGTAGGACATCCATGGTGGTTCAGCGGGTGGGCTATTTTCGCTTATTTCGTTTTGTCGGCACTTATCACAGCTATCGTCTATTCAGTCATTCGCAACAGAATCCGGTTGAATCGGCAACTTTTGTTGGAGCATATCGAAAAACGGCAGCAACAAAAGATGCACGAATCACAACTCAACTTCTTCGAGAACATCGCTCACGAGTTCTTCACGCCGTTGACCCTGATTTACGGTCCCGCACAGCAATTACTCGAACGAGTCGAACTGGATAACTATGCAAAGCGGTACGTGCACCTCATCAAAAATAATGCTGATCGAATGCAGCAGTTGCTCAATGAATTGATGGAGTTCCGTAAGGCAGATTCAGGACATACGATTCTCCGTGCAGAAACTATCAATTTGAGTTCCATGCTCAATTCCATCGTAGACAATTATACGGAGATAGCAGGTGAAAGCAGAATCGAATTATCGGTGCATATCGGTCGGATAGAGCCTTTTACAACGGACCGGAATGCACTGGAAAAGATCATTTTCAATCTTCTTTCCAATGCATTCAAATATACGCCGGAAAAAGGATATATCCGAATCTGGCTCAATATGCAACCGGACGGCTCCATTCGGTTCCGTGTACGTAATTCCGGACGGGGCCTTACAGAAAAGCAGTGTGCCGAGGTATTCAACAGGTTCCGGATTTTCGAACATACCCAACAACGCCATGCCATAAGTACGGGAATCGGGCTAAATCTTACCAAGGGGCTTACCGAACTGCTCGGCGGACGGATTTCAGTGGAGAGCCGGTTAAATGAATATGTTGAGTTCCAAGTCATCGTTCCTCCCATGCCGCTTTCCGATGTAACGTCTGTACAACCGACACAGGAAGCAGTCGTCCTCCATGTGCCGAAAATGCAGATCGAACAAACGCGGTTTACGGTATTGGTCGTAGAGGACGATTATAATGTTCGTGAACTATTCCGCGATATTCTGGCTCCACATTACACCGTACTGACGGCCAATGACGGTAACAACGGACTCGAAATGCTACGGCAAAACCTGCCCGACTTAGTCTTGTGCGACATTGTCATGCCCAGACTCGACGGAATTGGGTTGATTGACCGCATCCGTTCTGATGAACGTACGGCTCATATCCCGATCGTAAGCGTTTCAGCAAAACTGTCCATTGAAGATCGCATAGTAGCAGTAGAACACGGCGCCGACGCTTACATCACCAAACCGTTCCATCCCCGTCATATTTTAGCGACAGTCGAACAATTATTACACAAACGCACAGTATTGAAAGAGTATTTCAATTCGGCACGTTCGGACGTGACCGTGCGCGAAGGAATTACGCTTCACCATGAAGATGAACGGATGTTGCACGAAATCGTCGTTTTCATCGAGAATAACATCGATGACGAATCACTCAATCCGACGGCCATTTCCGATTTCATCGGCATCGGAAAAACTTCGCTTTATGAAAAATTGAAAGAACTCACGGGGAAAACGCCTGGAGAATATATCCGGATGGTCCGTTTGGATCGCGCTTCTAAACTTCTCCGAACAACACAGTTGACCGTACAGGAAATCATGTACAAATCGGGGTTCAGCAGCAAATCTTATTTTTATAAGGAGTTCGCAGCTCGATTCGGGTTATCCCCCAAAGAATATAGGAAAGCTAATTGCAAATAAATCTATAGTTTTTTGTTTTTCAATAACTCGATAGGAACTTTTAGAATCAAAAGGTCGCTTAATTTGTTATTATTAACAAATTAAGCGATTTGCCTTGTATCTGAAACCGAATTGCAAAAAACAGTAAAATTTATACAGAATAGTAACGTGACAAAGTCTACAATAAAAATATCCCTTGCTTTTTTGACGATTTATTACTTTTTGCTCCAGTTGTTTGAGGTTAGAGGTTCTTTGCAATCTGCCGAAAATAGCACAGTTGCTTTTCGTTCCTTCATCCCATCTAAAAATGAAACCGCCTAATCTTTTGGATTATATACGACATTTGAAAGCTCCAATTCGATTCATTTCATGTGAGCCGCTTCTCGGAGATTTGGGTGAATTGGATCTTAAGGGAATAAATTGGGTTATTGTCGGAGGTGAAAGTGGGGTACAGGCCCGTCCTATGAAAGAAGAAATGGGTCTTAAACATTAAGCGACAGACCGAAACTAATCATATTCCATTTTTCTTTAAGCAATGGGGAACATGGAGTGCAGATGGGGTTAAAAGCAATAAAAAGGTTAATGGAAAATTATTGCAAGGAGTCGTTATTCAGAATATGCCGACAATAAAAAAATAAATATTAGACGAATTCCCTATCGCGGGAACTCGTCTATTTTTTCATACGATTTTATGTGTGAGCCGGATGTTGTTAGAAAATGCGGACATGGAAAATATAAAACCCCGTCAGAGTTTCCTCTAACGGGGTTCTTAGTGCCCAGGACAAGACTCGAACTTGCACGAACGTAATTGTTCACTACCCCCTCAA
>ENA-ORRE01001960-ORRE01001960.1-human-gut-metagenome-genome-assembly--contig:-NODE-1960-length-12786-cov-8.600031_pt1 | contig 12786 bp, 10 predicted proteins | sample MGYA00242171_ERZ509126 | MGnify/ENA primary metagenome ERZ509126 (study PRJEB26280, sample SAMEA2338648) | human gut metagenome | biome: human gut; feature: human-associated habitat; material: faeces... | reverse complement strand
GTGTGCTCTATCCAGCTGAGCTATATGGACGTGTCTGATATATGATTATAGCCCGATCAAAGTCGAACTGCAATCCCTTATTTAGTTTTTTTTGAGGTGGCCGTTGTAACGCAACCTTAGGAGGGAGGCGCTTTATCCAGCTAAGCTACTGAGGCATATTATGTATTATCGTTGATTTTTTGAAATTCAACGCACTTGGAAACAAATGTGTGGAATGCTTTTCACACCGAAGTGACCGACTGCATTGCAACCGGGACGATGGTAAAGTTGTTGCATCAAAATTTGTTGAGAAAACCGTGATTCTCGGTTTTGCTTTTGAATAGAGCAATCACTTCTGCACCCAAGGTATCAGGTTGACCGAATTCTTAGGAGGCGAACCCTCTATCCAGCTGAGGTATAGAGACATATATGTATTATCGTTGATTTTTGACTTTTCTGCACTTTGTATGGAATGCTTTTCACAACGAAGTGACCGACTGCGTTGCAACCGGAACGGTGTTAAACTTGTTGCATCAAAAATTGTTGAGAAAACTTCGATTCCCGGTCTTGCTTTTGATTAGAGCAATCACTTCTGCCCCCAAGGTATCAGGTTGACCGAATTCTTAGGAGGCGAACCCTCTATCCAGCTGAGGTATAGAGACATATATGTATTATCGTTGATTTTTGACTTTTCTGCACTTTGTATGGAATGCTTTTCACAACGAAGTGACCGACTGCGTTGCAACCGGAACGGTGTTAAACTTGTTGCATCAAAAATTGTTGAGAAAACTTCGATTCCCGGTCTTGCTTTTGATTAGAGCAATCACTTCTGCCCCCAAGGTATCAGGTTGACCGAATTCTTAGGAGGCGGACGCTCTATCCAGCTGAGCTACGGAGACACAGTTCTGCATCCTTGGGGCAGAAAACCCCAAAAATACAGTACCATATTATAATACCGCAACCGGGCTGTAAAATCAAGTTGAACCTGCGGGCAAAATGGTGTATGCTATAAAGGAATGCAAAGCGGCTGCGTGCTGCGCAGGGAGGATGCTATGGAAAAGATAAAAAATATCCGCAAAAAGCTGCGGCACCAGAGGTCGGTCCGGCGGAGAAAGCTGGGACTGAGCACCCCGACCCAGATCATCTGCGTCAGCTTTATTGCTGTCATCGCGCTGGGCACGCTCCTGCTCACCCTGCCCATTGCCAGCAGGCACGGGCGGCTGGATGTGCTCAACGCCATGTTCACAGCCACCAGCGCCACCTGCGTCACCGGTCTGGTGGTGCGGGATACGTGGACGCAGTTCACATGGTTCGGGCAGGCAGTGGTGCTGCTGCTCATTCAGGTGGGCGGCCTTGGTCTTGTTACCCTTACCAGCTTTTTTGCGCTGGCCATGCGCCGGCGCATGGGCTTCCGGGATCTGCGGTTGCTGGGCGAAAGCGTTTCGGCGGACGGCTACGATCAGGCCAAAAGCGTGCTGAAGATCGTGGTGGGGCTGGCAGCGATGTTTGAAGGCATCGGCATTCTGCTGCTACTGTTCGCCTTTGTGCCGCAGTTCGGGCTGGAGGGCGTCTGGATCAGCGTGTTCACCGCCATTTCGGCCTTCTGCAATGCGGGCTTTGACCTCTTCGGACGGTTCGGGGCGTACTCCTCGCTGGTGCCCTATGTCAACAACTACTATGTGCAGGCGGTGGTCATGTTCATGATCATCTCCGGCGGTCTGGGTTTTATGGTCTGGGTGGAGCTGTGCCAGTGGTACCAGAAACGCCGCCTGTCCCTGCACGCCAAGGTGGTACTGTCCTTCTCGGTGATCCTGTGGCTGGGCGGCGCGCTGGGGCTGGGACTGATGGAGTGGAACAACCCCGCCACACTGGGCGGACTGTCGGTGCCCGGCAAGATGATGGCTTCACTGTTCCAGTCGGTATCCACCCGTACCGCCGGCATGAACACCGTGGATCTGGCCTCCTGCGGCACCCTGAGCAAGCTGCTCATGAGCGTGCTGCAATTCATCGGCGCAGCGCCTGGCTCTACCGGCGGCGGCGTGAAGGTGACCACCTTCGCTGTCATCATCCTGACCATCCGCAGCGTGGCGCAGGGACGCGATGACTGTGTGATCGCTGACCATCATATCGAGTCCAAGACCGTCTACCGCGCCCTGACCATTATCGTGCTGGGCGCTGTGGCGGTCATCGGCTCGGCCATTGTGGTGTACTACAACACCTCGGACGCCGTGTCCGTGGTGGATGCCATCTTCGAGTCCTGCTCGGCCTTTGGTACGGTGGGCCTTTCCGTAGGCGTAACCAGCCAGCTGAACAACGGGGCAAAGATCCTGTATATGCTGGTCATGTTCATGGGCCGTGTAGGCCCGGTGGCCTTTGCCATGAGCCTGACCGCCAAACCGGACGACAATAAGCGCAAGATCATGCCGGTGGGGCATATCAACGTAGGTTAAATGAAAACAGGCGGCTGCACAAAGCACTGTGCAGCCGCCGCTTTTATGTTGAACGATAGGGACAGACCGTTTTCACGCTGAAAGTTTTTTCGCAGAAAAAGCAGATCACTCTGCGTACAGGGAAATGATATTCAGCACGATCTCGGTGCAGCGGTCCATCCGCTCCACGGTGGTGCACTCGCACACGCCGTGGAAGTTGAAGCCGCCGGTGCCCAGATTGGGGCAGGGCAGACCCATCCAGCTCAGGGTAGCGCCATCGGTGCCGCCGCGCACGGGCACCTCCACCGGCTCCAGACCGGCCATGCGCACAGCCTTGCGGGCGGTCTCGATGAGGTGGAAGTGGGGCTTGATCTTTTCCAGCATATTGCGGTAGCTGTCCTTGATCTCTACTTCTACGGTGCCTGCGCCGTACTTGCCGTTCAGGTAATCGGCAATGTCCTGCATATTGTCCTTTTTGAACTGCAGCTTGGCGGCATCGTGGTCGCGCAGGATGTAGCCCAGCTTTGCGGTGGTAACGTCGCCGTACATCTGGCACAGGTGGTAGAAGCCCTGACGCCCCTCGGTGGTCTCGGGACGTGCCATCACAGGCAGGGCGCCGTGGAACTCCATGGCAACGTTGGAAGCGTTGATCATGGTGTCCTTGGCAGAGCCGGGGTGCACCGAGAAGCCGTGGATGGTCACAGTGGCAGCAGCAGCGTTGAAGTTCTCGTACTCGATGTCGCCGGCATCGCCGCCGTCCACCGTGTAGGCAAAGTCTGCGCCAAAGCCGGGGATATCGAACAGGTCGGCACCCTCGCCGATCTCCTCGTCCGGGGTAAAGCCGATGCACAGCTTGCCGTGGGGGCGGCCCTCGCGGATGACGGTCTCCACAGCGGTCATGATCTCAGCCACACCGGCTTTGTCGTCTGCACCCAGCAGGGTGGTGCCGTCGGTGGTGATGAGGGTCTCGCCCTTCATGGAGGCAAGGAAGGGGAAGGCGGAGACCTTCATCACCTTGCCGGTGGCGGGCAGCACCACGTCGCCGCCGTCATAGTTCTCGTGCAGGATGGGGTTCACGTTCTCGCCGCTGGCATCCGGGGCGGTGTCCATGTGGGCGATCAGACCCAGCGCGGGCTTTTCCTCGCAGCCGGGGGTGGCAGGCAGGGAACCGTAGACGTAGCAGTGCTCGTCCACACGGGCATCCTCTACGCCCAGAGCCTTCAGCTCCTCCACCAGCTTGTGAGCCAGATCAAACTCCCGCGCAGCGGAAGGATGGGTACCGGACTCCGGGTCCGAGGTGGTGTAGACCTTGACGTAATCAAGCAGTCGTTCATAGGCGCGCATAACAAAGCACACTCCTTTAACAATATTGAAGGACCGCAGCTTTGCGATCCAGCTCTTATCATACCCTGTTTTTCCTGTTTTGACAACCTTTTTTGCGCACTTGGGACAGAAAGCGCAGCTTCAACGGCAAAATTTACCGTAAAAAGCCGCTCGCCAACCCTTTTGCGCTGCCCATAACATAAAAAGAGACACCGGAAAGTCAGCAGACTTTCCGGTGTCTCGCTTTTCTCAGTGTTTCCTCTTGCGGGCAGGGGTCAGCCCAGACAGACGCCCATGCGGCGTGCCACGCTCAGCAGCTCGCAGTTTTCGGGCACATTGCGGGTCTTACCGGCAATGTCTGCCAGACGGTTCTCGGTCACCCGGCGGTTCACCATGGCCACGGTCACGCCGTAGCGCTCCACCTCTACCAGCTGTGCGGCATAGCTGCCGAACTGGGTGGCCAGCACACGGTCGTAGGCGCTGGGGCCTGCCGCCGCGCTGCATATGACCCGGGATGCACACGCGGGTCTCCATGCCGGTCTTTTTCTGCACGGCCTGTGCAATGCGGTTGGTGGCGGTGGTGCCAAGGCCGGCCTCGGCACGCTTGGCCATCCAGTCCTTGCGCTTCATGCGAGCTTCCTCGGTGTTGATGGCACCCTCGGCCACGGCAAGGATAGAGAAGTTGGACCCCTTCTTGGCGCGGCGCTCCACGGCCTCGCACACGCGGTCGATATCGTAGGGCAGCTCCGGCAGCAGAATGATGTCCGCACCACCGGCAATGCCGGAGTACAGGGTAAGCCAGCCCGCCTTGTTGCCCATGATCTCAATGCACATCACGCGGCTGTGGCTGCCGGCGGTGGTGTGGATGCGGTCGATGACGTCCGTGGCAATGTCCACAGCGGTGTGGAAGCCGAAAGTCACATCGGTGCCGTAGATATCGTTGTCAATGGTCTTGGGCAGGCCGATGATGTTCAGCCCCTCCTGCGAGAGCAGGTTGGCGGTCTTGTGGGTGCCGTTGCCGCCCAGACACAGCAGGCAGTCCAGCTTTGCCGCCTTGTAGGTCTTTTTCATGGCGGCGACCTTATCAATGTTGTCGTCCTCCACCACACGCATCAGCTTGAAGGGGGTGCGCTTGGTGCCCAGAATGGTGCCGCCTAAGGTCAGGATGCCGCGGAAGTCGTCCTCGTTCATTTCACGGTAGTCGCCGTTGATCAGGCCGCTGTAACCGTTGGCGATGCCCACGATCTCCACGTTATCTCCCATGCGGGCGTACAGTGCTTTTGCAACGCCGCGGATGGTGGCGTTCAGGCCCGGACAATCGCCGCCGGAGGTCAGGATACCAACACGTTTTTTCATTCAAATACCCTCTTTCGTTATCATTCAGGCAAAGCCGAACGGTCCGGCAAAGGGTGCCGGGCTGACCGGGGTCCTACCTTTTTATAGTATTAGAGTATTCCGAAAGGGAAGTGCTGTCAAGAGAAAAACCAAAAATTTACAAGCCTGTGTGCATCGGAAAGCCGCTGCGAAAACTTTTGCAGAAAAACTGAAAAAATGGTTGACAAGCAGCCCGTCGGCGTGTATAATATCCCTTGTCAGCAACGCACGGCGCGGCTGACACAACCGAATATTGGGGATTTGCATAGTGGTAGTGCGGTAGACTCTGACTCTACTTGTGGGAGTTCGATTCTCTCATCCCCAACCAGTTACCGCAGCCGAATAAGCTGCGGTATTTTCGGGGCATAGCGCAGTTGGTAGCGCGCCTCGTTCGGGACGAGGAGGCCGTGGGTTCAAATCCCGCTGCTCCGACCAAAAAGACCAGTACACATTTGTGTATTGGTCTTTTTTTGCTTTTGCGAGAACAGGCTGTAAAAAAGTGGCTCGGAAACACCGACAGGCGTTTCTGAGCCACTGATATTATATCGTTTCCAGCAGTGCGGGCAGCTGGGCAAGGTCGTCGATGACGTAGGGACTGGCCTTTTCCAGCCGGGCGCGGGACTGGTGCCCGCCGGTGTACAGCACACAAGTTGCACCGATGGCCGCAGCCACCGCGGCATCGTGGTCGGTGTCGCCGACCATCACACAGGCCGCCGGGTCGATGCCGGTGCGGCGCAGATAATCGGTGCCAAGCTGTACCTTGCTTACGCCGTAAATGTCCGCAAGGCCGAGCAACTCGGTAAAAAAGCCTTGCAGACCCCGGGCGGATACCTGCTCGATCAGGTAATCACGGCGGGAGGCGGAAAGCACAGCCTGCTGCCAGCCCATGCGGGCCAGCGTTTGCAGGGTGTCAACGGCGTGTGCCGTTACAGCGCAGCCGGGCACACCGGCGTTGTAATGCTCCATAAAGCGGGCGGCAAGTTCCGGGTAGGGGTGCCGCGCAAAATCGAATCCGGCACAGCGGTAGTAGTCCTCGATGGGAAAGCCGAACAGCTCCCGATAGGCTGCCAGATCGTACCGCTGGGGGTAGCCGTGGGTCTCCAGCATCCAGTTCAGGCATTCGTGGGTAAAATCCACATCGTCCATCAGGGTACCGTTCCAGTCCCAGAAGATCATACCGTTTGGCTGCATGGAAACCTCCTTGCGTTATTCCGTCACAAACACCTTGCGCAGCGCGGCGTTGCTCTCGATCAGCTTTATCAGCACAACGCCCAGCACCGTGCAGCTGATCAGCTCGCCGATGCCAACCGAGATGCCGTTGGTGATGCAGGCCAGCCAGATGGGGGCGCTGGACGTGGGGTCCGGGAACATCACGGCGATCTCAATACCGATGATCACCGCGTTGAAAAGCACCGGGGGCAGGCTGGCGGCAATGGCCAGACCCTTGAAGCGCACATTGCGCAGCTTGTAGGTGACAAGGCAGGCCAGCAGGGTAGCCAGTGTGCCAAAGATCACATCCACGATGGTGGAGCCCAGCAGGTTTGCCAGGAAGCAGCCCAGCACCACGCCTACGATGTACTCGGCACCGAACACGGGCAGCAGGCACAGAGCCTCGGCCACACGCACCTGCACAGCACCATAGGAAAGGGGCTGCAGTGCCAGACACAGCACCACATAGATGGCTGCCACTACACCGCAGTGCACCAGCTTACGGACGGAAGAATTCTGATTCATGATAATACTCCAGCGGTTTGATTTTGACCGCACAGGAACCGCCAGCTCCTGTGGGTTTTGCCCAGCGCCGCTCGAGTGGCACCGGGGAGCCTAAAATCCTAAGTTGCTCTTTGAGGATACTGCACAAAAAAGCACAGCAGTAGGGAGTATATCACAAAATCGGACGGAATGCAACGGGAATCGGACGATTGAAAATGCCTGCTGCGCTGCTCTGGGCAGATTCAGCAGAAAGAAAGCTTTTATTATAGAGCCGAAGCTGCTGCCTGCGAAAATGGAAAAAGCTGAGCACCTGACTTTCTCGGATGCTCAGCCTTGCTGTACTTGTTTTTGCGGAGTTGCTTTTACTGTTTCTTGCGTTTTGCGGGCTTTTTCTTCCGCACGCTGTAACCAAAGGTGCCCAGCTTTTTGCCAAGGGCCAGATACTCGCCGTGGCTGTACACGATGAGGTTTGCCTTGTCCAAGCACAGCTTGCCTTTTTCGTCCAGCAGGCTCTCGTCCACATCGCAGGCCACCACCTCGGCCAAAAACAGGTCGTGGCTGCCCAGCGGGATGCGCTGGGTGATGCGGCACTCCAGATTGACCGGGCTTTCTTCCAGCACCGGGCAGTCGGTCAGCACACTGCCGGGGGCGGCGTGCAGGCCGCAGGCGGCAAACTTGTCCACCTCGCGGCCGCTCTTCACGCCGCACCAGTCGATGGCACGCACCAGCTTTTCGGTGGGCAGATTGATGGCGAACTGCCCGCTCTCGCATAGCAGCTGATGGCTGTACCGCTCCGGGCGCACGCTGATGGATACCATGCTGGGCTGGGTGCAGATGGTGCCTGTCCAGCCGATGGTGATAAGGTTGGGCTTATCCAGCCCGCCGCAGGATACCAGTACCGGCGGCTCCGGGTTCAAAAGGGTGCTGCCCTTCCAGCTTTGCTTGCTCATCCGTGATATTTCCTTTCGTAGGGAGCCCATGTGCGCTCCGAGATGATATAGCGCGGGCGGGCCTTGGTTTCCATATAGATCTTGCCGATATACTCACCGATCACGCCCAGACACACCAGCTGCACACCGCTCATAAAGCAGACGATGCAGACGGTGGAGGCCCAGCCTGCCACGCTGCTGCCCATGGCAGCGCACACGATGGCCCAGATGACCCCGATAAAGCTGACAAGGCTCACCACGATGCCCGCTCCGGTGATGATGCGGATAGGCTTGTTGGAAAGGCTGGTAATGCCGTCAAAAGCCAGCGCCAGCATCTTGCTCAGGGGGTAGTGGCTCTCGCCGGCCAGGCGCTCGTGGCGTTCGTAGGTGACCACATCGTGGGGAAAGCCCACCAGCGGCACCATGCCCCGCAAAAAGATGTTGACCTCTTTGTAATCCGCAAAGCTTTCCAGCACGCGGGTGCTGATCAGGCGGTAGTCTGCGTGGTTGAACACGATATCCGCGCCCAGAGCGTTCATCACATGATAAAAGCCTTCGGCGGTGAACCGCTTGAAGAAGGTGTCGGTGTCCCGGCGGCTGCGCACACCGTACACCACCTCGGCACCGTCCAGATACTTTTTCACCATCTCGTCCATGGCGTTGATGTCGTCCTGACCGTCGCAGTCGATGGAGATGGTGATATCGCAGCTGTCGCTGTGCAGCGCCTCCATCAGCCCCGCCAGCACGGCGTTCTGGTGGCCGCGGTTGCGGCTCTGGGAAATGCCGATATAGTGCTCGTCCTGTGCGGCAAAGCCTTGGATCAGTTCCCACGTTTTGTCGCGGGAGCCATCGTTGACAAAGAGCACCCGGCTTTTATCGCTGACCAGCCCCTGTGCGGTCAGACTGTGGATCTTTTCCAGAAACATGGGTGCTGTAATGGGCAGCACCTGCTCCTCGTTGTAGCAGGGGATCACGATCCAGAGTACGGGCTTGGACATTGTTTTATCGCTCCTTATTGATAAAAGTAGTCAGAGGGTCACTGCACCATCTGCTGCAAGGCATCCGGCTCCAGCAGCTTGAAGCTGCTGCGGTAGGTGTCGATGAGCCCTTCCTTCTGCATGGTGCTCAACTCCCGGGAAAGGGCGCTGCGGTCGCAGTTGAGGTAATCCGCCAGCTGGATGCGGGAGAAGGGGATGCTGAAGGTCAGGCTGTGGGCGCGGGCGGCCTCGCTGAGCAGATAGGCCGCTACCTTGGCGCGCAGGCTCTTCATCACCAGCAGGTCGATGCGGCGGGAGAGGGAAAAATATTTATCGCTGATGGTGCGCACAAGGTTCTGCACCACCCGCTGGTGGGCGGGGCTGCCGTCCGAGAGCAGCAGCCGCTCGTAGGGCAGCAGCAGCACCTCACAGGGGGCGGCAGCCAGCACGGTGACCGGGCTGGACAAGCTGGAGCCTCCCAGCACGTCCCCGAACACCCCGCCCGGCTCTACCTGGGCGATGGGGATGCGCACCCCGCCCGGTGCCGGGCGGTAGGCCTCCAGCTCGCCGGACAGCACGATGCCCACCCGGCGGCTGGGCTCCCCCGCCAGCACAAGGGCTTCGCCCTTGCCGTAGCTGCGCACACTGCCCCCCAGCCTGGACAGCAGCGTGCTGAGCTCCGCAGCGGAAAGCCCCGCGAACAGCGTGGTGGTTTGTAACAGCGGCAGATAATTATTCATCGCAACTCCGCAGAGAAAATAGCGTTCTCCGCAGCCTCCTGCAATTACGTTGCGCACGCAACGGTATTTTTACCCCTATTATAGTAAACTGGAACGCGCAAAGCAAATGATTTTGCAAAATTTTTCAAAAAAAGACCGGTTTCCGCTTCCCGTACCGGGGCGTGCCGGGTGTGAAAAGGAGTATTTCATGAAAAAAATCCTGTCCTTACTGCTGGCGTTCAGCCTTGCACTGAGCCTTGCAGCCTGCGGCGGCAGCGCAAGCTCTGCCGCTTCCAGCGCAGCGGTGTCCGAAGTTGCTTCCTCTGCGGCTGCTTCCGAGGAAGAAGAGACCGCAGCGCCGCTGTCTGCTACCGAGCCGCTGCGTATCGCCGGGCTGAAGGGCCCCACCACCATGGGGCTTGTCAACCTGCTGTCGATGGAGCAGGCCGGTACTGCCGCCATGGACTACGATCTGCAGCTTTACGGCGCTGCGGATGAGATCGTGCCGCTGCTCATCAAGGGCGAGCTGGACATGGCTGCTATCCCGGCCAATCTGGCTGCGACCCTGTACCAGAAAACCAGCGGCGGCATTCAGGCCGTGGCGGTGAACACTTTGGGCGTTTTGTATGTGGTGGAGCAGGGCGACACCGTTCACAGCATGGCCGACCTCAAGGGCCGCACCATCCTGTCCACCGGCAAGGGCACTACCCCGGAGTATGTGCTGCGCTATCTGCTTACCGCCAACGGCCTTGACCCGGACAAGGATGTGGATATCCAGTATTACAGCGAGGCTACTGAGGTAACCGCCCAGATGGCCAGCACGCAGGACGCCATTGCGGTGCTGCCCCAGCCCTATGTGACCGCTGCCGGGCTGAAGGACGACACCCTGCGGGTAGCTCTTGACCTGACCGCCGAGTGGGACAAGGTGGCAGACACCCAGCTGATCACCGGTGTGACCGTGGTGCGCAAGGCCTACGCCGAGGAGCACCCGGACGTGGTAGCCGCCTTTCTGGCAGACTACGCCCAGAGCGTGAACGCCGCCAACACCGATCTGGACGGCACCGCCGCTCTGTGTGAGGAGCAGGGCGTGGTGGCAAAAGCCGCCATTGCCAAAAAGGCACTGCCCAACTGCAACATCGTCTGCTTGACCGGCGAGGAACTGAAAGCAGACGTCTCCGGTTACCTGCAGGTGCTCTACGATGCCGACCCTGCCGCCGTGGGCGGTACGCTGCCCGGCGAGGATTTCTACTGGGCAGCCCAGTAACAGCCTGAAAAAAGCATTCCATCTCCCGCCGCTCTGCCGTGGTACGCAGCGCGGCGGTTTTTGTTTCCCGGTTGAAATTCCGCTGCAAAAGTTCTACAATAGAGGCACATTATAGAATATGGAGGGAAAACCTATGGCTTGCACTACCATTCTGGTCGGCAAGGCAGCATCGTACGATGGCTCTACCATGATCGCCCGCAACGATGACTCCGGCTCCGGCCATTTCACCGCTAAAAAATTTACCGTGATCCACCCGGAGGAGCTGCCCAAAATCTACCGCAGCGTCCTCTCCCATGCGGAGATCCCCCTGCCGGAGGGCGCACTGCGGTTTACCGCCATGCCCAACGCCGTGGAGGGCAAGGGCATCTGGGCGGCTTCCGGCGTCAACGCCGCCAATGTGGGCATGACCGCCACCGAGACCATCACATCCAATCCCCGCGTGCTGGGCGCAGACCCGCTGGTGGAGTATCAGCCCGCCAAGGGCGAAAAGCCCGAGGTGCCCGGCGGCATCGGCGAGGAAGATATCGTCTATCTGGTGCTGCCCTACATCCATTCTGCCCGCGAGGGCGTGCTGCGTCTGGGCAGCCTGCTGGAACAGTACGGTACTTACGAAATGAACGGCATCGCTTTTCAGGACGTAAACGAGATCTGGTGGCTGGAGACCATCGGCGGTCACCACTGGATCGCCCGCCGCGTGCCGGACGATGTGTATGTGGTCATGCCCAACCAACTGGGCATCGACACCTTTGATCTGGAAGATGCCTTCGGCGCACAGGAAAACTACCTCTGCTCTGCCGACCTGCGGGAGTTTATTGCCAAGAATCACCTCGACCTCTCTTTGGACGGCGCACTGAACCCCCGGGATGCCTTTGGCAGCCACGATGACGCCGACCACGTTTACAACACCCCCCGCGCATGGTATATGCTGCGCTACCTCAACCCCCGCACATGGGTGTGGGAGGGTGCCGACGCCGACTACACCCCCATGTCCGATGACCTGCCGTGGTGCATGGTGCCGGAGCGCAAGGTGACCCCGGAGGACATCAAGTATATGCTGTCCAGCCACTATCAGGGCACCCCCTATGATCCCTACCTGAGCTACGGCGACAAGTCCGCAAAGGGCGCGTACCGTTCCATCGGCATCAACCGCAATGACTTTATGGCGCTTTTGCAGATGCGTCCCGACCAGCCGGAGGAATCCCGCGCTGTGGAGTGGGTGGCCTATGCCTCCAACGCCTTCAACACCATGGTGCCCTTCTACGCCAACGTGGAGCGTACCCCGGAGTATCTGGCCAACACCACCGGCACTGTGTCCACCGATAACTTCTACTGGACCAGCCGTCTGATTGCCGCCATGGCAGACGCCTCCTATAATAAATCCCTCTTCCACCTCGAGCGCTACGAGGAGGCCGTGCTCTCCGCTGCCCGCGCACTGGTGAACCAGTACGACGCAAAGCTTGCCGCCGAGCCGGACGCTGCAAGCCGCGCCGCCCTGCGGGAGGAAGCCAACACCGCCATTGCCGCTATGCTGCAGGAGAAGGCCGCCGACACGCTGGACAAGGTGCTGTTTGAGCTGAGCAGCCAGATGAAGAACGCCTACTCCCGCTCGGATGCCTGAGGTAAACCAGCCGGAGCACAAAAACCGGTCGCGACCGGTCACATAAACGCAGAAAAGACCACCGCATACACAAGTGCGGTGGTCTTTTTGCGTGCAAAAAGCTCTTGTATCCAAGGCACTGGAAATTCTGCACAAAAATGATGAAAATTCTTTGTGATCGAAAATGACCGAAGCTGATTGATTTTGACAAGATTTTTGCTATAATAAAGATGCAAACAACCAAAACACGCCAAGACCGTGCGGAAACGGTCAGGCGTGGGAAGGAAAGAAGGGAAAAGACACCATGCTGGCGGAGGAACGTTTTGCGCTGATCCTAGAGCAGCTGAACGAGCAGCGCACCGTGACGGTGCAGCAGCTGTGTGAGGCGCTGCACACCAGCGAATCCACGATCCGGCGTGACTTGACCGAGTTGGACCGGCAGGGCAGGCTGACCAAGGTACACGGAGGGGCCACCCTGCCGG
>ENA-ORRE01001959-ORRE01001959.1-human-gut-metagenome-genome-assembly--contig:-NODE-1959-length-12790-cov-6.293129_pt1 | contig 12790 bp, 10 predicted proteins | sample MGYA00242171_ERZ509126 | MGnify/ENA primary metagenome ERZ509126 (study PRJEB26280, sample SAMEA2338648) | human gut metagenome | biome: human gut; feature: human-associated habitat; material: faeces... | reverse complement strand
AGAGCGTCCTGTTATAAAAGAAATAAAAAAACAAGGGTTACCTTATCATTATAGTTATGATATTTCAAATAAGTATTGTAAAGAGATAAAAGAAAAATATCCTTCAATAATATATTTTATTGATTTACATAGAGATGGTATTGATAAAAGTTTATCTACAGTTACAATAAATAATAAAACTTATGCTAAAATGATGTTTTTATTAGGCATGAAACATAGTAATTCTAATAAAAATTTAGAAGTAGTAACAAAGTTAAATAATTATTTAAATGATAATTATAAAGGATTAATGAGGAATATTTATAAAAGAAATGATATAACATATTATCAATATTTTGATAGTCATAATTTTATAATTGAAGTAGGGGGACAAGATAATACATATCAAGAAGTATATAATTCAATAAAAGCATTTGCTAAGGCTTTAGAAAGTGATTTAAAATGAAAAAAGAAAGTATTTTTAAATTTATATTATTATGTTTTATTATATGTTTTTTAGTTATTTTATTTGCAGGTAAAACAGGTTATTATGAAAAGAAATTAAGAGATAATAGTATTTTAACGGAAGAACAAATAAAAAAATTTGAAGAAGATATAAAAAATGGAAAAAGTGTTGATATTTCTAATTATGTTATTAATGAAAATAAAGACTATACAACAAAACTTACAAGTGATGTTTACAGTGTTTCTTTAAAATTAGAAAAAACAATAGATAAAATAGTTAAGTTTATTTTTAATGAGGTTGGTAAAAATATAAATGATTAATATTAGTTTAAAATAGGTATTTTTTTTACTTTTTTACTATTTTTATAGAATTAATTGTATTTATTTGGTACAATATTTTTGTAGGTAAAAATAGGAGAGTGATTATATGAAATATGTCTACAAGTTTAAAGAGGGAAATGCTTCTATGCGTAATTTACTTGGAGGTAAAGGTGCTAATTTAGCAGAAATGACTAATTTAGGGCTTCCTATTCCACAAGGATTTACTATTACTACTGAAGCTTGTACTTCTTATTATGAAAATGGTAAAAAAATAAGTAAAGAAATTGAAGATGAGATACTTTCTAATTTAAAAGATTTAGAAGAACTTCAAGGTAAAAAATTTGGTGATAATTCTGATCCACTTTTAGTGTCTGTTCGAAGTGGTGCCCGTGCTAGTATGCCTGGTATGATGGATACTATCTTAAATTTAGGATTAAATGATATTGCAGTTGAAGGATTTGCTAAAAAAACTAATAATCCAAGATTTGCATATGATAGTTATCGTAGATTTATTCAAATGTATTCAGATGTTGTTATGGAAGTTCCAAAATCATATTTTGAAAAAATTATAGATGAATTAAAAGAAAGTCGTGGTATTAAATATGATACTGAACTTACTGTTGATGATTTAAAAGAGCTTGTTAAAAGATTTAAAGAAGTTTATAAAGCTTCAATGAATGGAGAAGAATTCCCACAAGATCCAATTGAACAATTAATGGGAGCAGTTAAAGCAGTATTTAGAAGTTGGGATAATCCAAGAGCTATTGTATATCGTCGTATGAATGATATACCAGGTGACTGGGGTACTGCAGTTAATGTTCAATCTATGGTATTTGGTAATAAAGGAGAAACTAGTGGAACTGGTGTTGCTTTTACAAGAAATCCATCTACGGGAGAAAAAGGTATTTATGGTGAATATTTAATTAACGCTCAAGGTGAAGATGTAGTAGCAGGTGTTAGAACTCCTCAACCAATTAGTAAACTTCAAGAAGATTTACCTGAATGTTATAAAGAATTTATGGAAATTGCAAATAAATTAGAAGATCATTATTGTGATATGCAAGATATGGAATTTACTATTGAAGAAGGAAAATTATATTTTTTACAAACAAGAAATGGTAAAAGAACAGCACATGCTGCGATTAAGATTGCTTGTGATTTAGTAGATGAAGGAAAAATAACAAAAGAAGAAGCTGTTTTAAGAATTGATGCTAAAAGCTTAGATCAATTATTACATCCAACTTTTGATCCTACTGCTTTAAAAAATGGTTATAAGGTAGGTAGTGCTCTTCCTGCAAGTCCTGGTGCAGCAGCAGGTAAGATTTATTTTACTGCAAATGATGCTAAAAAACATGGTGTTGGTGGACTTGGTGAAAGAGTTATCCTTGTTAGACTTGAAACAACTCCTGAAGATATTGAAGGTATGGCAGCAGCACAAGGTGTATTAACAGTTCGTGGAGGAATGACATCACATGCTGCCGTAGTTGCTCGTGGTATGGGAACTTGTTGTGTATCTGGTTGTGGTGAAATTAATATTAACGAACATGAAAAATATTTTACATTAAATGGTGAAACATTTAAAGAAGGAGATTATATTTCATTAGATGGTTCAACTGGTAATATTTATAAAGGAGATATTAAAACTGCTCCAGCAAGTATTTCAGGTGATTTTGGAAGATTAATGAGTTGGGCTGATAGTTATAGAACTCTAGGAGTTAGAACAAATGCTGATAACCCTAGAGATACTAAAAAAGCTATTGAACTTGGAGCAGAAGGAATTGGACTTTGTCGTACTGAGCATATGTTCTTTGAAGAAGACCGTATTCCTAAAATTAGAAAAATGATTTTATCTGATACAGTTGAAGATAGAGAAAAGGCATTAAATGAACTTATACCATTCCAAAAAGGTGATTTTAAAGCTATGTATAAGGAATTAAAAGGACTTCCAATGACAGTTAGATATTTAGATCCACCTCTACATGAATTTTTACCAACTTTAGAAGAAGATATAATTGCTCTAGCTAAAGATATGAATGTGACTGTAGAACACTTAAAAGAAAAATGTAACACATTACATGAATTTAATCCAATGATGGGACATCGTGGATGTCGTTTAGCAGTAACTTATCCTGAAATTGCTAAAATGCAAACTCGTGCTTTAATGGAGGCTGCAATTGAAGTTAAAGAAGAAGATGGATATAATATTGTTCCTGAAATAATGATTCCACTTGTTGGAGATAAAAAAGAATTAAAATTTGTTAAAGATATTGTTGTTGAAGTAGCTGAACAAGTTAAAAAAGAAAAAAATTCTGATATAGAATATCATATTGGAACAATGATTGAAGTTCCTCGTGCTGCTCTTACTGCAGATAAAATTGCTGAAGAAGCTGAATTCTTCTCATTTGGTACAAATGATTTAACACAAATGACTTTTGGCTTTTCAAGAGATGATGCAGGTAAATTCTTAGATTCATATTATCAAAATAAAATATACGAACAAGATCCATTTGCTAAATTAGATCAAGAAGGAGTAGGACAACTTATTAAAATGGCTGTAGAAAAAGGAAAACAAACAAGACCAAATATTAAACTTGGTATTTGTGGTGAACATGGTGGTGAGCCTTCAAGTGTTGAATTCTTCTATAAAGTAGGTTTAACTTATGTAAGTTGTAGTCCTTATCGTGTTCCTATTGCAAGACTTTCAGCAGCTCAAGCAGCAATTAAGTCTGGAGATAGAAAGTAATTCTCTTAAAATATATATATAAAGATTGAAATAAATATTTTTTACCTATTTCAATCTTTTTTATTGGAAATAAACAAGATAATAAATACTTACCACAAAAAGCATTGACTATAATGGTAAGTTGGTTGTTTTATAAAATATTATAACTTATAATGAAGTAAAAGGAGGAAAAAAAATGAAATTTAAAAAAATATTATTATTTCTATTTATTACAGTTGTGGGTTTTTGTGGTGTAATAAGTGCAAATGCTTTGACAATTAGTGATGATGGAAAATATACATTAATATTAACTAGTAGTGATGGAGATGTTAGTATTGATGGTGCTAGTGAAAAAGTTATAAGATTTAATGTTAATGAAGATGAAACAACAGTTAAATTATCTGAATTAACACAAAAAATTGTACCATTTAATGGTAAAAATGAATTTGCTTATTGGGGTAGCTTTATTGGAGAAAAAGAAAGTGAAGATATTGCAATAACTGAGTTTAGTTGGAGTGGAGAAGTAGTCGGAGGAACATATACGAATGGTTTAACTTTATATGCAATATTTTCTGATAAACCATTACAAGGAACTGGTACATATTATATAACACTTGATGGTTTTGCCGGAACAATAAATGGCGAAAAAATAGTAAAGTTAACTAGTAAAAGTACTGAATTTAAAACAGTTGATTTAACAAAATATACTCCAGTAAGAAAGGGTTATACTTTTACTGGATGGGAATTAGATGGAAAGTTTGTAACATCAATTGATTCTAGTTATTTTGCCAATCGTGATTGTATAACATTAACAGCAACATATACACAAGATACTTTTTCTGGTGAAGGAATCGTACTAAAATTAAATGCTAATGGTGGAAAACTAAATGGTAAAGAAATTAATAGTTATGATTACATAGGTGGAGAAAATTCAGGAACTACTATGTCACTTTTACCATATATTCCAGTAAAAGAAGGATATACTTTTAATGGATGGAATACTAAAAAAGATGGAAGTGGCGAAATATTAAAATATGTTTATTGGAGATTCTGGGATAAAGAAAATGAAACAGATGTAGAAAAAGATACTTTAATAAAAGATGATAATGGTTATGAAAGATATAAAAATGTAACTTTATATGCTTCTTGGACTGCTAATAATGATACTGTAAAAGAAATTAAAAGTACTGGTCTTATTAAAGCAATAGTTAATTTCGATAAAGGAATTGATAAAAATTATACTTTAGATATTAAAGAAATAGAAATAGTAAAACAATTAAAAGAAAAAAATGTTAAATTTTTAGTAGATATTAATATTTTAGATGGAAATAATGTTGTAAGTATTAGTAATACTAAAATGAAAATAAGAGTTGCAATACCTAATGATTTAAAAGAATTTAATAAATATGAAGTTGTCTATATAAAAGATGGTTTAATAAAAGAAACATTACCTGCAACTTTAGATAATGGTTATATCGTATTTGAAACAACACATTTAAGTCATTATGGAATACTAGCTAGTACTTCTAATCCAAATACTGGCGATAATATTATGTATTATGTTGTAACTAGTGTTTTAGTAACAATTTGTTTAACCTCAATGTTTGTATATAAAAAAAGAAGTGATTTTTAAATTTATACAAACAATACAAGCGAAAGTCTATTAAAGACTTTTTCTTTTATTTTTATTCATAATAATATATAATATAATTGGTGAAGCGTATGATAGATAATTATTATTTATATAAAAACATAAATGAATTAGATTTACATGGATGTAATAGATATGAAGCTATTTATAAAGTAGATAGTTTTATTAAAGAAAATATTATTTTAAAAAATCATTTAGTTAAAATAATTCATGGTAAAGGTAATTATATTTTAAAAGAAGAAATACATAAATATTTAAAAAATAATAAAAAAGTTATTACATATAAATTAGATTTATTTAATGATGGCGTAACAATTGTAGAAATCTAGTTAATTATTATTGATTTTAATTAAAATTTAATATAAAATAGTATTGTATAGTAAAGAGGGTATGTATATATGGAAAATAATGAAGATAAATTGTTAGATGAACAAATAAATAAAATTATTAATGATGACAGTTCAAATAATTTCTCGAATAATGAAACTAATAATATTTCACATACAGATATTAATACCGTAAGTGATGATATTAATAATTCTAATGAAAACAGTACTTTTCATACGGATATTAATATGGTTAGTGATAATACTAATAATATTAATCCATCATTAACAAATGAAATTGAAAAAAATAAAATTAATACAATTAACAATAGTAATAAAAATGAAAATATAAAAGAGGCTTTACAAGGTGTAAAAAAAACTAGATTTAAATATCAAGTTATAAATTCTCAAGGTAAAAAAGTTAATGGTTATATTGATGCATATAATAAAGATGAAGTTTCAGTTTATTTAAGTAATGAAGGTTACGAGGTATTAAAACTTGATGTATCAAAAGATATAGAACTTGGTGTTACGAGATTAAGTTATGGTGAATTATCTTTTACTTTAACACAATTATCAACTTATTTAAAAGCAGGTATATCTTTAATTGATTCAGTTAGAATTCTTGAAAGACAATCAGTAAAAGCAAATCAAAGAAGAATATTTTCTAATATTGGTTATGAACTTGTAAAAGGAGAAAGTTTTTCAAGTGCTTTAGCAGCTCAGGGTAGTGTTTTTCCTAAATTATTTATTAATATGACTAAAACAGCTGAAATGACTGGAGATTTACCTTCAGTTCTTGATGATATGGCAGAATATTATACTACAATAGATAAAACAAGAAAACAAACTGTTAGTGCAATGGCATATCCTACGATTATATTTGTCTTTTCAATTGCTGTTATTACATTTATTTTAACTTATGTTATTCCAACATTTACTCAAATGTTTAGTTCTAATAATGCAAAACTTCCTAATATTACATTAAAAGTAATAGAAATAAGTAATTTTTTAAGAACAAAAGGTCTTATTCTTATTGGAATAATTATAGGAATACTTGTTATTTATACATTAGCATTTAAATTTATAAAACCTTTTAGAAAAGCAATGCAATCATTTTATATGAGACTTCCTGTTGTTAAAAACTTAGTAATATATAAAGAAGTAGCGATGTTTACAAAAACATTTGCTTCACTTTTAAATCATGATGTATTTATAACTGATACAATGGAAATATTAAGTAATATTACAACAAATGAAGTTTATAGTGATATTATTAAAGAGTCTTTAGATAATTTGGCAAAAGGAGCAAGAATTAGTGATGCATTTAAAGGAAAATGGGCTTTCCCAATTGTAGCATATGAAATGCTTGTTACTGGAGAAAATACTGGTAAACTTCCAACAATGATGAGTCACGTTGCAGCATATTATGAAGATCTATATGCTAATTATGTTAAAAGATTAAATACCTTTATTGAACCAGTAATGATAATTCTTTTAGCAGCAATAGTAGGTACAGTAATCTTATCTGTAATAATTCCTATGTTATCATTTAATTCACAGGTATTATAATTATGAAAATATACTTTACAATTGTATTTTTTCTTCTTGGAACAATATTAGGGTCATTTTATAATGTCGTAGGATATAGATTATGTAAAAATGAATCTATAATTAAACCAGGAAGTCATTGTCCTAAATGTAATCATAAATTAAGTTTTTTAGAACTTATCCCAGTTTTATCTTATATTTTTCTAAAAGGCAGATGTAAGGTTTGTAAAGAAAAAATATCTTTATTTTATCCATTAATTGAACTATTTACAGGACTTCTTTTTGCAACATGTTTTTATTCTTTTGGTTTTAGTTATGATTTAATAATAGGTTTAGCGTTAGTTAGTTTACTTTCTATTGTTATAGTAAGTGATGTTAATTTTTATATAATTCCTGATGAAGTTACTATCTTTTTTGGAATATTAATAATTATTATAAATATTTTTAAATATGGTTTTATTCCTTCATTAACATATATTTTATATGGTATTATTATGTTTTTATTTATGTATATTATTATGTTACTTGGAAAGTTTATGTTTAAAGAAGAAGCTTTAGGAGGAGGGGATGTTAAACTTGTATTTGTTTTAGGATTAACGCTTCCAATTATGGCATCTTTTTTAGGATTAATTTTAGGAACGTTAATAGCATTTCCTATTTCTCTTTATTTACTTTTAAGTAAAAAAGATAAAATAATACCATTTGGACCATTTTTAATCTTAGGAACATTGATTATCTTTTTAATGAAAATAGATATAAATAGTATTATGGAGTATATAAGTTTAATTTATTAAGTAAAATAAGTATTTATTACTTATTTTTTCGTTGATTTATTTATAAAAAAGAAGTATTATATAAATATAAAAAAGGAGTGATTTTATGATTAGTAAACAAAAAGGAACTTATGATTTATATGGCGAAGAAGCTAGAAAAGTTTTAGCACTTAGAAATATATTTGAAAATATTATGAATAATTTTAATTATTCTTTTATTAGAACACCTGTTTTTGAATCAACTGAATTATTTAAAAGAACTTCAGGTGAAACAAGTGATGTTGTAAGTAAAGAAATGTATGAATTTAAGGATAAAAAAGATAGAAGTTTAGCATTAAGACCAGAAGGTACAGCAAGTGTTGCAAGATGTTTTATTGAAAATAAATTATATACAGATCTTCCAAGAAAATTTTGGTATTTTGAACCTATGTATAGATATGATAGACCACAAAAGGGAAGATATAGAGAACATTTTCAATTTGGTTGTGAAGCATATGGAAGTAATGATGCTAGAGTTGATGCTGAAATTATCAGTATTCCATATCATTTGTTTGAAACATTAGGACTTGAAGGAGTAAAGGTTAGAATTAATACTCTTGGAGATAATGAATCAAGAGAAAATTATAAAAAAGCTTTAGTAGATTATTTAAAACCACATATAGATAGTTTATGTGAAGATTGTAAAGAAAGATTTAATAAAAATCCTTTAAGAATACTTGATTGTAAAGTAGATAAAGATAATGAAATACTTAAAAATATTCCTAAAACTATAGATTATTTAAATGAAGAATCAAAAACTTTCTTTGATGAAGTGCTTAGTTATTTAGACTCTTTAGAAATATGTTATGAGGTTGATCCTAAAACAATAAGGGGACTTGATTATTATACACATACAGTATTTGAAATTGAAGCTAATATAAAAGATTTTGGAGCTCAAAATGTATTATGTGCCGGTGGTAGATATAATAATTTAGTAGAAAATTTAGATGGCCCAGCAACTCCTGCGGTAGGTTTTGGTTTAGGTAGTGAAAGACTTCTTCTTGCTTTAGAACATGAAAACATTGATATAGTTGATGAAAAAAGTGTTGATGTTTATGTAATACCAATGACTTTAGATAAAACATTTAGTTTTAGTTTAGTATATTTACTTAGAACATTAGGGTTAAGTGTAGAAACTGATTATTTAAATAGAAAACTTGCTAATAATTTTAAATATGCGGAAAAAATAAATGCTAAGTATACTGTTGTAATTGGAGAAGATGAAATAGAAAAAGAATATTTTACAGTTAAAAATATGAAAACAAGAGAAGAAGAAAAAGTTTCTAAGAATGAGTTTTTAAAATATATTTTAGAACATTTGGAACAAGATGATTGTTCTTGTAGTTGTGACTGCGGTGAAGATGATTGTGATAAAGGCTGTGATTGTCATGATTGTTCGTGCTTTTAGGAGGATGTTATGAAAAAATATAATAATGCAGAATTTAATATAAATAATGTTGGTTGTGATGTTACTTTATTTGGTTGGGTTTCTAAAAAAAGAAATCTTGGAGGGCTTTTATTTATTGATTTAAGAGATAGAAGTGGTATTATTCAACTTATAGTTAAACCAGATAAGGAATTTTATGATATTGCTTGTAATTTAAAAAATGAATCTGTTATTAAAGTTAGTGGAATAATAAAAGAAAGAGAAAATAAAAATAAAAATATTCCAACTGGTGATATTGAAGTTATTGTAGATAGTTTTACTTTATTAAGTGAAGCAAATGATTTACCATTTGAAATAACAGATGAAACAACTGCATTAGAAGATACAAGATTAAAATATCGTTATCTTGATTTAAGAAGAAATTATTTAAAAGAAAAACTTATTACAAGAAGTAATATTACACTTGCTATAAGAAATTTCTTATCAAATGAAGGTTTTATTGAAGTTGAAACACCAATTCTTTGTAAATCTACTCCTGAAGGAGCAAGAGACTATTTAGTACCTTCAAGAGTTAATAAAGGAAAATTTTACGCTCTTCCTCAGTCACCACAAATATTTAAACAACTTTTAATGGTGGGAGGAGTTGAAAAATATTTTCAAATAGCAAAATGTTTTAGAGATGAAGATTTAAGAGCAGATCGTCAACCAGAATTTACTCAAGTTGATATTGAAATGAGTTTTGTAGAACAAGAAGATGTTATGGATTTAACAGAAAACTTGGTAGCTTATGTGTTTAAAAAAATAAAAAACATCGATATTTCTTTACCACTTATGCGTATGAAATATGATGATGCGATTAACTTTTATGGAAGTGATAAACCAGATTTACGTTTTGATATGAAAATAAATGATATAACAAATATATTTGTAAATACTAATTTTTCTATTTTTCAAAATGTTTTAAAAGATAAAGGGATAATTAATTGTTTGGTAGTAAAAAATAAAGCAGATTCTACTTCTAGAAAAGATATAGATAAACTTAGTGAGATGATTAAAACATATAAAGTAAATGGATTATCTTGGTTAAAATATAATAATAATGAATTTACTGGTAGTATTGTTAAGGCATTAAGTGAAGAAGAATTAAATAATCTAAAACAAAGTTTATCTTTAGAAGAAAATGATTTAGTTTTAATCGTAGCAGATAAAAAAGATAAAACGAAACAAGCACTTGGAGCTCTTAGAATAAAGCTAGCTAATGATTTAGATTTAATTGATAAAAAAAGTTATAAAATGTTATGGGTTACAGATTTTCCTTCATTTGAGTATAGTGAATTAGAAAATAGATATGTTGCATGTCATCATCCATTTACTGCTCCAAATGATAGTGATATAGATAAACTTTTAACAGATAAAGGAAATTGTTATTCTAAAGCTTATGATATTGTTATAAATGGCTATGAAGCAGGTGGTGGAAGTATCCGTATTCATAATCGTGAAGTTCAAGCTAAAATGTTTGAAGCTTTAGGATTAACAGAAGAAGAAGCAAAAGAAAAATTTGGCTTTTTCCTTGAAGCATTTAATTATGGTACGCCTCCACATGGTGGTTTAGCTCTTGGATTAGATAGACTTACAATGCTTCTTACAGATACAACAAATATAAGAGATGTAATCGCATTTCCAAAAACTGCTAGTGCATCATGTTTAATGAGTGATTGTCCTAATGATGTTAATGAAAAACAATTAGAAGAATTACATATAAAAATAGATTAAAGCAAATACATTGCTTTTTTTCTTGAATAAAACTATAAAAAATGGTATCATATACTACGGAAATTTATGGAGGAATACTATGAATGATGTTAAAGAAATAGAAAAAAGTATAATAAAGAAATTTAGAAGTAAAATATATAAAAAATTCGTACATGCAGTTAAAGTTTTTGAACTTATAAAAGAAAATGATAAGATTTGTTGTTGTATAAGTGGTGGTAAAGATTCATTTTTACTTGCTAAATGTATGCAAGAGTTACAAATTCATTCTAAATATCATTTTGATCTTAAATTTATTGTTATGGATCCTGGTTATAAAAAGGAAAACTTAGATAAAATAAAAGCTAATTTAAAACTTCTTGGAATTGACGCTGTTATCTATAAAAGTGATATTTTTAAGGAAATAGAAAATACAACATCTCCATGTTATTTATGTGCTAGAAAAAGAAGAGGAAGTTTGTATGCTAAAGCAGAAGAACTTGGATGTAATAAAATTGCTCTTGGACATCATTTTGATGATGCGATTGAAACAATTATGTTAAATATTTTGTATGCTGGAGAGTATAAAGCAATGATGCCTAAATTAAAAAGTAAGAACTTTAAAAACATGGAACTTATAAGACCTCTTTATTATATTAAAGAAGAAGATATAATTTCATGGGCAAGATATAATAATTTAAACTTTTTAGATTGTGCTTGTAATGTTACAAAAAAATCTTTAGGAAAAAGACTTGAAATGAAAAATCTTATTAAAAATTTAAGAAAAATAAATAAAAATGTTGATATTAATATTTTAAATAGTAGTAAAAATATTAATATTGATGCTGTTTTAGGTTATAAAAGTAAAAATTTAAAATATAATTTTCTTGATGATTATGAAGAAAGGAACATTTTTGATGAATAAATTATATGATGAAAATTTATATTTTTTATCTTTAATAACGTGGTGTTTAAATCCGCTTGATTTTAATTACACAAAAGAGGGAATAGAAATTAATTATGATGATTATAAAATAGTAATAAATGGTAAAATTGATTCTTCTTCAAACTTTACATATGTATTACCAAAGAAAAAACAAGACTTTATTAAAAATAATTTTAATAATAAACTTGTCGTAGTTACTACCGTTTATGATAAGTATGGTTATAGTGGCAGAACTTATTATGATAAGTATATTCCTATTGATAAGACTAATTTATTTGAAGATAATGATAACTTAAAAATACTTAATTTTATTTTAGATAGTAAAAATAAAATTAAAAATTTTACTAATTATAATATTCAATATGAAAGTTCACAATTAAGATGTACTGAAAAATTAGATAAAATTATTAGTGAATTACTTTGTGAAAGTTTAAAAAAGTTAAAAATTGAAAATAGAAAATATTGTAAAATAAATGCAAAAAACTGTTGACAAAAGATGCGGGACATGATAGTATAACAAAGCTGTCGCTGATGAGACGGCAGGCACCGAATCGAAACAGAAATAAGAGAAGAAGGCTTCCGGGTGGAAGACCTCAAAAAGATTTCTGAAAAAGATGAAAAAAGTTGTTGACAAAAGATGACAGAGGTGCTATTATAAACAAGCTGTCGCTGAGAGATACAGCAGAGGACAGCAAGAGAACATTGATAACTGAACAGTGAAAAACCTTGAAAGATTTTGAGAAATGTAACGATTTGTGAAACGAATCGTTGCCAAACGACGTTTTTGTTTGACAAAAATGTTGTATCATTCAAGAACGCTTCTATAAAAGAAGCAACCTTAAAACAGTAAATCAGGACATTGTTTCTGATTAAAAGCCAGA
>ENA-ORRE01001957-ORRE01001957.1-human-gut-metagenome-genome-assembly--contig:-NODE-1957-length-12800-cov-2.767124_pt1 | contig 12800 bp, 11 predicted proteins | sample MGYA00242171_ERZ509126 | MGnify/ENA primary metagenome ERZ509126 (study PRJEB26280, sample SAMEA2338648) | human gut metagenome | biome: human gut; feature: human-associated habitat; material: faeces... | reverse complement strand
AAAATCAATGCTAAAGAAAGATATCAATCATACATATTAATTAAACTAATGTTACCTTAATCTCGTCCTGAACGTCTGCAAGCTGTGCGGCTGTCAGGTTTACATTTTCCATTATACTCGGTACAAATTTCTTTGCTTTTTTGCTTTCAAAGATTACTTTATCGCCGCTTGTAATGCGGATTTTTGCAGTTTCCACAGGTCTGCCGACACGGAACTTAATTTTTGTAACTGGGGTTCTGTTTGCACAGATTCTTGTTGGAACCGTGTAGCGGACCATGCCTTCTGGGATAACTGCAATTTCTGTTTCTGCATTTGAAGTTCCACATGCTTCTGCTGCTGTCTCTACATCTGTAGATACTGCGGCATCTGCCTGCTGTGCGGCTGCACATTCTGCAGCATATTCAGCCGCATAAGTACCGGCATCTTCTGCTTCTTTTGTTACCTGATCTACAAGGTCGTGTACATGGAGCACATTACCACAGGCAAAGATTCCTTTTACGGATGTTTCTAAAGCGTTGTCTACTTTTGGCCCATTTGTGACTGGGTTTAATTCGATTCCTGCTTTTTTGGAGAGTTCATTTTCTGGAATTAATCCAATGGATAATAGTACAGTATCGCAAGGGATGATTTCTTCAGTTCCCGGAATTGGTTTTAAGTTTTCATCTACAGCGGAAACTTCTACTGCCTGTACTCGCTTGGAACCTACGATTTTTGTTACGGTTGTACTTAAATGCAGTGGAATTCCGAAGTCATCCAGACAGTTTTTGATGTTACGGTAAAGTCCATTTGCATATGGCATCAGTTCGTATACACCGACAACCTTAATGCCTTCGAGGGTTAATCTTCTTGCCATAATAAGACCGATATCTCCGGAACCAAGGATCACGACCTTCTTCCCCGGCATATAGCCTTCCATGTTCACCAGACGCTGTGCGGTACCTGCGGAGTAAATACCTGCCGGACGATAACCCGGAATATTCAAAGCACCTCTTGAACGTTCACGACATCCCATGGCCAGAATCACGGCTTTGGCCTGAAGAAGAATCATGCCTTCCTCACGGTTCATGGCAGTGACAACTTTTTCATGGGAAATATCCATGACCATTGTATTTAATTTATATTCAATCTTTCTCTCTTTGACCTGTTCGATAAATCTTGCTGCATATTCAGGCCCTGTCAGTTCTTCTTTAAATGTATGAAGACCGAAACCGTTGTGGATACACTGGTTCAGGATACCTCCCAGCTCTCTGTCACGCTCTAAGATCAGCACTTTTTCACAACCTGCTTTTCTCGCAGACAGCGCTGCTGCCAGTCCCGCGGGACCTCCTCCGATGATGACGATGTCTTCTGTACGTTTACTCATGGAGTGCCTCCTTTCCGACAGGCTCCTGTGTCCTCTTCCATGTTCCGCCCTCTCCGGGTGCGGTGTCTTTATTTTTACCGGTCAGAATCTCTGAGCCGGTTCCTTCCTTAGTGATCTGTGCCGGATCGAGATGCAGTTCTCTCGACAGGATTTCCAATGTCTTCGGGGAACAGAATCCCGCCTGGCATCTACCCATTCCGGCTCTGGTGCGGCGTTTGACACCATCCAAGGTCGTTGCTCCCACTAGGCGGTGAATGGCTGACAGAATCTCTCCCTCCGTCACCAGTTCACAACGACAGATCACATTGGCAAAAGCAGGATTTTCCCGGATCAGCGCTTCTCTCTCTTCTTCCGTGGCAAGCGCCATGCTGGGGATTCCTTTTCTGGTGTCAACAAAATCCGCTTTACGTTCTGCAGGATAAATATTTTCAACAATCTGTGCCACATACTCACCGATCGCCGGTGCACTGGTCAGTCCCGGGGATTCGATTCCCGCTACATCGATGAACCCGGGATGCCCTGCTGCCTCTTCGATGAGAAAATCCGATTTTTCCGCAGGATCTTCGTGCACCAGATGAGCACGCAATCCAGCAAAAGAAGTGATCGTCTGTCTGCCGTCCAGGGCATCCACGCTGTTGCTTCCCAGGTTCAAAACCTTCGCCAGTCCCTCTGCCGTGGTGTCCACATCCTGCTTATCCGGAATATCCTCCGCTGTCGGACCTACCAGCAGATTGCCATGGACAGTAGGAGTTACAAGGATACCTTTACCCATTTTGGAGGGCTGTTGGAAAATAGTGGAATTTACCAGATCACCACAATTTTTGTCCATCAGACGATACTCACCTCTGCGAGGCACGATACGGATCTTCTCTTCACAGATCATGTTGTGGATTTCATCCGCATAGACACCTGCCGCATTGATGACGATGGGAGCCTCGAATATCTCACCATCCGCCTGCACCTGATACATCCGTCCTTCCTTCGCAGGCGGGTTCTCGGTCCATACCGGTCTCTGTTCCACGATGGCTGTCACCTTGTGGTCACGATAGAACTCTACGCCGTTTTCCGCCGCATTTTCTGCCAGCGCAATGTTCAGTCCGAAAGGACATACGATGCCGCCGGTGGGTGCATACAATGCTCCCACGATATTCCGGGAAATCGCCGGCTCCATAGCCCATACTTCCTCCGGAGACAGAAGCTTCAATTCCTTGACCCCATTCTCTATGCCACGCCTGTACAGTTCTTCCAGTCCGGGCATGCTGTCTTCTTCAAAGCACAGTACCAGGGAACCGTTCCTGCGAAACGGAAAGTCCAGCTTCTTCGACAGTTCCTCCATCATTTCGTTGCCCCGGACATTTAATTTTGCCTTAAGGGTTCCCGGCACCGCATCATACCCCGCATGCACAATGCCGCTGTTTGCCTTGGAAGTGCCTTCGCAGACATCGCTTTTTGCCTCCAGTACAGCAATCCTTAGCTTTCCCTTCGCCAGTTCCCTGGCAATGGCGCAGCCACTCACTCCGGCGCCGATGATGATCACATCATAATCCTTCATAACCTCGCCCTGCCTTTCCTATATTTACATTAATATTTGAATGTTCACTTTTACCTTCTGAATATCCGTTTTCTCTTTATGAATGTCCATTTTTTATTTGTCGCAAATGTCTCTTTGCTATTTATTTTACCATATTCTGCGGGAAAACACGACCGAAAACCAGCAACACTCTGTGTAAAATGTAGTCGAAAAAACCGGACAGCAATCGCTGTCCGGTCAGTTTTCTCTTATAACAATGTATTCAGATCCACCAGGGTTCCGCCCTCGATCTCCACGCACTTGTCACTGTTTAACTGCAACCATACACTGCAGGCATTAGGGTTATATACCTTTTCGTAATCCGCAGAGAACTGTAAACGTTTTGCTGCATCCATATAATCAATGATCTCGATGTTGGTGGCGTACCAGATGTCGTCTCTGCCACCCATGTATTTGCAGAAGTTCTCGATCACATCCCAGTTGTCATTATTATCGAACTCGTAGCTGTGCCCCCAGACATACATCAGCTTCAGGTACTGGCTCTTCTTGAAATCAGCGAAAAATTCCGCATACTCCATCAGCTTCGGGTCATTATGATGGCAGGTAGCATGCCACTCCAACGGATCCTTTGGCAGTGCAAAATCCGGAACCGTCTCTACCACTCTGGCATAAGCCACGCCCAGCTGACGATATAGCTGTTTGATCTCCTCGCTGTAAGAACCGTTGGGATACGCATGTCCCCTGACGATCTGTCCTGTCCATTTCTCCAGACCTTTCCGATCCTCCAGAAGCTCCTGTGCCACTTCCACTAACGGACATCTCTCGATGGTGGGGTGGGTCATGGTATGGGTTGCGATCTCATGTCCCGCATACAGCCCTTTCATTTCTTCAAAAGTCATGCGGGGGCGTTCTCCCACCAGCCCATAATTCAGATTAAACGTTCCCTTGATACCATATTTATTGAAAATGTCGATCAGGCGTCTGTCCTGTACCTTACCGTCATCATAACTCATCGTCAATGCTTTGGCTTTTCCGCCGGGAAAACAAGTATATACTTTCATCTTTTCCATCCTTTTCTACTGTAATTTCTATTGTGGTTTAAAAAATATGGTGATTTTCAACCCACATGTTTTCATCATATTACGACTGGAACAATTTTGCAACTGATAAGAATCCGGCATTAACCCTCTTTATCGTGCAGAACTTTCCATTGCTTTCCTTTCATTCATCCTTTAATATAGTAAAGTATACAACCAATAAACGAATTACAATGAGAAGGGAGCATATTTATGAAAAAATTCAACTCCTTCCGTAATCGCCAGAACGGCTTTGAAGATTTAGGTTCCGGCACCGCGGAAGCAGCAAAAACGAAAAAAAGCTGGTGGAAAGTCCCCGGCATTATTCTTGTGATTCTGGTAATCGCTATTTTTACTTTTAATTCCACTTACCAGATCCGTGAACAGGAGCAGGCGGTTCTGATCACTTTAGGTCAGGCCAAAGCGGTAACGGATCCCGGACTTCATTTTAAGATACCGTTCATCCAACAGGTTCGCAAAGTAAATACCACCATTCAGGGATTTTCCCTTGGATATGATTTAGATTCCAATTCTTCGGAAACCGATGATTCTCTCATGATCACTTCCGACTATAATTTTGTCAACGTCGATTTCTTCGTAGAGTATCGTTTCAGTGACCCGGTAAAAGCAGTCTATGCTTCCAAAGATCCCGTGCTGATCCTGCGTAACATCAGCCAGAGCTGTATTCGTACCGTGATCGGCAGTTATCCGGTGGACGATGTCCTGACTACCGGAAAAAATGAAATTCAGGCCGCCATCAAAGAAATGATTCTGGAGCGTCTGAGCGAACAGGATATCGGTATCCAACTGGTAAATATCACGATCCAGGATTCCGAGCCGCCTACCTCCGAAGTCATGGAAGCTTTCAAGGCTGTGGAAACCGCCAAGCAGGGGAAAGAAACCGCTCTGAACAATGCCAATAAATACCGCAATGAACAGCTTCCTTTGGCGCAGGCACAGGCCGACGGTATCATCAAAGATGCTGAGGCGCAAAAGACCGAGCGCATCAATGAGGCTACTGCACAGGTTGCGCGTTTTAACGCTATGTACGAGGAATATATCAAGAACCCGACAATAACTAAACAGCGCATGTTCTACGAGGCCATGGAAGAAGTCCTGCCGGATCTCAAAGTAGTCATCGAAAGTCCAAACGGCAATACACAGACCTTCTATCCTTTGGAATCTTTCACAGGTACGACAACCGGTTCTTCCACGGAAAACAGCACCCCTGAAACCGCACAATAACCATTGTCTAGAGAAAGGCAGTTTTATAAATATGAAAAAAGTGAAAAATATATCTCTGATTATATTAGTACTGGCATTGTTGATCATCGGATCCTCCAGCATTGTCGTTACCAACGAAAACGAATACAGTCTGATCCGGCAGTTCGGTAAAGTGGACCATGTAGTGAGTTCTGCAGGTGTTACCTTTAAGATTCCCTTTGTACAGAGCGTCGATAAGCTCCCAAAGGAGATCCTGCTCTATGATCTGTCTTCCTCCGATGTCATCACCAGTGACAAAAAGACCATGATCTGCGACAGTTACATTTTATGGCAGATCAACGATCCTCTGAAATTTGCCCAGACCCTGAACTCTTCCATCTCCAACGCGGAGAGCCGTCTGGACACCATTGTATATAACTCTACGAAAAATATCATAAGCAGTACTACTCAGAATGATGTGATCTCCGGTCGTGACGGAGAGCTGGCGGCAGCCATTATGAAAAACATTGGGAACACCACCGAGCAATACGGCATCGAATTGCTCTCCTTCGAAACCAAACAGCTGGATCTGCCCAGCGACAACAAAGCCGCTGTGTACGAGCGCATGATCTCCGAACGCGAAAACATCTCCGCGACCTATACCGCAGAGGGAAGCTCCGAGGCACAGAAGATCCGCAATACCACAGATAAGGAAGTCAATGTCCTCCTGTCGGAAGCCAACAAAAATGCAGAAATTCTCATTGCCGAGGGAGAAGCAGAATATATGAAAATCCTGTCTGATGCTTATGCAGATGCATCCAAACAGGACTTCTATTCCTTCGTCAGAAGCCTGGATGCACTGAAGGCTTCCATGACCGGCGATAACAAGACCGTGATCCTGTCTCCGGATTCCCCGATCGCACAGATTTTCTACGGAAGATAACGCAAAAGCCGGTATCTGCAATATCTTGCAGACACCGGCTTTTCTTATGCCAGAATCTCTTCAATCTTACGTCTTTCTTCATTGCTGAAAGCGGTTGCGTGTACAATTCCGATATTATCCAGGATCTGTGAAGGCTTGGAAGCTCCGATCAGAACACTTGTAATATCCCCGTCTTTTAAGATCCAGGACAGTGCCATCTGTGCCAGGGTCTGCCCTCTCTGGGATGCCAGATCGTTCAGTGCACGTACCTTCTTCAATGTCTCTTCCACGATCGCCGCTTCTTTCAGGAATCTGCCGTCGGTACGGACACGGCTGTCCTCCGGAATACCGTGGAGATAACGGTCGGTCAGAAGTCCCTGTGCCAGAGGGCTGAAGGTAATAATACCGATGCCGTGAGCTGCAGCGTAATCTTTCAGACCATCCTTCTCAATATCTCTTACAAACATGGAATATTTTCTCTGGTTGATAATAAACGGTGTGCCCAGTTCCTTGAACAGTTCTGCCGCTGCAATGGTCTGTTCTTTATTGTAATTGGAAATTCCCACATACAATGCCTTACCGGATTTCACAATGCCGTCCAGTGCACGAACGGTCTCCTCCAACGGTGTATTTGGATCCGGTCTGTGATGGTAGAAGATATCCACATAATCCAGTCCCATACGCTTCAGGCTCTGATCCAGGCTGGCCACCAGGTACTTTTTACTGCCCCAGTTGCCGTAAGGTCCGGGCCACATATCATAACCGGCCTTCGTGGAAATCACCAGTTCATCCCGGTACACACCCAGATCCTTTTTCAGGATACGTCCGAAATTTTCTTCTGCAGCACCGTATACCGGTCCATAGTTGTTCGCCAGATCAAAATGTGTGATACCGTGGTCAAAAGCGGTGTGACACATGTCCAACATATTGTCAAAATTCCCATTGGATCCGAAATTGTGCCATAATCCCAGAGATACTGCGGGAAGCAGCAATCCACTGGCACCGCAGCGATTGTATTTCATTTCTTCATATCTTTTCTCATCTGCCTGATACATTTAAATACCTCCGTCTTTTTACCTTTTGTTGTCTTTATTATATTTTTTTACATCTCCCGTTTCTATGCAAATTTTATAGAATAAAGTGCAATATCTTACGAATTATCTCTTACGTCCCACGATCTTCAGGCGGCTGAAAAACAGGTAATACACAATAAAAGCGATACTGGTCACCGTCCAGGTCAACGGATAGCTGAATACAATGGTGAGAATGTCATTTTTCATAGGTACGGCTGTCAGGATCCATACCACACGCAGCGCGCAGATTCCCAGACAACAGATGATCATGGGAAGCCAGCTGTCGCCGATACCGCGCAGAGTACCGGACAAAATTTCAATGGCAATATAGGTAAAATATGTAGGTACCAAAAAATGCAGAATCTGTTCTCCGATCACTACCACCTGTGCATCCGTGGTAAACAGTTGATAACAGATCGATGCATAATTATAGAGGATCACGGACAACAGTACGGTTGCCCCCGCCGTAATTTCCATACAGGTACGCACTCCCTTGTGTACACGGTCCATTTTCCCCGCACCATAATTCTGTCCCACAAAGGTAGTGATCGATATGCCAAAGGCATTGACGATCATCCAGAACAGGCTGTCGATCTTGCTGTAGGCTGTCCATGCCGCTACCGTATCCGTTCCCAATGCATTCACGCTGGACTGGATCAGAATATTGGACGATGTATACATCACCGACTGCAATCCCGCCGGAAGTCCGATCCGGATGATCCTGTGGAACATTCTTCCATCAAAACGGATCTTTCTCAGTTCCAGACGATGCATATCTTTTGTCCGCATCAGCACCCACAATACCAGCACAGCACTGAGCGCCTGCGACAGGATCGTAGCAAGTGCAGCTCCCGCCACCCCCATATGTAATCCGATGACAAATGCAATATCCAGCACAATATTTGTCAGGCAGCTGGCAATCAAAAAATACAGCGGTCTCTTGGAATCTCCCACAGCCCGCAGGATGCCGGCGCCCATGTTGTAGATCAGGTTTCCGATGACTCCCAGGAAATAGATTCGGATATAGGTTGTCGCCGGTCCCAAAATATCCTCAGGTGTAGACATCGCGCGCAGTGCCCATGGTGCCGCCGTAACACCCACGATCAGCATGCCGACTCCCGCCACCAGACTGAACGCAATGGAGGTATGTACGGCATAGCCTACCATCTCGGCACGTTTTGCCCCATAATATTGGGAAATAATGACTGTGGCACCGCTGGACAATCCCACGAAAAATCCCACCAGCAGCTGGATCAGTGTACCGGTGCCGCCACCTACCGCCGACAGAGCTTCTTTTCCGACAAAGCGCCCTACGATCACCGCATCCGCTGCATTATATAATTGTTGAAAAAAGGTCCCGAACAAAATAGGGAAAAAGAACAGGAGCAGCTGCTGCCAGATGACTCCTGTTACGATCTTGTTCTCTTTTCCTATAACATTTTCTGTCTGCTTTTGTGTTATCTCTGTATTTGCTTTCATATTAATATGCCCTTTGAAAATCTATACTTCTACGATGATAGTATCATTTCCACAGAACCTTTTCAAGAGGGCAATCTTATCCACATCCAAGGGCAGGAAAAACCCCGGGTGGTGGAAGCACCCGGGGTCCTTGTCTGCACCCGGATGAGTCGCAGCATCCGGGCACAGCACTCTGTATATACCAAATTGAGGGATTAGATAAAAGCTAAGTTAAGTTACTCCACGTCTTGCAGAGCTGCGAAGTCCTCTTCGCCGGTACGAACCTTTACTACCTTGTCAACGTTGTATACAAAAATCTTGCCATCGCCGATATGGCCGGTGTACAGAGCCTTCTTGGCAGCCTCGATCACAGTTGCTACTGGGATCTTGCTGACTACGACTTCTACCTTCACCTTGGGAAGCAGGGTCGCATCCATTTCCACTCCACGATACATCTCGCCGGCACCCTTCTGTACGCCACAGCCCATGACCTGTGTCATGGTCATACCGGTAACACCCAGATCGTTCAGTGCCTTCTTCAAAACCTCGAACCGGGCAAGCTTTGCAATAACCACTACTTTGTAGATTCCGGTTGCGGGAATTGCTGCCGGAGCTGTCTCTACCTTTACTGCTGCTTACTTCATGGTTGCGGAAGCTGCGTCATAATCACTTACACCAAGGCTGGTATTTTCATTTACCTCCATGGTCATAGTGTTGGAAATATCCATAATGCTGAAGCCTGCATATGCGGAAGGAAGACCATGCTCGCAGGAATCCAGGCCTACAATTTCCTCTTCCTCAGATACGCGTAAGCCAACAGTTGCTTTGATGATCAGGAATGCAATGGTAATGGTTACTGCAGTCCATGCTGCTACACTTACAAAACCTAACAGCTGTAAACCAAGCTGCTTAAATCCGCCGCCATAGAACAGACCTACAATACTGTCGTTACCGGGTGCGGAAGTGGTTGCGAACAGACCGGTTGCAATGGTACCCCAGATACCGTTCAGGCAATGTACTGCAACTGCACCTACGGGATCATCAACATGTAATTTGTAATCCAGAAGCCATACACCAAATACTACCAGAAGTCCTGCTACAGCACCGATTACGATAGCACCGAAGCAGTCGGTCACATCACAGGGAGCGGTAATTGCTACCAAACCTGCCAGAGATGCATTCAGACACATAGATACATCGGGTTTGCCATACTTGATCCAGGTAAAAATCATGCAGACTACGGTTGCAACTGCGGGAGCTACGGTCGTGGTAAGGAATACGGAACCTAACTGCTCTACGGAAGTACAAGCTGCACCATTGAATCCATACCAGCCAAGCCAAAGAATAAATACACCGAGACATCCGATCGGAAGGTTATGTCCGGGGAATGCATTTATTTTTACGATCTTACCACTCTTATCCTTATCGAACTTACCGATACGGGGTCCTAACAGTTTTGCACCGATCAGAGCGGAAATACCACCGACCATGTGGATCGCACAGGATCCTGCGAAATCATGGAAGCCAAGCTGTGCCAGCCAGCCGCCGCCCCAGATCCAGTGAGCTTCGATGGGATAGATCAATGCGGAGATCACACCGGAGTAAATACAATAGGATAAGAACTTGGTTCTCTCTGCCATAGCACCGGATACGATGGTAGCTGTGGTAGCACAGAACACCAGGTTAAATACGAAATTTGAATAATCAAAATTCTCATAGGCGGTAAAGATATCCAGTCCCGGCTTACCGATCAGACCTACTACATCTTCACCAAGTAACAATCCAAAGCCGATCAGAATAAACACTACGGTACCGATACAGAAATCCATCAGATTCTTCATCAGGATATTACCGGCATTCTTGGCTCTGGTAAATCCGGTCTCCACCATTGCGAATCCCGCCTGCATCCAAAACACCAGGGCCGCGCCGATCAGGAACCAGACTGCAAATAATTGACCGTCTACTGCGCTTAAGATTTCTTCTGTCATAACATTTTCCTCCTCACCTTTTGTGAAATATCTTCCACAATACTTCACCTGTGTGCTGCGAGAATCACTCGTTTGATCTTCTCACGTTAAAAAAATATGCGATACCATGGTCTCTCCTTCGAGGCCCCATTGCATCGCATACTTTGGGTATAGCGGCATTGCCGTTTTCCACATACCCTTTCGCTATTTTTGTCCGGCCACGCGCGTTGTGATACTGCCAAACAAAAAGGGCGCTACAGTTTTATTCTGTAGCGCCTTTGCTATGTTGAGAGTATAGCACCGTGGTTTTAGAGTGTCAACCATATTTTTACAATTTGTTTCATTTCTTTTTTCTTTCTGACTTTCTATCATCCACTGTCCGTTTGTCGTACAAAGGATTCTGTACCTTTTGCCTGGATTTTGTCGTTTATCATAATTCCCGTACCAGTCGCTCGTATAATACACCTTCCCACATCATGAGGTTTTCTCTGTGAAACCTCAGTTTTTCCGCCAAATGCAGGGATACGGTATTTTCCGGCATAACTAGCATTTGAACCCTTTCAAAGCCCAGTTCCCTTTTTCCGTATTGTAATAATGCTTCGCACACTTCCGTTGCATAGCCGCAGCCTTGCCAGGGAACTCCGATGACGAAACCGAGTTCCGGATTCTCATAGCCTTCCCTGTTGGAGAAACCGGCTCTGCCGATGACCTGTCCCGTAATTTTATCACAGATTGTCCAGACACCGTAATTATAAAAATAATACATATTTTCTGTATAGTCTTTCAAATAAGCTTCTTCCTGTGCCCGCTGCGGATACAGTCCTTCCGTATACTGCGTCACGGAAGGTTCCGCATATATCTCATAAAGGGCATCCAGATCCTCCACGCAAGTCTCCCTGACGAGGCACCGCTCCGTGGTCAGGATATCCCAGGGAATCCCCACATACCTGCGGTAGACCTTCTCTATGTAATCCCAGTCCAGTTCCTCAAGGTTTTCACAGGCATAGCGGACACCGGAAAAGTTCTGATCCCGGTTATGCTCGTGAAGCCATGCCAGTACCGGACAACCCTGCCGGAGCAGTTCCCGTGCACGCTGTCCCTGATCAGTGATCCAGAGCACGCCGTCTCCCTCTGTTTCCGAACTCCGTTCAGGGGTTTCCAAACATATCATATTTTCTGGGATTTTAGGAATTTTCTTCGGATTAACTTTTGTATCTAATATGATCTGCCGCAAAAAATACATCCGCAACAATTCTCCTCTTTACCTTTTTAATGGAATCAACTAAAATATAGATATTATTTTAATCCATTTTTTTAGAAAAAGAAAGGACACTATTATGGCAAAAAATCCTATTGTTACTATTACAATGAAGAACGGCGGTGTGATCAAATGCGAGCTTTATCCTGAAATTGCACCCGAATCCGTTAACAATTTTATCAGCCTGATCAACAAGCATTTCTATGACGGTCTGATCTTCCACCGTGTCATCCGCGGTTTCATGATCCAGGGCGGATGTCCTGACGGCACCGGATGTGGTGGTCCCGGCTACAGCATCAAGGGTGAGTTCGCTGCTAACGGCGTAACTAACGATCTGAAGCACACCGAGGGTGTTCTGTCTATGGCAAGAGCTATGCATCCGGATTCAGCAGGTTCACAGTTCTTTATCATGCATAAAGCTGCACCACATCTGGACGGTGCATATGCTGCATTTGGTAAGATCATCGAAGGAATGGATGTTGTAAATAAGATCGCAGAAGAGTTAGGCATCATGGATCTTGCCATGGATAAAACTCCCTCGGTGTGCTTTAAATCATTCTTAAAACCATTCTGGCTGAACTCACCCTTGATGGTATACCCTGGACCGCCCATACCATTTCCATTCGGGCATCCGCCCTGAATCATGAAACCATTGATGATACGGTGAAAGTTCAAACCATTGTAAAAGCCTTTTTTTACGAGTGAGATAAAGTTATTAACTGTATTCGGTGCAATCTCAGGATATAATTCTGCTTTCATCACATCGCCATTATCCATGGTAATTGTAACTATCGGATTTGCCATAGTTTCAAGTCTCCTTTTCAAAAAGTATTGTATTTCGCTGTTCGCTCTATTATAATATGCAAAGAACAATTCTGCAAGGAAAAAGGTGATTTGCGTGATAATAGAGACAGAAAATCCGGAGGAAACTTTTGCCCTCGGACAAAAA
>ENA-ORRE01001955-ORRE01001955.1-human-gut-metagenome-genome-assembly--contig:-NODE-1955-length-12808-cov-6.546224_pt1 | contig 12808 bp, 5 predicted proteins | sample MGYA00242171_ERZ509126 | MGnify/ENA primary metagenome ERZ509126 (study PRJEB26280, sample SAMEA2338648) | human gut metagenome | biome: human gut; feature: human-associated habitat; material: faeces... | reverse complement strand
CATCTGCGGCTGCTGCATCTGGCCGTCGGCGGCACGCTGGAGGGCTTCTACGGGCAGGTTGGCCGTAGGATCGAGGTAATTGACGAGGTTCACGATGTTGAGCATCTGCCGGCCTACAGTCTGGATATCCACACCCGGCATCTGCATTTTCATCATGCCGAGCATCATGTCGGCCTGCGGTGCAATCTGCGCCATGGTCATCTTGACGGTCTGCATGTCGCTGGGCATGTTGAGCATCGGAAGTGTCTCGTTAAGCGGGGCAACGGCCATCTCCATATACTGGGCCTGGAGTTCCGGCTGTGTGGAATAGTAGTCCTTCTGCGACTGCACGGTGAAGACGATGGCCTGTGCCACGAAGAGGCACACGACGATGGAGGTCCACCAGGCGGCCGCCTTCTTGAGGCGCTGGATCCAGATCTCGTTGTTCCAGCCGCAGGTCTGGAACATGGACCAGAAGCCGTGGTTCATGTGGAACCAGAGGGCCACGAAGCCTATGATGTAGACGATGGGCACCCACACTGTGGAGAAGGCCTCCTGGATGAACAGCGTGCCTGCCTGGGCCGGGATGAAGCCTTCATGGCCTGCGATCTCGGCCCACTGCATCTTGTACCAGAAGTTGATCAGGTGGACGACGAGGAAGGCGAGCACGACGATGCCGAGCACGTACATGTTCTTCGACGACCATTCTACGCCGGGAGCGTTCTTGCTGACCGAGTAGCGGACGGAGCCGCGTGCGCGGCGGTTCTGCAGGGTCAGCATGGTGGCCCAGATGATGTGGATGATGAACAGCAGGGCGAGACCCATGGAGGCAACCAGTGCGTACCAGTTGGCGCCCAGGAACTCGCAGATGACGTTGTAGGCCGTGGGCCATACAATGGCTATCGCGTTCATCACACAGTGGAATGTGACGAATAGGACGAGACATGCGCCGGTCAAGGCCATGATGAACTTACGCCCTACGGATGAGCTTGTTAACCACATAGATGTTTTGTAGAGTTTAGATTATTTGTTTGTTTCAATTTTTCATGGCTGCTCGGAAGCGGGACCGGGGTCCTGTTCCGAAAGATTTGCAAAATTACCTATTCTTGATTAAACTGCAAAATTTCCTACCAAGAAATGGGGATGGCGGAGGAGAGGTGATAAGGCAGAGGAGGGACATGTTTGCGCAGCCTGGAAACTGCACCCGAAAAAAGGTGCGCCAAAATGAATCGGCGCACCTTTATCGAAAAGTATAAAGAAAAGTGAAGGGTGGGTTATTTGACTTCTATTTTCAATGTATCACCCTTGTAGACGATGATGTAGATACCTTTCTCCATACGTCCGGCGGGGATGCGCAGGCCGGCCGCAGTGAAGACTTCGGCACCCTCGGGCACTGTCAGCAGGTTGCCGTCGAGGAATATGCCGTCGACACCTGTCGGGTCTACTACAAGGGTGCGGGTTGCTATCGGCGACCATACGCCGTCGTCGTATGCGGCCACCTTCAGGGTGCAGCTCTCGGCCAGGCGGAAGGTCTCGGAGTAGCGTGCCGACTCGAGGGTCGGGTCGGTGCCGTCGGTGGTATAGTAGATGGCGGCATACGGGTCTGCGCAGCTCATGGTGACGTGCGTGGAGACGGGGAAGCGGTCGTGGCAATCGACTAACGGCGTGGGTACGGAGTCGGGGCGCTGTTCCATGGTGACGGTGAAGCGGCGCTCGGCTGTCTTGCCGTTGCTGATGGCCTTGACAGTCACCTCGGCCTGCTGCTTGCGCCGAACTCCGGGCATCGCCGTCAGGGTCAGCATATCGCCTTCAGTGCGCGCTGTCAGCACTCCGGGGTCGGAAGTGGCGGCGGCATAAGAAAGCTGCCACGGCATGGCGTCGGCATCGGCGCCGTTGAGCCTAATCGTCAGGCTGCGGTCGGCCGAGTCGAGACGCAGCGGGGTGGAGGCGATGCTGTCGAGCGTCGGGTCGGCATGGTCACGATTGAGGGCCATGGCCGGGAACCAGTAGTATTCCGGCAGAGGCAGCTCTGTTATCGCGCCTGTATTGAGGTCGTATCTGAGCCTGTACCACTTGCGGTAGTCCCAGCTTCCGGGATCTCCCTTTATCTGCTGACCCTTGCAAGCCATCACATACATAATGTCAGGATTGCCAGGCTCGCAGGCCAGGGGCGAGCCATAGAGGTTGTACAGCACCCGGTTCTCATCATAGAATATTTTCGCCCCCGTCTGTTTCGTGCTGAAGTCATATGTGGCGAGCGAGTATTGTTGTGCGCCGTTGGACCTGGTCGACGTACGCACAAAATAGATTGCCTCCTCATATTCAGGATTCGGATCAATCATAACCGGTATATGGCGCCAGCTACCCCAGTCGAAGTTCATCGAGAAATTGCCCTGTTGCCACGTATAGTCCGTGGTGGTGAGCGTGTGCGTGTTGATACCCTTGAAAATCACAGACTTGTCGGAAGTCATGGCATAGAGCGAGCCTGTGCGTGTGGTGAACACACCGAGGATGTCGGGCATGGGTATGGTGTCGGTGACTCGGTCGGTCTCGGTGTCAATCACCAGAACACCCTTGTCCTGGGCGGCGGCGTAGAGCTTGCCTCCGAGACATACCATATCGCCCACCTGGCCTGAATAGAGGTCAGCGCCGGTGGAGGTGCCTCCTATGCGGCCCAGAACGCGCAGTGAGTCAAGAGCCACGACGTAGATGCCGTCGCTGGTGCTGACGTATCCCTTCTCCGAAGTGGCGCCGCAGAAGGCGCGCCCGTCGGCACCGCCGAAGTCGGAAGTGGAGGCGATGCGGCGAAGGGTACGGGCGTCGGCTACGGTCAGGATGCCACCGTTGTCTCCGGCCTGTTTGCTGACAACGTACATACGGCCGCCGAACAAGGTGCCGTACTGGCTGGTGACGCCGAATTTATGGTCTTTGTTGGCATGGCGGTAGCTGCGGGGATATACCATACCTGTACTGTCGAAGAAGTTTACCGTGCCGTTGTCAGCGCCGTACCAGTCCTCGTTGAGCCAAAGGGTGCCGTCGGTATAGTCGATGTTGTCTGCCCATACCTTGGTCGAGAACTCGCGCCAAGGGGTGTTGACGGCAGTATCGCGCGAGCATACCCAGCGGTATTCGTATGTCTTGCCGTCCTCAAGTCCGGACAGCCTGACCGTTACGTTCATGCCGTCGAGTTTTGCCGAAGTCTTCCATACGGACGCATCGCCTTTAAGCCTGTATTCCACTTGCGGACGTATGTTCATTAGAGCAGAACCACCCATACTGTTGAGGAATAACTCGGGCACACGGCCTGCCATGGAGTCAACGACCTCAACGTGACCTTTAGCAGAGATTATGGCTTCATTAAGTGTTGTTGTGCTGACGATGTCGGCACCGAAAGTAACGTTTTTGACACCCACTTCGCGGATGTCGCAGTCAGCATAGGAGGCATGTGCTTTGAATGTCTCTTTCATCCCGGGTGCCACCCATATCACGGGATTGACTCCTATTGACGGACTCAAGTATCCGGCTTTGGCTCCTGCGGTGACCGGCCTGGCGGGACAGTGCCAGAGTTCGAGTGACTCGGGACCTAGGATCGGATGGTATTCGATAGACTCCACACCCGGTCCGATTATGAAAGATTTCAATCCCTTCGCTCCGGTGACCATGCATTGTGGTATCATCTTCAATGAGGGCAAGTAGAGGGACTCCAATCCTCCCACAGACTGGAAGGCGTAGCGACTTGCCGTGGTGAGCGCCGGGAAACTCAGTTCCTTGACCTTCCTGGTGCCATAGAAACACTCTTCACCTATAGTGGTCACATTCGGGGCATATACCCGCAGCAGGCTGGTGTCGCCGTTGAAAACCTGTTTACCAAACGTCGTGACCTTGGGCAAGCTGACGGCACGCAGACGCGGCATGTCGGCGAAAGCTCTCTCCCCGACCTCCACGGCCGAAGCCGAATAAACGCTGTCGATGAGGGTGGTGCGGAAGCATCTGGATGGAATGATCTCTATGCGGTTCAGCAGGACCGGAAGGAACTCTATGGAATCAACCGACTCGATGGACCTGCAGTAGTTGAAACTCATCAGCTTGTCAAGCAGCGGCGCTTTGCCGGAGATGCTTGTCAAAAGGGGAGCATTTATGTCTCCTAAGGTCAGCAGGCTGTCCGACACTCTGAAACTCTTAAGCGACGGACAGTTGATGTTGCCCATATTCCTCACGCTGTCGCCCAGCTGCAGCGAGGTCAGGTTCATCAGGTAGTCGAGGGATGTCGGGACGTCCCAGGTATCGACGCTCTTGATTTCAAGATGCTTCAGGGAATAGATATGGTCAAGGTTGAACATATACTTAATTGTGGCGGGGAGAATCAGAGTGTCGGCCACGAAGCTTTCCGGGCGACCTGTAGTGCCATAGGTATAGAAGCGTTCCATGCCGGTTACACGGCACCAATGTCCTTTGCCGAGATTCACGGAGTCGGGCACCACAATCTTGCCGCTGTAGGGCACTCCGCCTACAGGCGGCTGAGCGAACCATACCTCCTTGTCGTTCTTGACCAGGAAATAGAGGCCGTCGCGGTACACTATCGAACCCGCGCCGGGTATGATGTCTTCGGATTCGATGATATGGTGGAACTTGCTCCACACGGCATGCTCACGGTAGCCGGTTGCATTACCCGGGCCAACCACCACAACGGCATTGTTGAAAACGGAGTCGGAGAATGTATTGGCCTTGATGTCGGGAACGGTTGCGCCGGAAATCACAATGGTATCAAGCGGACAATCCATGAACGCTGCCGCGCCGACGGTGCGGACGTTCTTCAGGTCAACCTTATGAAGAGGATTGCGAGCAAAGGTGCTGTCTCGGATTGTTAACATAGAGGCCGGGAAGTCGAGATGCTCTATGGCGCAGCCTGCAAACATGCCCGAGGTTAACGCTTCCATATCGTCGGCAAGGAACACGGTATTGAGCGAACTGCAGTTTAGGAACTGATTGTATTTCAAGGATGTATAGCGGGTCTTGCCGAGGCTCACTGTCTGCAGTCCGGAGTTTTCGAATGCATTGTTATAGATTTCGTTCAGAGTGTCCGGATAGGATTTCAGTGCCTTGCAGCCGCGGAAGGCATAATCTCCAACATTGTTGGCACCGGGTGCGAGCGTCAGGGATTCCAATGCCCGGCAGCCGTCGAACGCATTGGCGGCAATGCTTTTAACTCCGGGAGCCTTAACACTCTTAAGCAGCTTCGAGTCGCGGAATGTGTTCCTGTAGATGGCGTCGATGCTTTGCGGTATCTCAATTTCGGTAACCTTGGAGTTGAGGAATGCCTTTTCATTTATATCCAGCACTTCATGCTGTCGGCTCCCGATCTTGACAGATTCGGGAATCACGATTTTACCCTCATAGCCCGCTCCGGACATAGAGCCGTCGGCTTCCTGGGTGCAGGTGGTGACGCGCACTCCATCCTCGGAGACATAGTACCAGACGCCGTCGACTACGGCCACTCCGCCTATCTGAGGCTCGATGCTGCCGTCCTCCACGATATGTGCGAAATTCTTCCACCCGGCAGTTTTGCGGTACTCGGCGGTAGCCGCCAGCGGCACCGTCAGCACTGCGTTGGCATACGTCTCGGCAGAGAAGGCATTGTCGGGTATAGGAGCCGGAGAGTAAATCTGGCTGGTGACAGAGGTGAGCGTCGGGGTGGCAAAGGCTTCGTTGCCTATTTCCACCTTGACGGCCGGCAGGGTTATTTGCGTCAGCTTTGTCCCCTTGAAGGCCGCGTTGCCTATCCGATGCAGTATGGAAACATTGAAGTCGAAACTGCGCAGGTTGGTGTTGAGGAACGCGCTGTCCCCGACTTCATTGAGGTGCGTGTTGGGGTAAGTCACTGAATCCAGCGCCGACCCGGCGAACAGTCCGGCCGGGATGACACATGTTCTTGCCGGGATTTCGCCGATTCTTAGCTGTTTACAGTCGGCGAAGGAATATCTGCCGACATTGATCTGGTCATGGATGGCGAGCGATGTTATCGCTGAGCCCATGAAGGCGCTGTCCGCTACCTCCTTGACGCGATAGGCGTATTCGCCTGCTTTAGCGGCACGACCTATGTTAAGCGGACCGGAATATCCTGCCGCCGGGCCGACAGCACGGACCTCTTTCATATAGGGTTTCCCGATGGCTTCATAATGGACGCCGCAGTAATCGAACTCAGGCTGCAGTTTGCTGAAGTCGATAGGCTTGTCTATATAGAGCATGTCGCGGTCTCCGCGCAGACCCGAGCCGGTCCATTCGTCCCAGGAGCCGTCCTGCAGCTTGCGGGTATAGGCGCCGACATTGGCCATGCCCATGGGTTTGCCCGGATCCTTGACGCTGTATCTCCAGTAATTGCCCATCCAAGCACCCCAGCAGTAATCCTCCGGCTCGGACGGCCTTACGTTTTTCAGTGTATAGCTGTTCCAGTAGATTACACCGGGATATGGCGACTGGGCACCGATCCCTTTTCCTTCTGCGCTCATGCCCAGATTGCCGTTCTCGTTGACGTCCCAGCCCATCATAAGGATGGCACCGCTATGCACAGCCACCTGGAAGCGGGGGTCTTCGGCTGCGAGTGTGCGCAGCATGTCGAAGCCTGTGGCCTCACCGTCGAAGCGGAAGCCGATGACGCGCACCTGATCCATCCACAGCACCAGACCGGCGCGTTTGGAACCGTGTCCCACCCAGTAGCGGATGCTGTCGAAGCAATAAGGTTCGGGGCTTGAATAGCTCTTGACAATCTTTTCCGGCTCGGGAGTCGGCTCCCAGTCTACAGGGATGCCCTGCTGCATGTACCGGGGCTTGCTGCCACCTTTTTCACGCTGCGCCAGCACTACCGCAACCGGGCACAGCAACGCGGCAAGGACCAAGAGCAGAAGTAACTTTTTTCGTTTCATTCAGTCTCTGTTTTTAGTTGGTTGTCTTGAAGAAATTGGAATAACCGGCATCAGGGGGCAGGGTGCCGGGGCAGACAAGGCAGGCACATGGCGAAATCCCGCGTATGTGCCGGGGAAAGCATCGGCGTACGCGGGACAAGACAACGGGGGGGGTGAAACGAATGTTTGACGGCGCATGACGCGCCATGAAGCCAGAGGAATCCTCACCGGGGTCCGAGAGCCGCGCAGACCTTACTTGGGCAAACGGTCTGAAGGCAGGTATCCTGGCTTCCCCCTGCTTTGCCGAGGCGCCTTCCCGGAGCGTCGAAGCTCCAGTGGCGTGGATTGAAAACCTTTTCAGGTTACGGCAAAGGTGAGCGGGAGTTACAGTAACGGGCACTGCTCCGGATTCGCACCGGATTCCCTCTTGGCGCCCTGCAAAACGGCAGGGCGAACCTCAGACACCGCAAAATTACAACTTTATTCCGATATGTGCAAATCCGGCTACATTCAGGCTCATGGGTGGCGGCGGAAGCGTCCCAGGAGGTAGGCGGCGGCTTCGCGCAGGATGACGGAGCCGCTCAGGCGCAGTATCAGCACGTAGAGGGCGAGGCCTGCAGCGGCCTGGACCGCGAGCAGCAGGGCGGGATGCAGGGGCAGCAATGTCAGCGCCAGGGCACCGACGGCCACGGCGGCGGAGAGGAGGGTGTAGGGGGCCATGTCGCGCAGGAAGGCGAGCATGCGCACGGAGATGGAGCGGCAGGTGGCCCACAGCACGTATATATATGTGTGCAAGGCGGCAAAGAACTGGCCCCACACCAGGGCCTCGACGCTTCCGAAGGGCAATGAGGCGAAGAGGGCGCCGACAGTGAGTATATCCTTGACGACTTCGGCGGCCACAAAGCGCCCGGCACAGCCCAGGGCGAGCAGGTAGGTGTTGGCCTGCGAGATGAGGACTATCAGCAGGCCGCGGGCCACGAGTATCTGAAACAGTGGTATGGCGGCATCCCATTTGGTGCCGAACAGCAGATGGAACAACGGCGCGGCCATGACGATGAGCCCGGCGGTGAAGGGGCAGGCGATGAAGGCGCACAGGCGGTTGGCCTTGCCGACGGCGCGGCGGTAGCGTTCGGCATCATCCTGAAAGCGTGAGAGCAGGGGGATGAAGGTGGTGTTGAAGATCTGGCTCAGGGAGGCGTACCCCATTTTGCTCCATTTGTCGGCCTGGGTGTAAACGCCCAAGGTGGACATGGGGTAGAGCACGCCGATGACGAATGTGTAGGCGTTGAGCGACCCGACGTTGAGCAGGCAGGAGGTGAAGACGCCCAGTCCGACACGGAACATGGCCCTCAGCGAGTCGCGGGAAAAGCGCATGGAGGGGCACCAGCCGCCGGTGCACCATAGCCAGCCGCTCTTGACGGCAGCCTGCGTCACGCTCTGCCACACCAGAGCCCAGGCGCCGAAGCCGCCCAGGGCCAGGCCGATGCCCAGACCTCCGCCCGCAATCTGCGAGACGAGGTTGGCAATGGCCACCTGCCGCACGTCCATGCGTTTTATGAGCTGGTTGGTCTGCACGATGCCGACAGCGGTGAAGATGAAGGTCAGGAACATGACCCGCGACATGGGCACGAGCTCCTGACGCCTCCCGAACAGGTCGGCGATGGCGGGGGCGCAGAACCACAGCAGGCAGTAGATGCCGGCCGAAACGCCCATGTTGAACCAGAAGACGGTGGAGTAGTCGGCCTGGGTGGGTTCCTTCTTCTGGAGCAGGGCGGTGCCGAAGCCGCTGTCGACGAATAGGACGGCGAAGGCCTGGAACATGAGTATGACGCCCACCAGGCCGAAGTCCTCGCGTGGGAGCACGTTGGCGAGCACCACGCCGGTGACGGCGTAGAGCACCTGTGAGCTGAAGCGGTCGATGCTGTTCCACTTCAGTGTCCGGGCGGTCTTGAGTTTCAGCGCCTCCTCAGCCATGTCTTTGCAGGCATATTACGCAATGTCGCGGCACATGCCGTTGGCGGCAAGTCAGTTGCGGCGGACGGGCAGGGTGACAGGCTCCTCCTCTTCCTCGACGACCTCCTCGATCACTTCCTCGTCTGGAATCTCCTCCTCGACGGCTTCCTCGGTGACGGGACGGCGTGTGGCGACGCCATGGCGGGAGGGTGCGCCCGGAGATACGCCTGCGGCCGCGCCCTCGAGCTGCACGAGCTTGCCTCCGCCGCGCTTGCGGATCTCGCCGGGGGTGCCGCGGTAGTAGATGGTGGTGGAGCCGATCCCCTTGGTGCTCAGCTTCTCCACGGGCCAGGTGTAGATGGAGCCGGTGCCCATGATGGAGCAGGAGACGTCCTGGGCCTCGAGCTCGTCGGCGCGGATCTGGCCGGTGCCGAGCATGGCGAAGGAGGCGTCATGGCACTCGCCGCCGAGAGTGACGACGCCGTTGCCGGTAGCTATCTTGGCCGAGACGCGGGTGCAGCGGAGGCCGCCGGCGTCAATGCGTCCGTTGCCGATCAGGGTGACCTTGAAGTCGGCGGCGGGAGGCACGGACTCGGCGCTCACGCTCAAGGCCGAGTTGCTCTTGACCTCGGTCAGGAAGCTGGAGTAGACATAGAGGGTGGGGAGGGCCGGGTCATTGACGTCCTCGGTCGACACCTGCACCTTGAGTGTTCCTTTGCCGTTGTTGGTGAGGATGAAAGCGTCGGCGAAGCGCTCCTCGCCGTAGAACTGTATGTAGCCTGCGGAGTCGGGCAGGCAGCGCCACACTACGTTTGCGTTGTCAACCACCTGGAGGGTGTTGAACTCGCCCACCTTGATCTCGTATTCATGCTTCTGGGCATGGGCCGTCAGCAGGCACATCAGCGTTGCCAGCAGCGTCGCCAGCAGTTGTAAGTACCGATTCATAAGTCAGATTGTTTTGAAGGATATGCTCGATTTCATCGATGATTTTGAGAAGTTCGGCGCGGGTTTCGGCGCGGAGCAGGCGTATGCGGGTGGGCCGGAAGTTGGGTATTCCCTTGAAGATGGGAGTGTTGGCCAGGTGGCGGCGGATGTGGAGGATCCCGCGGTATTCGTCAATGCGGGAGATGCTCTCGTCGATCTGCCGGCGGAGCATGCCCAGGCGGTCTCCGAGTGGCAGCGGCGTGTACGCGCCGGTGTCGAGATACCGGCGCATGTCGCGGAAGATCCAGGGTGCCCCGAAGGCGGCGCGGCCCACCATGATGGCGTCGACGCCGGTGGAGGCGAAGCGCTCGGCGGCAATCTCGGGCGATGTGACGTCTCCGTTGCCGATGAGGGGTATCTCCAGGCGCCGGTCTGCCTTCAGCGCGGCGATGGGCGACCAGTCGGCCTGGCCGGTATACATCTGCGAACGGGTGCGGCCATGCACGGCCAACGCCCGGATGCCGCAGTCCTGGAGGCGCAGCGCCAGCTCCCCTATTATAATATTGTTGCAGTCCCACCCGAGGCGCGTCTTGGCGGTGACGGGCAGGTCGACGGCCTGCACGACGGCACGGGTGATGGCGAGCATCTTGTCGGGGTCCCGGAGCAGGCCGGCGCCGGCGCCCTTGGAGGCGACCTTCTTGACCGGGCAGCCGAAGTTGATGTCTATGATGTCGGGCCCGGCGTCCTGCACCATCTTCGCAGCCTCGGCCATGGCCTCCGGCTCGCGGCCGTAGATCTGTATGGCGACGGGCCGCTCGGCGTCGTGGACTTCGAGCTTGCGGGCGGTGGAGGCGACGTTGCGCACCAGGGCCTCGGCGCTGACGAACTCGGAGTACACCAGCGCGGCCCCCTGCTCACGGCAGATGAGGCGGAAGGAGGGGTCGGTGACGTCCTCCATCGGCGCCAGCAGCACAGGCCGCGCGCCAAGGTCGATTCCGGCTATTTCCATTTCGTTGTCAATTCGTATAATGTATGCCCCCGGAGGGCGGACGCACCAGGGTGCGTCCCCACGTTTCTCGGCCTTACTTGAGGATGAGCGAAGAGAATCGGGTGGAGAGCAGGGCCTCGGCCTCGGCGCGCATCTGTTCGGCGGACAGTGCCATGATGCGCTCGCGGCTATACTCGATGTCGCGTATCTCGCCGTAGTAGAGCAGCGACTTGGCCAGACCCATGGCCCGGTTCTCGCGGTGGTCGGTGCTGACCTGGAGCTGCCCGGCGTACTGCTGCTTGACGCGCTCGAAGGCGGCCGCCGACATGGTGGTGTCGGCAAGCTTCTCGATCTCGCGCATGGCCAGGCGGATGCACTGCCCGGTGCGGTCCGGGTCGCAGGCGAAGTATATCTCCATGACGCCGCAGTCGCTGAACAGGGCCAGCGACGAGTCGGCGGAGTATACGTATCCCCTCTTCTCGCGCAGCTCCTGGTTGAGGCGGGAGTTCATGCTCGGGCCGCCGAGGTAGTTGTTGAGCAGCATCAGGGCGTAACGGCGCGGGTCGTTGCGGCCGCACACGCGGGTGCCGAGGATGGTGTTGGCCTGGTGGCCGTCCTGGTCGTCGCTGTCCTCGAACGGGGAGTTGACCACAGGCACCTCGCGCCGGGGCACCGGCCCGGCGAAGTGCAGGGGCGAGAAGTACTTGCTCACCAGGGCCTCCACCTTCTCCGGCTCCGATGGGTCGGCGCAGTAGATGGCCATGTTACGCGGTATGTAGAAGGTGTCGACGAACTCACGGCAGTCCTCGCGGTGGAGGCCGTCGACGCTCTGCTCGTCGCCGAGGATGTTGTGGCCCAGGCGGGAGCCCTCGAAGAGTGCGTCCTCGAAGTCGTCGAAGACGAGGTCGGCGGGCGAGTCGAGGTAGCTGTTGATCTCCTCGATGACGACCTCGCGCTCGCAGTCGAGCTCGGCACCGGGGAAGTTGGAGTATGCCACGATGTCCGACAGCAGGTCGAAGCTGCGCTCCAGGTGGCCGGTGGGGGCGTTGGTGTAGAGGATGGTCTCCTCCTTGCCGGTGAAGGCGTTGAGCTCGCCGCCGATGCACTCCATACGGTTGGAGATGTGCACGGCGCGGCGGTGCTCGGTGCCCTTGAACAGGGCGTGCTCTACGAAGTGCGCCAGCCCATCCTTGCCCTCGGGCTCGTCGCGCGAGCCGGCGTTCACGGCCACGCCGCAGTAGGAAACCTGCCCCTCTACCCGCCAGTGCACGCACTTCAGGCCGTTGGGCAGCGTAAAGACATGATATTGGTTGTTTTGCTGCATTGCTTAATATGCTTTTCGGACCGGGAAACACCCGGAGCCGGAAAGGTTTTGCAAAGTTAGCAATTTTACTTAAATTTGCGGCCATGAATCGGCTTGCTAATATTGTTGGAAAAGCCAGACGCCTGATGTTGCTTGCCCCGGCGCTGCTGCTTGCGGCGTCGGGAGCGGTGTGCCCCCGGGCCAGCGCGGCCGGGAGGATGCCGACCCAGGAGCTGAACCGGCTCAACGAGGTGATGCGCGACGCGGCGCGGTACCGTGCCTCCAAGGAGCAGCACCTCGACTCGCTCAAGCGCCAGGCCCTGCGCGCCACCGACGCCCGCGTGCGCTTCGCCCGCTACCTGAGCGTGGGCGAAGCCTACCGCACTTTCATGGCGGATTCGGCCCTGAAGTACTGTGTGCTCGCCGAGCAGCAGGCGCGACGCAGCGGCGACCCCGGCCTGGTGCACCGCGCCGACATAGCCATGATCGGCAGCATGAGCGTGGCAGGCTTCTTCGCCGAGGCATCCGTGCGCCTCGACTCGCTGAAGTTCCTCCCTCTCCCGCTCGACCAGAAGGTGCAGCTGTGGCTGAGCGCACGACAGCTCTATTCGTCGATGATCACCTACGTCGGCGAGGAGACGCCCTTCGTGCGCCCTTACCAGGACCGCTACCTGGCCATCGACGACTCCCTGCTGCGCCACCTGCCCCGCGACGGCGCCGACTACCGCTTCATATACGCCGAGCGGCTGGGGGGGTCCCGCC